>Ga0209212_1001224_pt1 | contig 43384 bp, 33 predicted proteins | sample RifGroC2_FD_183996 | JGI IMG/M metagenome (GOLD analysis project Ga0209212, IMG submission 183996) | Groundwater microbial communities from Rifle, Colorado, USA - Groundwater C2 (SPAdes) (version 2) | ecosystem: Environmental > Aquatic > Deep subsurface > Groundwater | place: Rifle, Colorado... | reverse complement strand
TGCCCACAGGGCAAATTCTTAACGCTCAGCCCCCTTCAAAAGGAGGGGAGACTTTTTCTAGTCTCCTTATTTACAATACTACTCTTAAGTTAACGCGTATGCCCGGAGAGGTTGAATGGGTTGAATAAAGAACTCATTATACAAGTCTAATATTCAGCCCCCCGCAAAGCGGGGCAGGCTCTTCAGGGCTGAGACATTCAGTTTGTCGTTGTCCGTGGGTTTTCACCCACGGTTATTCATATTATGCCACTTCGCGGCAAATTCATATTGAAAACTTAACGCATTAATAGTAATTAGCATAAAAAAATTCTTCCGCATACATATTTAACTATGCAGCGGAAGAATTAATTACTAACCCTAAAAACTAACCTATGAAAAAAACCTGTGATTTATTTCTTTCAAAATTATCTCTGATAATAAATATCATAAGCGATCCAGTCAACTATGTATGCAGCAAAGTAGACATTATGAAGTGATTCAAATAGTACTTTTATATTCTCAACGGATTCTCCTATCATAGCTGATACCGTTGTAACGGTGCCATCATCAAAAGTAATCCTGATATCACGTTTCTTGCATACAGTTGCTTCCGGGTCCACTGCTTTATCAACGATTTCAACCATTGCATTTGTCTGAAGAACCCCATTTACATAGATAGCCGGGGCAACGATGCCTGATTTTCTTACTATCTGAACATCACCTATAGTAAGGGTATACATGTGCTCCCGCCCAAATTTTGCAGTATCATTCCTTACTGTCTGACGTTTTTCTTCATAAAGCATAGCATCATCTTTAAATATACCAAAGCCTGATACTGTGGTATCTCCTGACAGATATTTATATTTTGCAGAATAACCATCTGTGAAGGTGTATTGTGACTTATATTCAGTACCGGCTGCCGGACTGACAACATACTCAATATTCAAGGCTCCGGCAACTGCATCATCAATGCTGATCTGAGATGCAAGAATATAGTCAAAATCCCTGAAACTGTTATAGTTATTATGATATTCTGATACAGCGATCGAGAAATTGTTGGTCAGTACAGAGTCAGCCTCCTCATAATGCCTTAGAGAACCCGGACGTTCAATTTTTTTAAGAGGCATCTTAACCACCATATAGTTGCTGTCTGCTGTTTTAGTGAAATACTTTATAAGAGAAATACCCCTTTCGAATGTAGTAACCGGGTTATAATCATATACTCCTTTTACCTGATCAAGTCCGATATATACCCTGTAGATTGAATCGCCGGAAACAGACTTCGCTCCGCTTTCACTCACAGTAAGCAGGCTGAATGCCTTTGATGTTCCTATTATTTCCATGGCGGTGTTAAGATCTGCTGCGCTCTGGTTAATTGACTGCTTTAGTGTAACAGTATCCAGACTGCTGTTATTCCTTTCACAACTCCACATCAGGATAATGACAAAAAGCATACCGATTATAATTCTATTTTTCATTTTCATTACTTTCAATTAGTTTAAATAAAGTTTCTCTTTCAGATACCAAAATTATGCTGTCAGTAGCCCATTAAAAAATAAATTCAACGAATCGCAGTTAATTTTCAACGAATTCCATTTTTGAATAATCAGCATCTGATGACTGGCAATTAAATCTGTACCGGCGGCGTTATCCAAGGGAATGAGTACTCAGAAATTTTTGAAAAACCTCTTTGTATTGTTCACTGATGGGGATATAGACTTTCCCATCAAAAATTATCCTTGAATGTTCTACCGTACATATTTTTTCAAGGTTGACGATATATGACCTGTGCACTCTCATGAACCTTGAGGAAGGAAGCTGCTCCGCGAGAGAATGTAGTCTGATCAGTGGCATTAGTGATTTGCCGCTTACCAGGTGGATCCTTGCATATTCCCTCATACCTTCAATGTACAGTATATCATTAAGGGAAATCCTTACAACTTTATAATCTGTCTTTACAAAAATGTGTTCTGCAGATTCTTCCGGTTTGGATCGGTCGGGATTAATCGTTTCAAGAAAATTCAGAGCTTTATTTGCTGACTTAAGAAAATCGTTGTAACCTATTGGTTTCAGGAGATAATCCAATGCATCCACTTTAAATCCTTCAAAAGCATACTCACTGAAAGCGGTTGTAAAAATAATCAGGGGTTTTACCTGTAAAGACTTAACAAAATCCACTCCGTTTATGTCAGGCATGTTAATGTCGGCAAACAGGAGATCAACCTTTTCTCTTGATATTATGTCGATGGCCTCAAATCCTGACCTGGATAGTGCGACAAGTTCAAGAAAAGGTGTTCTCCCGATATAATTTTCCATCTGATCCAGTGCCAGTGGTTCATCATCCAACACTAAACATTTTATCTTCATGCAGGGATAGTGAGATTTACCTTAAATTCATGTTCAGATTTATCAATAATAAGATTATGCCTGTGGCCATACAGCATTTCAAGCCTCTTCCTGATATTTTCCAATCCAAATCCTCCCCGGGTACTGACCGGATGGTTTGTCCTGAATTTCGGTATTGTATTGACTGAAATGAACTCCAGAGAACCGGGATGCTGTATAAGTCTGAATATCAATGATGAAGGTTCCCTGTAACTAACACCATGCTTGAATGCATTTTCAATGAAGGATATAAAGAGAAGAGGCGGCAGATTGACATTATCGAATTTTTCCGGCAGATCAAGAGTTACATTTATGGATTTGTCAACCCTCAGCTGCATGAGTTTCAGATAGCTTCTCAGAAAATCCATCTCCCGCTGCAGGGATGTTGTCCCGCGTCCGGATTCATATAGAAGGTAGCGCATCATATCCGACAACTTCAAGAGTGCAGTTTGTGCTAACTCATGGTCAACCTCTATCAATGAATGGATATTATTCAGAGTATTCATCAGAAAGTGAGGATTAACCTGGGTTTGCAGAAATGCCAGTTTTGACTCAATGTGTTCTTTTTCAATCTCTTTGCGTGCCTGTTCTTCCTTCGACCACCTGTTGGTAACTGCAATGGCAGTATTAAACCCGGCAATCAGAAGTGAGATGACTATTGTATTAATAAGCACAAAAACTGACTGGTCACCGGAGGATAATATGCGATTTTTCAAGGCTGCTTCATCACGCACAGGATTGAAAATACCAGGTGTCAGAGGGGAGTTGGCAGGAATGTCAGGACGTAAACCTGGTCTCATCTCTTCCCTCCCATACTGAGGATCCTGTAAAATTCTTTTTTCAAGGGTCTTGGGATCATTCTTATGTATAACGGGATTTATAAAATGAAATGCTATAGAAATAACAATGGCAGTAATAAGCAGGCCAGCTGAGTAAATAATAGTTTTTCCGTTGAACAGAAGCTTTCTCAGCAATAAGAAATTATTCAATAAGAATACAATAAAAAAGGGTATCAGCCTGAGCCAGTCGTATAATACCTTGGTAAAACCACCTTTCTCACTGTAATTATTGGTAATTAAAGGTATTATCAGAAAGAAGAGCCACAGAAAGAGATACATCATTGATTCCGGCATCCTCTTTGTAACAGTCTTCATAAGATTATAATTACAGTTTTTACTTAAGCAGATTCAATCCGTCTGTTGCAGATGAATCACCGGGTGAGAGCAGAATGGCATGGTCAAACAATACCCTGGCATCTGTTTTTTTCCCCTGGAAAAGTTTGGTCCATGCCAGCATTATTACTGATCCATAGTCCATCGGGTAAAGGTTAACTATCTTCTCAAAGTTCTTAGCAGCCTGATCATACTCTTTCCTGTTATATAAAAGAACTCCGAGCCAGTATAATGAAGTTGTGTTCTGGCTGTCTATCTTCAGGATAGCCTCATACTGTTCTTTTACCATATCCCAGCTTTCAAGGGCGTTACAGGCTTTTATCATACCAAAACGGGACTCTATTGCATAAGGCTTAAGTTTAATAGCCTTATCATAGTAACTTATTGATTCTGTATATTGTTTTGACAGAAAAAGGAGCCAGCCAAGCCTGGCATTCATTGCATAGTTATCCGGCTGGTAAACTGACTTGAGATCTGCTACACCTTCACTATACGTTCCGTTTTGTTCAGCCTTATAACTTCTGGCAAAAGCCTCATTTATCCTGCTATCCGGTTGTGCATTTATGATGCTAACCTGAAGAAGCAATAAAAATCCTGTTGCAAACATTCTTAAAATAGCCATTGTAATCCTCCTAATATTGATATTTGGTTATAATAATAATCATTATTCTCAAAATACTCCTTGCGCTCATAACCGGTATTTAACCAGAAAGTTATCTTCTTGTTTGTCATAAAATAAGTGGTAAGACCGGTTCTGAATATAACAGGATCTATAGAGTTGTATAAATACATTGCATCAAAGTCGTTGTAATAGTTCTGATAGCCATAAGTGACGTCAGCGTTCATGCGGACTTTATCACTAAGGCTGATCCCCACTATCCCGCTATAAATTAACCTGCTTGTATCCTGCTGATTCAGCACATTTACTCCTCCGGTAAAACTAAGGTTCCTTCTACCCGGTATAATTAATCCTGCTTTTAAACCGCCCTGCTTTGTTACATACTGATTATTATGAATTGCGGAGGCATTGATGCTCAGTGTAACCATGTCGAAATCGGCTGACAGAGCTGCATATCCCAGGTTAGAATATGTTATTGATGATGAAAAATCGTAATAGATAAAATGATATGCTGCTTTTATATTCCAGTGCGGTAATACTGCGTACTTTATTAATCCATAATACCCGAACTGCCTGATCTGAAATCTGAACTTCTGGGTCGGATATTGAATTGTACCCATCTGATTAAAGGCTGAAACACTCTGATAAAGACTAAGCCTTGATAATGGTCTGGATAAAAGACCCAGACGAAAATACCCCGGATCTGATCTAAGGGTTGTTGAGGTGAATGCAGTATTTAATTCCAGATCAATACTCTCAACAATCTTTGTTGATTTTATCTGGTAGTTCTTACGCTGGTCAGGTGTCATCCCTGATGAATAGTATCCTGCAGTTTCAGCTCTGAATAAACCCAGATTGGAGTAATAAAGATAGCCAAGCGTAAAGGGGTCGTAACTATCATATTTCAGAGCTTTTTCTAAATTCCTGGCCGCTCTGATATAATCGCCGGAAATTAAATATGCATAACCTGCCCTTTGTCTGAGATACTTATAATCAATACCCTCTTTTACAGCCAGATTAGCCAGCTCAATAAGATTCTCCCAATCACCACTTTCATAGTAATGGTAAGTCAATGTGTCGACAAACTGAAAATTCATTTCATGCTGACCCTTTGCAGGATAGCTTAATATCAGTAATATTATTATAATATAGCTGAATTTTCTGAGCATATTCTTATTTCTGAAGTTTCTAATGTAAACTCTCTTATCCTGTTGTTCTCAACTATTACTTTCCCGGTTCCTTCAGTTTGTACCGACCTGAAAACAGACCTGTCAATTTTTGTCACCAGATGCACGCATGCAGGATTTGAAGAGAGATCAGACCATTTAATTCTGTTGGTATAATGTACTTTGAGGTATTGATGGAACGGAGCTGCCAGATCATGTAACCACAACGAGATACTATTCCTCTTTATTATGTGGAGCGGAAAGAAGTCATTGATCTCAATATCGGGATAATTACCAAGCAGCACTTTATAAGCCGTCAGATAAAAATAAAACAGCAACGACTTTCGGTCGCCATAGAATGCTGTAAAATAAAACATTGTACCGTCATTAACGAAATATGCATACGACCGGGATTCTTCACAAAAGAGATATTTATTGTTGTATGCATCAGTAAAGACTTCCCATTTTGCTGCCTTTTTCTCCGCATCATTTACCGAGTAAATGAACTTCATGATCATACCGGGCTGGAAATTGAATGCTGATAACAGCAGCGGATCGGTGGTAACATTAGTTATCATATCACCTTCAGCAGGAATTGAATAGGATTTCAGTTCATACTTATCCCCTGTTCTGAGGAGGTAGTATGAGAATGGATAGGCAAGAGTCTTAGATCCCAGCAAAGGTGTTGCTTGCACCTGAAAATGAAGATGGGGTTCAGGTGACCGTCCGGAGTTTCCGCAAAGTGCTACCAGTTCTCCGGCCGATACATAATCTCCCTTGCTTTTCCTGAAGGATCCAGCCCGCAAGTGTGACATCTGGGTATAGAGGCCATCCATATGCCTTATAATTATTGAATTACCCCAGTTTTGCTTAGTATTCACATTTCCTGGTTCATTATCTTCAATATTATCTGCTATATCAACAACTATACCATCGGCAGGTGCAATTACAGGTTTATTATAACAATAGAAATTTTCATTCTGAAACGGAGTTGAACTGTGAACATTCTTCATTTCATCAACCAGTATCATATCCAGTGCACTCTGCCATTCCCCAAGATGAGTTATCTTTCCATCATATCCCTGGTTTATTATCCACTCTCCCCAGAATGGAAGATGAAGCGGAAAAAATCTGTTTCCTGTAAGCCTGTCTGTTTCATTTTCAAAAGTGTACAGGTTAATTTCGGGAGAGAAATGCTGTATCGGTGTGATCTTTATCTTCCCTGACTTTATTCTGAGCCCAAGGAAGTAAACAAATGATATGGTTAACAACGAAAATGGCAGAGAAAACATGGGAAGATCAGCTAGTCCAGATAAACTTCTCATAAAGAGTATTAATAATGAAAGAACAGGCACAAGCAAAAAAGCCCATAAGTAGGAGTATACAGATGGTATTGTGAAGAAACCTCCAATGGCAACAGCTATCAGAATATAATTGGCCCCTATATTATAGAAACTGAAGCTTGCCATATCTGTTCCGATGAAGAGAGCAAAAAGATATGCAGAAACAAAACCGAGGATAGTAAGCAGAAATGTTATTCTGGAAGTTATGAATATTGCAAGTGCAATGATAATCCCCGAAAAGAGGTTATCCTGAAAAATAATTGAACTCAGCGATCTGAGATAAACAATTACAACCTTGTTCAGTGGTAAATTGTCTATTATCTGAAAAAGATCGAGAAGAGGATTGCCTCCTATGGCATACATTTCATTTATCCAGAAGACATTCCTTTGAGTAAGTCCCAGATTGGAGAACTGAGCCGATGGTAACATTATGATCCATAAAGTTATAACAAACGGGATGCTCAGAAACGGAAGACCGTATTTTCCGAGGAATCCGCTGAGCACGACAGATATTATCAGGCTCAGCAGGGCGGCCATAAGAAGCAATACCACGAACACCAGACCTGGCTCATAGAATGTACCCAATCCGATACCGGCCAGCAGCGCATTAAAGCTGAACACCCCCTGCTTCAGGAGGGTTCTGTTGAAACCCATTCTGTCAGCCAGAATTACGGCTGTCAATGCAGCTATAAAACCACTTAATCCTGCAACAAAATTTAAGAATGTTACCCCCAGAAGGATAAGGGCAAAAAGCCTGTTATTAAAGAAGAATACCACCGAATAGCTGTTCAATGTAGCCGGCAGTATTGTTTCTTTTATTCTGTTGACTATGCTATGCATGATAATCCTCTTCTATTTTAAACCTGAATTTTTCAGGTGTTCAGGAAGCTGCTCCATTGAATGAAGAGTATTCAGGTTCTCGGCTTTCCTTATTATATGTGTATTGCTTTCGGTATCTATCAGTACCACATTTGGCCTGTAGGTAATAAATTGCATCCACTGGGTCATATTGTAGGCTCCGACCTTATGCACAACCAATTGATCACCTTTTTCCATTACCGGCATATTTACACTCTCCCGTATCATATCTATATTCATGCAGAGAGGCCCGTAAAGAACCATATCCTCTGTAATCTGAACTGAATCCTGGGCAGGACTTATCTTATGATCGTACCATAATGAGGTAAAAAGAATATTCACTCCGATATCAAGGATAATTGCCCTGCGGCCATCAGACAGACGCTTATTGGTGAGAACAGTACCAAGGAGAAACCCGGCATCATCAATCAATGCTCTGCCGGTCTCAAGCACAAGCAGCGGCAGCTCATCCTGTCTGAATCCGAATCCAAGCAATGTATTTGTGATGGCGTCAGCAAACTGATCCATTGAAGGAACGGTATCTGACCCGGGCATATAAATACCCTTCAGTTTATTTGTTGATGGAAAGCCTCCTCCCAGGTCGAGATACTCTATACACCTGCCATATTTTACTTTTACATCACGGGCCAGCTCACACAGCTTTGTAGCAGCAACAGAATAGGCTGACGGAGTAAGAATAAAAGTGCCAATATGGCAATGTAACCCCACAAGCTGAAGATTCTTATCATTCATTATCCGGGCAATTGCGTTCGATGCCTGTCCATTTTCCAGGTTGAAACCAAACCTGTCCCATTTTGGATATATACCGGTATCCATATTTATACGTACTGCCACCCTTGGCCTGAGTTTATGTTTATCAGACAGATCAATCAGTGTAAGGAGCTCATCAAGGTGATCTATATGGATAAGAGAATTGTTTCGGGATGCAATTAACAAATCATCTTCACTCTTATCCGGACCGTTAAATATTATTTTATTGCCGGGAACATTGTTCTCCAGAGCCTTTTGATATTCAAATCCCGAGACGACTTCGGCCCATGAACCCTCCTGGTGAAATATCCGGCAAATTGCATTAAGATAGTTTGTCTTGTACGACCAGGCAAACTGAACTTTAGGGTAACGGGTTTTAAATATCCTCGATGCGTTCTGAATATTGCTTCTAAGTTGTTTTTCGGATATGACAAAAAGGGGTGATCCAAACTTTTTTATAAGTGAACTTACAGGAATGCCATCTATCTGCGTTACCGGTTCATTTTCAATTCGTGAGCCGAACTTATTCATTAATCCGGTGTTCATTTTTCTGATAACCGGACGCTCATACTTCAACTTTTCCATAGTATATATTTATAAAATAAATACTTACAATTCACCTTTACCTGAGATCTGCTGGAATTCTGAAATATCGACTATCATATCCCAGGAGTAACGGATAAATACTTTCCCAACCTCATAATCACTCATCGGTTTAACATCTTCACCCAGGGCCATTTTTACGAGCGATGCCGGTTGATTCTGTCCGGCTGCTGCAGTAAGATAGATCCATGCAGGAAACCGTGGATTGACCTCCATAATATATGGTTTACCGTCTGTTGTCATCATAATCTCAAGTTCACATCCACCCCTCCAGCTTGTTTTCCTGACAAATTTCTCTGCCGTTTCAATCAGAAGGTTGTTTTCAATGGTTATGCCTGCCCATGCTTTACCTTTGTCGGTTATGTATAATTTTCGCATTGGTATTATACTGATCGAATTGCCTTTTCCATCGCCCAGCACTGCAATGTTGATCTCTGTTCCAGGGATGAATTTTTGTACGATTATCGGGATACCCCATTTTGCCTGAAGCTTGTAGAAAGCTTTTTCAGCCTCCTGTAATGTATTGCAGATAAATGCATCATAATATTTCCCCTTGACCACAAGCGGAAAACTGAATTTCTCAGCACCCTGAGCCAGTTCGCTTACCTGAGATATAACTTTATCCTCCGGAACAAAAAAATTATGCTTTTTCCCGAATTTGTGAAGATTAACTTTATCACGGGCTTCAAATTCCTCCGGAGTCGGAAGAAATGTTCTTATGCCCATCTTTTCAAGCTGTGACTCAATCCTTATAAAATTATAAAGTTCTGCATCAAAATTTGGAATAAGAACGTCGATATGCTCTATGTCGTTTATGCTTAACAACCTCTCGTAAAGTGCATCAGTCCCTGATGAAGGATATGGGAGCTGATATGTCTTATCCACCAGATCGTGCATATATATCCCTGGCTCAAGTGCCTCATATGAGAGCCCGATGATCCTGACGTCAAAATCGACACATTCCCTGATAGCACGTATTACAGATATGCCGGGACCGGGGCTATCGGTTGCATTCAGAGCTGTTACTGCAATGACGAGTTTCTTCTTTTCTTTTGTATTACTCACGTTCCGACTGATTTGAATTGATTCAATCCTGATTTTCGAGAAGGTTGTATATATATAACTGAGATACAAAGTCATCCAGATCTTTTTCAATCTGTATCTGCTCAGCATCGAACTTTGACGAAATAAGATTAATTACCTCCTCAGGAGATCTGTTTTCCTTTAATAATGAAATTATCTCAGCCCCGGTCTGATTTACAGAAAAAGAATCGCCGGTTCCCGGATTGAATACAAAGCCTGCCTCGCTTGTTGCCACATTTTTCTTCAGTTTCATATCAGTCAGATTTATGAAATACTCTTAAAGTATTTACAAAATTGCTATATATGAGAATGATATAAAAATCAAATCAATGAATCTCAGGTTTTTCTAACTACAAAGGAGGATTTTATCACCGGAAAGGATCGGCCTCCGGTTTCAACCCATGGCAGTCAACCTAAGAGTAGTATTGTAAATACAGAGATAAAAAAAAATCTCCCCTCCTTTTGAAGGGGGCTGAGCGTTAAGAATTTGCCCTGTGGGCAAATTTAGCGAAGAGCCAGGTCACAGGGAAGGCACCGGGACTATTGATTATCTGATTATTACAAAATTCATTTCCCGGCCGGGGTGGTTGATTTAATGGCAGCATTAACAAAGATCCCCTCGGGGAATATCACAAAAATACAGAAAGATTAAATCAGGAATTACTATCTGGATAGCTTATGATTCACTGTATTAAGGTTTAAAAACAGATTTGTATTCAAGGAACCTGGATATTAAAAAAGTGAGATAAGGAAAATTTTTTAATAAAAAACAGGAAGCGATCTGATCAACAAATCAACCACCCCGGCCGCAACGAGCATTTGCAATACTTTAACTATCATTGCGTTGCGGCCACCCCTCCTTCAAAAGGAGGGGAAAATGTTATAGATGAACTGATTATCAATATTAAAATCCGTTTGCCTTTAATGATCCTCCCTGAATAACCTTTTTAAGACTCCTTAGGTCGACGGATATACCTCCAAGAGGGATTCCCTTTTATTTTTTCAGGCAGTAAACTGATACAGACAAAAGGTATATCAGGCAGAGAATAAGTAGTGACATCCCTATTGCAACATTTGTAAGATCGCTCAGCCAGCCTATAGCCAGTGGAATAACAGCGCCTCCGCAGATCGCCATCATCATCAGTCCCGATATCTCATTGCTCCTCTCCGGATATTTTTCAACAGTGATTGAAAATACAAGGGGAAAAATATTTGCCACTGCCAGGCCTATCATAAACACCAGACCCCATGCTACTAAAGGGGAAGGGATCAGAAGGATAGCAGCAAAGCAGATTATTCCCAGAACAGATGTCCACATGAAAAATTTACGGGATGATATCCGGGTAAGCATAATGGCTCCGGCAAAGGTTCCGAGCATACGGCCAAAGAAATAGACACTTCTTCCTGATTCAGCAGCAACCGGATCCATACCAAACTGTTTTATAAGGAATTGACCTGAATTTGAGTTGAATCCGACATCGATACCTACAACAAGGAATATCGACATCACCATAAGGAATACAAAACCTGTTCCAATGAGTTTGAATGCAGATCCGAATGTAGCCTTTACTTCAGCCTGTTTAACCTCATCGATCTTAACTGCACCCAGCCATAATACAGAGAGAAGTGAAACCACACCAAATACCAGAAACAGTAGTTTCCAATCACCAAACCTTAATGCAAGTATCCCTGCAAGAGGAGCTCCTATCATAGAACCGATTGCCTTCACAAACTGGGAAAAACTCAGAAAACTGGATGCCCTGTTTCCCGGGACCACGAATACCAGAAGAGGATTAGCCGATACCTGAACAATAGTGTTCCCTATTCCAAGAAGGGCAAATCCAACAAGCACCATCCCGAATGTATAGAAAAAATAGGGAACAAGCAGTCCAAGTGCGGTTACACACATTCCTATGTTCAACATAAATTTCTTGCCCAGCCGGGATTGCATTACACCAACAGGAACTGACAGAAGCAGGAACCATAGAAATGCTGCCGATGGAATAAGCTGGGCCAGTGTAGCGCTCAGGTTCATGTCCTTGCTTACCCGGTCAACTCCTATACCCACAAGGTCAACGAAACTCATGACAAAAAATGCCATAAGAACAGGGAGTATTTTGGTGATGTTCACTTTTTGTGTATGCATACTATTTAGTTTAAGGTTTATAGTTTATAGTTGAAGGCTGAAGGCGTCGGGCGACAGGCATCAGGTTTGAAGTTCCAGGTTCCATGTTCCATGTTCAAGTCACCCATTCCCTATTCTGCCGTTGAGCCCTTGCGCCATTGTGCCATTGCGCCGTTTTGCCTACATAAGCGGAAGAGCATGTTGTACTGATTTCCAGAAATCGTCATCGAGAAGATAGGCACTTCCAAGAAGAGCGGCATCTTCCTTAAGTTCCGACAGAGCCATATCACAGTTACAGTTCTGATCTTTAAGGCTTTGTTCAAAATAGTTTCCAAAAAGGCTGTACGCATGAGAAATATTACCACCTATAATGAGTATCTCCGCATCAAATCCTTTCAACCATGGAGACAGGAAAAGCCCGAGATTAACTCCGAAATCCCTGAAAAGTTCCTGGACATATTCATCGCTTGCCACAAGTTGGGCAAGCTCTTTTACTCCGGAGAGATTTTTTCCTGTCGCTTTTTTGTACCGGCCAAGCAGACCACGTGTAGAGAAATAGTCATCGGCTATGCCATCGCGGTAAGGCAGGTGATAAACACAGCCTATCCTTGGGACCAGCGGTCCATCCACGATTGGAATCCTGTCTTCGATGAATGCTGATCCGAATCCTGTACCCAGGGTTATTGACAACGATCTCGAAGCATACCTGGCACTTCCTGCCCATGCCTCGCCAACCGCAAATGAGGAAGCATCGTTCATAAACCTGATAAGGAAAGTATCCGGAACACCAAGACTGCTAGAAATTGCATCTGTAATGTTGAATCCGTACAGGTTCTCATATTTTGCCACACCTTTAATATAACAGATTCCCTTTACATAATCAAACGGTCCCGGCATCGCAAAACCGATACCCTTGACATTCTCATAAGGAACCTTTGACAGAGCATTCGAGAGCGCATCGGCCCAAACACCGATTATATTTGTCGCCGAAGCCTGATTATTAACGGCTCTTTCAGTTATTGTTTCCCTGAGTATTTTTCCTGAAACCAGATCGATTGCAGCTGAAGTAATATGGCTTCCACCTATATCAGCGCCGATTGCAATATTTTTGTCCATAAACCGGTTTTAAAAAGTCGAATTCCAAATACGGATGAAAAATATCTAAATTTGTTGTCAACGCAAAATTAATTTCTGTAATATTCATAACAGGACAGGAAGAACTGAGTTTTCTCATAATATTCAACATTTCAAAAGCTTAATTTTGATTAATAGTTTCGATCGGTTTTCAGTCTTGATAATCGTTATATATCCATTCTTCATTAACTGTTTAATATCTACTTATATGGCCAAAGTAACTAAAGAGGAAGCACTACAGTATCACAGCAGGCACGCAGGGCAAAGTTGAGGTAATTCCGACAAAACCATATTTTACTCAAAGGGATCTGAGTATGGCATACACGCCCGGAGTGACTTATCCTTGCCTTGAAATTGAGAAAAATCCGAAGGATGCATATAAATATTCTGCAAAAGGGAACCTGGTTGCTGTTATTTCAAACGGGACAGCTGTTCTGGGACTTGGCGATATAGGTACGCTGGCAGGCAAACCTGTTATGGAAGGCAAAGGACTCCTGTTCAAAGTATTTGCTGATGTAGATGTTTTTGATACTGAATTTGATGAAAAAGAACAGGCGAACATATAAAAAGGATTGGGGAGATAAGTGCGTTATAAGGCTCAGGGCTCAGGGCTCAGGGCTCAGGGCTCAGGGCTCAGGGCTCAGGGCTCAGGGCTCAGGGCGCAAGCCGGAAGTCAGTCCGAAGTCCGAAGACGGAAGTCCGAAGCCGTGAGTCGTGTGCCGTGTGCCGTGTGTCGATTAAATTATAAAGTTGGATTTCTTCCGTTCTGCTTTGTGGCTGCCTATCTTCCACTCATACATGGAGCAGATTATTTCAGCTATCTGCGGAATAGTGAAACTGCTTCTGTTTAATGTTGCGTCGAACAGGTAATCAATATTAAGAGGTTTCTTATCGAGGAATGTATGTATCAGATTGAATCGCTTCTCATCAGTATCAACAACATATTCTTCCGCAGCCTCAATATCCATCTCCTTCTTTTTCATCACGTTCTCAACCCTCCAGTAGAACGGAGCGATAAGCCTTATGTGCAACGAATCAACAATGTCATGCGCAATCGATACACCTCCCCTTCCAACCAGTATTATATAACCCTCTTTGCACATCGAGAGGACAACATCCTTAATGGCTTTTTTTACACGAAGATCGCTCACAAAGCCTCCCGAGAAAGCCATTATCATCTCTGACATATTTGACAGCTCTATTCCCTTGTAGAAGTTTTCCACACGCTGTGTATCGGTATTAAGCTCTCTGGCAATAGTATAGATTATATCCTTATCGACCCATTTCCATTTAGTGGTCCCTGTTTTATGGTTGAGATTATCAACCAGAAGAGCGGCCACCTGCCGGGCATCACACCCTGTGAGCCTTGAGATTGTTATTATGGGACCATCGCCCTCTGCCGGCTTTTTAAGCATCTCTTCCCTCTGCCGCTGATCGAAATAATCTAAAAACTTATCCATCTGATCTGTTCCTTTTACTGATGTATTTAACAGGAGGCAGGCACTTATATAAGATAGCATCCTGACTTACAATCATTTATCCCGACGATTATCGGATGGGGCCTTTAATGGCCCCAGGGCAATTCCTCCGGAATTATAAACGATATAATTTACAAAAAAAAAATGAATCCATGAAATCTTTATTTATTTTTGTATTCTCTGTCTGTACCATCTAAAATGGTCCGGTTTTTGAGGTAAAATGATGGACTGATTTTTATGAAATTTCAGAGCAAAATACTGATCGTATTCTCGATTGTCCTGGTTATGGCCGGGTGTAAAAAGAACTATGTTCTGAATAACAAGCAGCATATCCTGTTTCAATACGAATATATCAGTTATGCCCGGGATTATGTTCACGAGGGTTTTTTTATTGACGACGAAGGAAATATAATGACATATAAGAATCCCGAAGGATGGAATTTCCACGATCAGAATTACAACCTTACTGAAAGCCAGCTTGATGAAAATATTTCCAGGTGTACAAAATCAGACATTAAAATCGGGAAGGAAGAGCTGGCGCGTTTTTCCTCACATATAGATAATATTGCATCAAGCAAGGTAACCGCCATCAAAAAGGTTGCTGCAGATGCCGGTAAATCAGTGTTTATCTGTTATGATTTCGAAGAAGAAAACAGTTTACATAAAGGTTTCCTTATCAAGATGGAAGGTGATTTTAATTGCGAAAATCTTAACTTCTACTCAAAAAAGGTCAGCCTGTGGCTTAAGGGGATCAATAGCTCCCTGTCAAAAAAATAGAATTAAGCAGCATCCTTCTTTATTGATTGTTCCATAAAAAAATAAGGCAGGAAACCTGTTTCTGTTTGATTTCCTTCAGTTTTTTTCTATCTTTACTTCATTCTAACAATGATTGCTGCAAATAATTTAAACTACTCACTATGATCGCAAACATTCTTTCCAGGCCTGAACTGTTCTGGTTCATACTCGGCCTGATACTTTTTCTGCTTGAACTGGTATTACCGGGATTCTTTATTTTCTTCTTCGGACTGGGAGCCTGGATAACAGCACTTATCTGCCTTATTGGAGAACCATCAACCAATCTGCAAATGGTGATCTTTGCAATAACTTCGGTTCTTACTCTTGTATTGCTCAGGAAAATCATTCAGAAGAAATTCTTTGACAGCAAAGACAATATGTCTGAAAAAATTGAAGATGAATTTACGGGAAATGAGGCTCTGGCTCTTACTGATCTCAATTCCGTTACAGATGGGAAAGTTGAGTTTAAAGGAACAACATGGAAAGCTGAATCCGAATCTGAAATCAAAGAAGGTCAAAGAGTTATAATCGTTGAAAAAGATAACTTCAAATTAAAAGTTAAACCAATAAATCAATAGAAATGGAAGGATCAAGCACTACTTTTATTCTTGTGGGATTAATCTTTTTAGGATTTATCCTCATTGCATCAATGATTAAGATTGTTCCTCAGAGAACAGCTATAATTGTTGAAAGACTCGGAAAATACAGGGCAACCTTTACTGCAGGTTTCCAGATACTAATTCCCTTTATCGATAAAGTAAGGTACAGGCACACACTTAAAGAACAAGCTATTGATGTTGCACCTCAGATATGTATAACACGCGACAATATAGCCGTTGAAGTCGATGGAATTCTATACCTCCAGGTGCTGGATCCCCAGCGGGCATCCTATGGTATTGACAATTACAGATTTGCATCGATCCAGATCGCCCAGACCACAATGAGGAGCGTTATAGGAAAACTTGAGCTGGACAGGACATTCGAGGAGCGGGAGTCGATAAATGCAACAATCGTTGAAGCTGTCGATAAAGCAAGCGACCCGTGGGGTGTAAAGGTATCGCGTTATGAGGTTAAGAATATTTCTCCTCCCCAGAGCATCAAGGATGCCATGGAGAAACAGATGAGAGCCGAAAGGGAAAAGAGAGCCGTTATTGCCGAATCGGAAGGAACACGCCAGGCCAAGATCAACAATGCCGATGGCGACAAGCAGGAGTATATCCTGAAATCAGAAGGTGAAAAGATGAGACGGATTAATGAAGCAGCCGGTCGGGCATCTGAAATAGAACAGGTTGCTGTAGCAACAGCTAACGGTTTAAGGGCTATTGCAAATGCAATCTCTGATGATAACGGGCTGAATGCCGTTAACCTGAGGATAGCAGAGCAATACCTTCATGCATTCGGAAATCTGGCAAAAACAAACAACACGATGATATTACCATCCAATCTCTCTGATATAGCCGCAATAGTTGCGACTGCAACATCGGTGTTTAATGAGACGAAGGATAAGAAGAAATAGGAGTTCCATAAACTCACCCCCTTTGTCCCCCTCTCTGCTCCGCAAAGAGGGGGATATTATTTACAAATCTTCGTGCTCTGTACGCCTGATGATCTCATTTTGGAGATCCTCTCCCAGGTCATTAAAGTAATCGCTGTAACCCGCAACACGCACTATCAGGTCCCTGTAGTGTTCAGGATACTTTTGCGCATCCTTCAGAGTATCTGCATTAACAACATTGAACTGTATATGATGACCATCGAGACTGAAGTACGACCTTATCAGGGCAGTAAGGTTATGGTAGCTTTCCTCATCTTCAAAAAATGATGGTGAGAACTTCTGGTTAAGCAATGTACCGCCGGTGCGCAGATGGTCTATTTTAGATGCAGACTTGATAACAGATGTAGGTCCGTTATTATCAGCTCCCTGGAAAGGTGATATTCCTTCTGACAAAGGCACTCCACTGTTCCTGCCGTCGGCAGTTGCCCCTGTAACACTTCCGAAATAGACGTGAGATGTTGTTGGCAGCATATTTATCCGGTGGACACCTCCCCTTGTATTCGGCCGGCCATTCACAGAATCGTAATAAATCTCGAATGCAGTAACAGCCTGCTGATCAGCATAATCGTCATCATTTCCGTACTTAGGGGTCTCATAAATCAGATCATGCCGGATTTTTTCAAAGCCAATGTAATCAGCTTTCAATGCATCCGTCAGTTCTTTCCAGCCGAATCTCCTCCTGTCATATATATTATACCTGATTGAAGTAAGAATGTCGGTTATGCTTCCAAGACCCACACCCTGAATATAAGATGTATTATACCTTGCACCTCCGCAATTGTAATCTTTTCCGTTAGCAATACAATCCTCAATAAGCAGTGAAAGGAAAGGTACGGGCAGCCAGTTTGCAAATAACCGCTCTATAATGTTATTTCCCTTTATTTTAATATCAGCAAAGTAATTTACCTGTGCCCTGTATGCCTCCAGCAGCTCCTCAAAACTGATGTAATCAGCTGCATTGCCTGTTTCGGGACCCACCTGTTTACCAGTGCGGGTATCAAATCCGTTATTCAGGGTCAGCTCAAGTATTTTTGGAAGGTTGAAATAACCTGTGAGCCAGTATGCTTCGGTACCGAAAGCTCCTGTCTCAACACAACCTGAGGCTCCTCCGCTCCTGGCATCCTCAAGACTTTTACCCTGCCGGAGCAGTTCTGCTATAATGGCTTCAGTATTAAAGCATGATGGCTGTCCGAAACCTGTACGGATTATATCAAGAGCTTTATGTATGAAACTATCTGGATTCTCTTTACTTATCTGCACCATTGAACTGGGCTGAAGTATCCGCATCTCCTTAATTACATCGAGCAGGATATATGACATTTCATTCACTGCATCTGTCCCGTCCGGTTTTACACCTCCAAGATTTATAAGACAGAAATCAGTATAAGTACTGCTTTCATTTGCCGTAACACCCATTTTAGGAGGTGCCGGATGGTTATTGAACTTCACCCAGAAACATCCGAGCAGATCCCATAGTTCATCCATATTAAGTGTTCCGGCATCCATTTCCTTTTTGTAAACAGGGAAGAGATGCTGATCGAGGCGGCCCGGGTTAAAGGAGTCCCATGGATTAAGCTCAGTTATTACACCAAGATGTATGAACCAGTAATGCTGCAACATCTCATGGACCGTCTCCGGAGCATTTGCCGGAACCTTCCTGCACACCTGCGACATTTTAAGAAGCTCTTCTCTTCTTTTATCATTTTTCGTTTTTGAAGCAATTCTTTCCAGTTCATCGGCATGACGGTTTGCATACATTATAATTGCATCGCATGCAATCTCCATGGCTTTGAGCTCCTCGTGCTTCTCAACAGCCTGAGGATCACTGAAATAATCCAGCTTTGAGGCAGCTTCAGCTATTTCATTTTTAAGATCGAGAAAACCGGTTCTGAACATCTTATAGCCCAGCACTGTATGCCCGGGTGCCCTTTGTTCCTGAAATTCTGTAAATACACCTGATTCGTATGCATTCAGCCATTCGGGCGTCATGCGGCTCATAAGCCTGTCACGGTTGCTCTTGCCCATCCAGTAAGGAATGATTTCCTTTTCATATATCATTTTTGCATCCTCATCAACCCGGAAAAAAACCTTTTCCCGCGAATTAAGTATCTCCAGATCTTCCGGCGAATGAAGACTTATCTCAGGATAAGTTGGTGTAGCTTTTGGTGCCGGGCCTCTCTCTCCCACAATGAGTTCACCTTCATTAATGCATATCTTCTTGTTTTTCAGAAGAAATTCAAACGCTTTTGCCCTTTTCACCGGAGCTGAAAGTTCACGCACTTCGTCACTTTTATAGAACTGTGTCATCAGCAATGCCCTTTCTGCAGACATTGTCTCAACTGCATTAAGGCTTTGTTCCCTTAGTTTTTGTACTCTATCGGAAATTTTCATCCGTATATAATTTTGATTTTAAAGGTCGGATGGAACCGCACATGATTGAAAATTTTATTCATATGTGTTTGTGATTTTGGTCAATCATGTGGGTTTCATCTGTATTTCAAATATTTCATTTATAGATACTTTACTCGCTACAACCAACTTATATGCCTTATCTTTTTGCCCCCTGAAGGACCTCATTACCAGCCTTATCAGCCCCCCTGCTATAACTTCAGGCAGGAAGACCATATGAGTCGGGGCCGGGGGCAAACAGGTTTGTGAAGAATCATCCTCCTATCTTGGTTTTCACCCCCGTCTCACCGAACTTCTCCTTCAGCAATCTCATCTGTTCTTTTGAGGGAGGTTCCGTTCCTTCCATTTTATTTATTCTGTTAAATCTTTTATATTTTGATGATCCGGTTTTATGGTAAGGCAACAGGTTTACCTTTTTAAGTGCGGTTGTTTTAGAATCAGCTATAAACTTCACCATCCTTTCAAGATGGTCTTTGTCGTCATTGATTCCGGGGATAACAGGAATTCTGATCATTATCTCATTTGCATTTTCAAGCAGCAACCTGAAATTTTCCAGGATCAAAACATTTGATACCCCTGTCACTTCCATATGCCTGGCATCATCAAGATGCTTAAGATCGAAAAGAAAGAGATCTGTGAATGGGATTATAGTCCTGTAATTATCTGATGATGAATAACCTGCAGTATCAACGGCTGTATGATAACCGTTAGCTTTACAGGCCTTAAGTACTTCAATCAGAAAATCAGGCTGAAGAAGCGGTTCGCCGCCTGAAAAGGTAACTCCTCCGCCAGACTGATCAATAAAAACCCTCTCCCTGTCAAGTATGTTAATTATCTCCTTTATGGTGTAAAATCTGCCAACCTCCTCTTCCCTGCTGAACGATTTACCTCCCACCCTGTTCGTTCTGACTGCTTTTTCGGGCAGAGGTGATATTCCTTCGGGGTTATGGCACCAGATGCAGCTCAGAGGACAACCTTTCATATAAAAGGTAACCCTTATGCCTGGACCGTCATGGATTGAATATCGCTTTACACTGAAAATTATTCCTTTCATAAAAGAAGACAAAAGACAAAAGACAAAAGACAAAAGATAAAAGTAAAAAGATTATAATGACAGGAACCTTGAACCTTGAACCTTGAACCTTGAACCTTGAACAATTAACAAGGTTAGCTTTCAGAAGGAATAGAACATGAGGCAGCAATAAAGCCTTCTTCCGAGGCGTCGCATCATAAATCTGTGTCTGAGTTTAGCGATCATATTGAACTGAATATGTGTGCAAGTTATATTTATTTTTGAAATAACCATTATTGAAATAAATTCAGAAGATTATCGTTATTTTTATAAAAGATCATTTGTTCATTAATGAAATTTTTCTGCAGTACATTACTTCTGTTTAGCCTCATTCTTCAATTGGTTGCCCAGTCTGTTGAAAAGCATACAATCAGCGGCTATGTCAGAGAGGATATAAGTGGCGAATCACTCATAGGTGTTAATATATATCTTCCTCAAATAAAGACAGGTACAGTCACGAACAATTATGGTTTTTACTCGATAACTCTTCCTTCAACCGAAGAAGTGATTTTGATTGTTTCCTATGTTGGGTTTGCCTCTGATACAGCTATACTGATTTTGAACAGTGATATAGAACTGAATATCGGGCTCAAGCCGAGCATTATACTTAAAGAGGTAACTGTAACAGCTGATCGCGCAGAGAAGCAGAGTGAATCAGTTAAGATGAGCACGGTTAAGCTTCAGGTATCACAAATAAAGAATGTACCATCACTACTTGGAGAAAAAGATGTACTCAAAGTACTGCAACTGATGCCAGGAATTCAGAAAGGCTCTGAAGGAAGCAGTGGTATTTATGTGCGTGGAGGTGGTCCCGATCAGAACCTGATAATCCTGGATGATGCAATAGTTTATAATGCAAGCCACCTTTTCGGATTTTTTTCATTATTCAATGGCGACGCTCTGAAGAGTATTGAGCTTACCAAGGGAGGTTTTCCGGCTAGATACGGAGGAAGATTATCGTCTGTTCTTGAAATGAATATGAAGGAAGGCAATAAGGAGGAGTGGCATGGAGAAGGAGGGATAGGAATTATTTCTTCAAGAATGACTGTCGAAGGTCCCATAAAAAAGGGAAAGTCTTCAATTCTGTTATCGGGACGCCGGACATATGTAGATCTTCTCCTCAGACCCATTCTAAAGGCTACACAGGAGGAAAATACCGGTTACTATTTTTATGATTTCAATACAAAAATCAATTATGATTTCGGAAGAAAAAACAAGCTATACCTGAGCGGCTATTTCGGAAAAGATAAATTCTATTTAAAGAACAACAATGAATATGTAAAAGAAAATATTGGCTTTCTTTGGGGAAATGCTACAGGGACCCTGCGTTGGAATCACCTTTTTAGCAATAAACTATTTGCAAATGCCTCAATAATTTATAGTAATTATACTTTCGGGATATACGACAAGTACAAGGTTGTAGCTGAAAACAAAAACTACTATGCAGAATATTATTCAGGTATCAGGGATTTTTCGCTCAAGTATGACATTGACTATATTCCAAATCCGAATCATTGGATCAAGATCGGGGCAATTTCAATTTTTCACAGATTCAAACCGCACGCATATATCGAAATCGATGTGCCAAATAATATTAATATCAAAAACATTGAGTATATAGACGGTGTTGAGTCGGGAGTATATGCGGAGGATACCTGGCAACCACTACAGAACTTAAAGGTAAACGGAGGTCTAAGATTCAGCCATTTTCTTGCTTCTGAGAAGCAATATCATTTTCTTGAACCACGACTCTCTTTGGCATGGAGACTGAAAAATAATATTGCGCTGAAAGGTTCATATGCCAACATGAACCAGTATATTCACATGCTATCCGGTACGGGCATAAGTCTGCCAACCGACCTCTGGGTTCCTACAACAAACAAGGTCAGGCCTCAGCAATCACGACAAATTGCACTGGGGCTGGTAAAAGATATTAGCAAACCTGCACTTTCCCTGTCTCTTGAAGGTTATTATAAAACCATGGATCATGTAATCGGTTATAAAGAGGGCGCCTCATTCATCATGCTCGATGAACCAAACTCTGCAATTGACATTAACTGGGAAGACAATGTAACTGCCGGAAGGGCCTGGTCGTACGGGACAGAAGTTTTGATTCAGAAAAAAGAAGGTAAACTGACAGGATGGATTGGATATACTCTCTCCTGGACTCAAATGCAGTTTGATTCACTAAATTTCGGGAAAAAATACTATGCACGCTACGATCGAAGGAATGACATTTCTGTTGTCACAACATATAAGCTTAATAATAATATAACAATATCCGGAACATGGGTTTATGGAACTGGAAATGCAGTAACCTTGCCGCAAACAGAATATATAACATCGCCTCATCAGATTGGTGATAATGATCAGTACAGTCAGTATAATTTTTACAATGGACAGAGACTTTCCATGTACGAACAGATTGTAAATGATTTCGGTGAAAAAAACAACTTCAGAATGAAATCCTATCACCGGTTGGACATAGGCATCCAGTTTCATAAAGAAAAGAAATGGGGAGAGAGAATATGGGAAATCTCTGTCTACAACGCATATAACCGGAAGAATCCTTTCTATTATTATACAGATTATAATTTCGATAAGGATACAGGTAAAGAATACGGACTCTTGAAACAGGTGAGTCTTTTCCCTATCATTCCTTCATTCACTTATTCCTTTAAGTTTTAAAAATGAGAACATCGAGGATTAAATATTGCATTCCACTTATATTAATGTTTTTTGCAGTCGCCTGCGAAACAGATGTTGATCTGGTGAAAGCCCCGGTATTTAAACAGAGACTCGTAATTACATCATTTATATCACCTTCAGATAGTGTATCCTATTTCAGGCTAACTTCAAATATAAAAATATATGGAGAACTACATACAGAAGAACCTCTCGGATTACTTTCAGGAACAATATCAGACGGAGTAAATGAAGTGGAGCTCGACACATGCAAAGTCGGATTAAAACTTAGTCATGAAAAAATGCAAATCCAATACGGCAAAACATACAAACTGAAAGTTTCAAGTGGAAATGGATTGAAAGCTGAAGCAGAATGCACTGTTCCTGCAAGGAAAACATTTACAATTGAAGCTGACACATTTTCTGTAATCAAAAAGATGGATCCGTATGGACCTTTTCCGGAAGGCATATATAGAAGCATAGAATTCAAAGTAAGTTTTACTGATATTCCGGGAGAAGAAAACTTCTATAAGATATATGGCAAGATCAGGGGTTACGGAAGATTATGGCAAGGAACTGGTTACCTGGCTTTTAATGAAGATAATGTAATTAGTGATAAAGGAATGGATGGTAAATCTTTTACTTTTAAAACAGATCAAAATTTCGATTATTTCTTTTTTGAACCGGATTCACTATTTCTGAACATTTATTTATTTAACACAGAAAAATCATACTATCAATTCCATAAATCACTGATAGATTATAATGACGGAGAGAATCCATTTTCAGAAGCTTCCCCGGTCTTTTCAAATATCACCGGGGGCTTTGGTATTTTTACATCATATACTGTTGATTCACTTGTAATGAGGTTAAAATAAACACAAGATTTGATTTTGATGTGTTTACCCCGAAGGGGTTTAATGTGAATAACCGTGGGTGCAACCCACTGTAAAAGACAAGAAAACTCTCTGGTAACCCCGAAGGGGTTGAATAATGGACTCAATATACCAGTCTAATATTCAGCCCCTTCAGGGCTATGACATTCAGTTTACTGTTGACCGTGGGTTGACACCCACAGTTATTCAGATTGTGCCACTTCGCGGCACTATTTATAATGTAATCAAACGCATCAGTAGTAATTAACAAAACATTAACAATAACTAATGCAATGTTTTGAATTTTCAAGCGTCTTTATATTGAATTAGGTTTAGGTTTAGGTTTTAAGTTTAGTTCTTTACATTCGCCACCCGGCGATTTCTACGATCAGGTTTAGGTAAATCACAGAAAGACATCTCCCCGGTGTCTTTCTTCTTTCTTTTTTTGTATTTTGCACAACCAAAAACTAAACTTAACCATAATCTGATATGAAAAACATTCTTTCACTTATTTTCCTAACAGCCATTGTTATGACAGGATGCAGCACAAAGGAACGGAGTGAGAACCCTTTTCTCAATGATACCTATGATACCCCATTTGAGGTTCCCCCATTTGAGAAGATAAAGACCTCACACTATATGCCTGCTTATCTGCAGGGTATTGAAGAACAGAAGAGTGAGATACGTGCAATCATTACAAATAAACAGGAACCCACATTCGAAAATACGATAAAAGCCCTGGAATACAGTGGCAAGCTTATGACCCGGGTGAGCAGGGTATTCGGCTCCCTTAATTCGGCAAATACCAATGACACTCTACAGCAGCTCAATAAAGAGCTCTCTCCAATTCTTTCAAAGCACAGGGATGACATCAGTCTGAACGACACTCTTTTCCTGAGAGTGAAATCAGTCTATGAGAACCACGAAAAATTTAATCTTAACGATGAGGAGGAGAAGGTGCTGGAAGACACATATAAAAATTTTATCAGAAGCGGTGCCGGATTGTCGGCTGAGGATAAAAACAAACTTCGGAAGATAAATGAAGAGTTATCGCTTCTTTCAGTACAATTCGGCCAGAATCTTCTTGCAGAAACCAATGATTTCAAACTCATTATAGATAAAAAAGAGGATCTTTCAGGCCTGCCGGAAGGAGTCATTGCCCAGGCTGCCCAGACTGCCAAAAGCTTTAAAATGGATGGCAAATGGGTATTCACGATCCAGTATCCTATAATGGAACCGTTCCTGAAATACTCTGATAAAAGGGAGCTCCGGCAGAAGCTTTTTACAGCCTATTTCATGAAAGGGGATAATGATAATGACCGTGACAATAAAAAAATTATTGCCAGGATAGCCAATTTAAGGGTGGAAAGATCAAAGCTGCTGGGCTATAACAGCTATGCAGATTTTGTTCTGGAGCGCAATATGGCAAAAACTCCCGACAGGGTAAAGGAATTCCTCGGTCAGGTATGGGCAGCTGCCACACCTGTAGCAAAGGCTGAAGCTGCTGCGCAACAGGAATTGATAAACAGCGAAGGCGGGAAGTTTAAACTTGAACCCTGGGACTGGTGGTACTATTCTGATAAAATTAAGAAAGCCAGGTATGACCTCGATGATGAGATAACCAGGCCATATTTCAAGATAGACAACGTAATGGAGGGCATGTTCTATGTTGCCAACCAGTTATACGGACTGGAATTCACGAAAAGGACAGATATCCCAAAATACCATCCCGATGTTAACACTTTCGAAGTTAAAAGAAATGGGCAACATGTTGGTATTCTTCTGATTGACAATTATCCAAGGCCATCAAAAAGGAATGGCGCCTGGTGCGGTGCATTCAGGGGACAGAGCCGTGACATAAACGAAAAAATGATAACACCTGTTGTTACAATGGTCACAAATTCAACACCTCCTGCAGCTGATAAGCCATCACTTCTTACTGCATATGAAGCAGAAACACTCTTTCATGAATTTGGTCATGCTCTTCACCAGTTGCTTTCTAATTCCACATACCCCGGAGTATCAGGAACATCAGTACCACGCGATTTCGTGGAGCTTCCTTCTCAGATAATGGAACACTGGGTACTCGAACCGGAAGTATTGAAAGTATATGCCAGGCACTACCAGACAGGGGAAGTTATACCGGCGGAAATAGTTGAAAAACTTGATAAAGCAAGCAAATTCAATACCGGTTTTGTAACAGTTGAATATCTTGCTGCATCATTGCTCGACATGGAATATCATTCTCTTACTGAACCTGTTGAATTTGATATACACAAATTCGAAATGGCTGCTATGGACAAGTACGGACTGATACCTGAGATAAAACCAAGATACAGGTCAACCTATTTCAACCATATATGGGCATCTGGTTATGCTTCCGGTTACTACGCTTATATGTGGTCTGAAATACTTGATGCTGACGCATTCCAGGCTTTCAAAGAGACCGGAAATATTTTCAACAAAGAGGTTGCCGCAAGGTTCGAGAAAGAGATCCTTTCAAAAGGGGGTACGCGTGATCCTCTTGAGATGTATATCGCATTCAGAGGGAAGGAACCCGGAATCGATGCACTTCTTATCAACAGAGGTCTGAAATAGTATAAAAGATGAAAGTCAGGCTTCTGATTATCCTGTTACTCTTCAGTATATCAGTCCTCAAGAGTGTAGCCGAGACGGGAGTTCCCGTAGCCAGAAAAGGAGTAATTGACCTCAGATACTTAGACAGGAATAAGAAATTCACAGTAAAGCTAAATGGAGAATGGGAGTTTTACTGGAAGAGGATGCTCCGTCCCAATGATTTTAAAACCGGAGCGTTTCAACCTGACTTTTATGGGAAAGTTCCATCGTACTGGACTGATTATCAGAACGTGCCGGTAAAGACTGAAAAATTCGGTTATGCTACTTACAGGCTTACAGTATTATTGCCGGTTGGACTTGAGAGCGCCCTGGGGATTGATATGCCGGTATTCGATTCCTCGTATGATATTTATATAAATGATAATTATCAGGGGGGGAATGGGGTTCCGGGAAAAACAGCCGAGGAGTCAAAACCTGAATACAAGAGAAATTTTTTCAGACTATACCCTGATTCTGATACGCTTTCCATCATAATCAATGTCTCGAATTTCGATCATCGTCGTGGTGGTTTCTGGCTCCCTGTAAAACTGGGCACTTATTCTGTAATACAAAGTAGACTGGCTAACGGTTGGGCCTGGCAATGGTCTGTAATAAGCCTGCTTATTGGATTTTCTCTGTTTTTCCTGTTCTTCTTTCTTATTTCCCGAAGAGATAAGGATATGTTATTCTTCAGTATTGCAATTATATGTCTGGCTTTCAGACCCCTTTTCACCACACATTACCTGATCAACAACCTGGGATCGCTGCCATGGGTATGGATAGTGAGATTTGAATATCTCGGGCTTTTTGTTTTAATGATAGCATGGGCCTGGTTTCTGGTTCAAATTTACCCGTCGAAGCTGATAAACATTCTTGCAAGAATTATTACGGTAATATTCTCGCTGGCTTCATTACTTATACTTTTTTTACCAGTGATAATCTTCAGTTACTCAACACATATCTACTATCCCTTAATGATACCCTTAATAGTTTATCCTTTATACATGAGTCTTAAGGGGGTTCTGAAAAAAAATATTTTTGACATTCTTTATTTCAGCGTATTCGCTATCCTGCTTATTGGGGGGGCGCATGATATACAGGTAGCAAACGGAAAAGACCAGAGTTCAACCGGATATATACTGACATATTTTATTGTCATCTTTGTTCTGATACAGGCAGCTCTTTTGATGTACAGATGGGTTAAATCTTTTAATGAGAAGGAAAAACTCAAGAATGAACTTGAATTCCTGAACAGGAATCTGGAAATACTGGTCAATGACAGAACCCAGGAGATCAATGTCAGAAATCAGGAAATTGAAAAGCAGAATACAATGATAGCCATCCAGAACAGGAAGCTCTCAGAAACCATTCAGTTAAAGAACAGGATTTTTTCAGTTATTGCCCACGATCTGAGGAGTCCTGTGGTAAATATCCTTTATATGCTTAATCTTCTGAAAGAGAAAGAATTCAAGGAGAAATATGACACTTTTGCCAATTCAAGTATCGAGTATGCCCAGATGGTGATCAATCTGCTTGAAAACATGCTGGTATGGGGTCGGGAGCAGGAGGATAAAATCAAGTACTCGCCTGAGAGACAGGACATTGCCGATCTGATTCTGACAAATCTGAGCATATTCAAGGAGACTGCCGATAAGAAAGACATTTCGTTAAACTTCACCCATATAGGAAGCTCTGTTGCATACTTTGATAAAGATCTTCTGGATATAGTAATCAGGAACCTGCTCTCCAATGCTGTAAAGTACACTTACCGGGGTGGAAGGATAAGCATTCTGTTAAAAGACAAATCGGCAAATAATGAGGGAATTATGCTAAAGATCTGTGATAATGGTGTTGGTATCTCTGAGCTAAAACAAAAAAGCCTCTTTCTTTCAGCTGAAATAGAGAGTTCCCCCGGAACTGAAAGTGAAAAAGGTACCGGTCTTGGGATGAAGTTATGTTATGATCTGATCAAACTGAATAAGGGAACAATATCAGTGGAAAGTGCAACCGGAGAGGGTACCTGTTTCATGATTACACTTCCCGTGTGATAGCTTAGTCAGTTATCTGGCAGGCCAGACTCTCCCTGTCAAGTATCCTGATATTCTTACCCTTAGCCATTATCAATCCTTCGTCTTCCATCTCACCAAGAGCTCTTGCGACTGATGGTCTTGCTACTCCAAAGAAATCGGCAAGATCGTTCTGCGTCATCCCAAGTGAAACTGAGGATCCTGCCTTACCTGCCTTCTGAAGGATAAAATGAGCAAGCTTACCTTTGATTGTCTTGAAATTCAGGAATTTTATCTTCTCAGACAGAAACTGGGAACGGTTGGATATCATGTCGAGAAAATTCTCCAGAATTATATGATTCCTCATCAGTAAATCAAGAAAGTCACTCCTGTCTATCAGTAATAGTTCCACGTCCGAAACTGCTATCACATTAACCGGAAATCTGTTCCTGTTTCCAAACATAAAGGCCGAAGCCAGGGCTCCGGGGGCAGGAATATCCTCTATTTTAATAACCCTTCCGGCATAATCAACCATCTCGCCCTTGACGGTGCCGCCTGCCACTACCATAAGTGAATTAACTGCTTCACCGCTCTGTGCTATCAACGATCCGGAACGGAATTTCCTTGATCTGTGAGGAACTGAATCAAGTATTCTGCCGATCTCATCATCGTTCAGTCTTCTGAACAAAGGTGCCTGTGCTAATTTAGAATAATCCATGTCTTTTCAGGTTAACAGTAAAATGTTATCAAAATTATTACATTTGGAACTTCATAAAACTAAAGATGAATAAATATTTTAATCACTTTATCTTTTTTTACCCTGCTGCAAACGGCAGATGCACAAATTAACTATGTTATGGAGGTCGGAGGGCAAAAATCATAATTTGTAACATATGTTACAATCTGCTCTGATCAATTGTTCCATATTTGTCCCATAAACCAATAAAATAATAACGATATGTTAAGGGATATTTTGAAAATTGATGAGAAGCTTTGCAATGGATGCGGATTATGTGTTCCAAACTGCCATGAAGGAGCTTTGCAGGTTATTGATGGAAAAGTAAGGCTGGTCAGCGAACTTATGTGCGACGGTCTGGGTGCCTGTATCGGCCACTGCCCTGAAGGCGCAATTACTATTGAAAAAAGGGAGGCACAACCATACAATGAAACGCGCGTAATTGAACAGATGGCTGATAAAGGGAAAAATACCATTATTGCACACCTCAGGCATCTTAAGGATCATGGTGAAACAGGATTTCTGCAGGAGGGAGTGACATGGTTAAAGTCACATAAATCACAGCTGAATTTCAACCTCAATGAAGTTATCAGTGATGTCCATAACCATGGACGAACAGTAGCAGCTGAAACCCTAACGGTTGCGGCGGCGGCGCAAGGAGCTCATCAGCATGCTCATAATCATGGTGGCGGTGGTTGTCCTGGTTCAAGGTCCATGGTCATTGAAAAACCCGGAGATAACGGCGACAGAGAGGCTACCGGTAACCAGCCTTCAGAACTCAGGCAATGGCCGGTTCAGATGCACCTGGTTAATCCGAATGCTCCATATTTCAGGGGATCGGATCTACTTCTGGCTGCCGATTGTGTCGCATTCTCAATGGGAAGTTTTCATTCGTCCCAACTGAAAGGAAAATCACTGGCAATTGCATGCCCGAAGCTTGACCAGGGGATGGAAACCTATGTGGAAAAGCTTTCATCCATGATAGATATAGCTAAAATAAATACTATAACAGTAATGATGATGGAGGTTCCATGCTGCGGTGGTTTGCTGCAGATGGTAAAGGCGGCCCTGGCAAATACCTCACGCAAAGTACCGGTAAAAAAGATTATTGTCGGGATCAACGGGGAGGTTCTTCAGGAAGAGTGGGTGTACGCAGGGCGCATGGCGCTGGGCGCAGGACAAATGCCTTCTTCCTGGCGCCTGATGCCTGGTGCCTGGTGCCTATATCTGATTCCTGCTAAAATATCGTTATCTAAACTAAATTATACAAGTAAATTACTATATTTGGGAGTGAAGCGTAAGTTGATATACTATCTTATTACCTGAAAAGTATATTCTTTCAATATGAGCGATAATGATCCCTCTCTGTCCTCTAAAGAGAATAATCTGTTCCTCGGATTTGATATTGGCTCGGTTTCACTGAACAGTGTCATTCTCGATAACAGTTTAAACATTATTGAGGACCATTATGACTATATCCATGGAAAGCCATTCAATGTTTTGCATAAGAGGATTACATCAATTCTGGAAAGATACCCTGCTGAATTATTCAATGGTATAGCTTTAACCGGCACTGGTGGAAAACTCGCTTCGGAGCTTATTGGCGGCATTTTCGTAAATGAGATAATAGCCCAGGCAACATCAACAGGCAGATTGTTCCCGGAGGCAAGGACTGTTATCGAGATCGGAGGAGAGGATTCTAAACTGATCATCCTGGAAAAGGATCCGGAAAACGGTCATTCACGGCTGGTAGATTTTGAGATGAATAGCATCTGTGCTGCCGGAACAGGCTCATTTCTTGATCAGCAGGCCAGGAGGATCGGCGTCCCTATTGAAAATGAATTCGGGCAGATGTCACTTAAATCGATTGACCCTCCAAGAATTGCCGGGAGATGCAGTGTATTTGCCAAGAGCGATATGATACACCATCAGCAGATTGCCACACCGCTGCATGATATAGTGGCAGGATTATGCTTCGCCCTTGCAAGAAACTTCAGAAGCAATGTAGCCAAAAGCAAGGAGATCCTTAAACCTGTCGTGTTTTCAGGCGGAGTAGCAGCAAATGTTGGTATGGTAAGGGCTTTCAGGGATACACTTAAACTTGAAGCGGAGGATCTTATAATTCCCAGGCACCATGCCTCAATGGGAGCCATCGGAGCTGTTATGTATGCCCGCTCAAATGGTCTTGAGATGAATCCCTTTAACGGCCTGGAAAAGCTAAAGGAATATCTTGAAACTGATTCAACATCTTTTGTCACTCTTCCAAAACTGGAAGAATCTGAAGCTCAATATAATAAAGATGTTCTCCCGATAGACAAAACCAAGGGAAAACTTAATGTATACCTGGGACTTGACATTGGTTCCCTGAGCACGAACGTGGTTCTCATTGATGAACAGCACAGGGTTGTCGCAAGAATATATATTCCCACTGCCGGGAAACCGCTCGAAGCTATTCAGAGAGGGATGACTGAGATATATGATGAAGTGGGCGAATTTGTTGAGGTGATCGGTGCCGGCACCACAGGTTCGGGACGATACCTCACAGGGGATTTCATCGGTGCTGATACGATCCAGAATGAAATTACTGCCCAGGCAACCGCAGCAATTGACTATGACCGCACTGTAGATACAATCTTTGAAATAGGAGGCCAGGATTCCAAATATATAAGCATTGAAAACGGTGTCGTTGTCGACTTTGAAATGAACAAGGTATGTGCTGCAGGCACGGGTTCTTTCCTTGAAGAACAGGCTGAGAAACTTAATATTAACATAGTAGAGGAATTCGGCTGCACAGCCCTGGGATCTGATTGCCCTGTTAAACTGGGAGACAGATGCACTGTTTTCATGGAATCCGACCTTAATTCATTTATGCAGAAGGGTGCAAAAAATGATAATCTTGTAGGTGGTCTGGCATATTCAATTGTCTATAATTACCTCCAGAAAGTTGTTGGTGACAGAAAAATCGGCAACAAGATTTTTTTCCAGGGTGGTGTAACTAATAATAAAGCGGTTGTTGCAGCATTTGAAAAGGTGGTAGGAAAAAAGATACTTATTCCTCCTCATTTTGATGTTACCGGAGCCATTGGAGCAGCAATTCTTGCACAACGCTCAATGAAAGAGGGACAGAAGAGCCGGTTCAAGGGATTTGGAATTAGGAACGCTGCGTATAGTATAACCCGATTTGTCTGCCAGTCTTGCACCAATCACTGCGAAATAAGAAGGGTTAAGATCGAAGGAGTAGAGAAATCGCTTTATTATGGCGGACGGTGTGAAAAGTATGAAACAGACGACAGGAAGAAAACAAACAATAATATACCTGATCTCTTTAAGAAAAGGCTTGAAATGCTCCGGAAGGGCTACACAGAGCCTCAGGAGATAAGAACCACATCTGTCGGAATACCTCGTGCCCTGATGGTATATTACCAGCAATTCCCCTTTTGGAGAACTTTCTTCGAGGAGCTGGGATTTACTGTGATTGTATCGAGGGAGTCCGATAAATCCATCGTAACTGAATCGATAGAAAAAATAACTGCTGAAACATGCCTCCCTGTTGAGCTGATGCATGGTCATGTTGCTGACCTTCTGAACAGGGGAGTTGATTATATCTTCATACCTTTTATTGTAAATGCCAAGGAACAACCAGGCAATAAGACATTTAATTGTAATTGTCCATGGATCCAGACATATCCTTTCATGGTGAAGGCTGCCTTCAACGGGAAGATTGATGAATCAAAACTCCTTGTCCCTACTCTTCATTTCAGGTTCTTCGAGAGAGCCCTGATGAAGGAAATGACTGAATACTTTAATCATAAGTTCGGTATAGATAAGGATAAGATCAGAAAAGCTGTTTATAAGGCTGACAGCTTTCAGAAAGATTTTGAAAAAAGAGTTGCCGATTATGGAAGAGAGGTTCTGAAAAATATCCCTGAAAACTGCCGTCCGGTTGTATTACTCGGAAGACCTTATAACTCAGCGGATCCTCATCTTAATCTCAGTCTGGTTGAAAAGCTGATCACTCAGAATGTGATGCCTATACCTGTTGATATGCTTGATATTATACCATCAGACATATTTAAAAACTACAGGAATATGTACTGGCCGAATGGACAGAAGCTTATAGCTGCGGCTCAGCTCGTAGCTAAATCCGATAATCTGAATGCAGTGTACCTTAGCAATTTCAGGTGCGGACCTGATTCTTTTATATGGCATTACATAACCGAAGAGCTTAAAGGAAAGCCATTTCTTCACCTGGAGGTTGATGAGCACTCGGCTGATGCCGGGATGGTTACACGCATAGAAGCATTTCTCGATAGTCTGAAGGGTTCTGAACTTAATGAAAAGAAAACACCTGAGATATTCAGGCCCAGGCCGGGAAATCCGGCTCCCGATAAACAAAGGGTTCTGTATTTTCCCTACATGCATGATGGTGCTTATATGATTGCCGCTGCTGCCAGAAGCTGCGGTATTCCATCAGAAGTATTACCACCTCAGACCGAAGAGGATCTCGCAATAGGCCGGAAATATACCTCATCAAAAGAATGCTTTCCAATGATATGCACCACCGGTAGCTTTCTGAAAAAACTAATGGAACCCGGCGCTGATGCATCAAAAATAAGCTTCTTCATGCCGGACCATAATGGTCCTTGCAGATTTGGACAGTACAACCAGTTTCACAGGATCCTTTTCGACAGGCTTGGTTATAAGGATGCTGAACTTGTAACCCCTTCAAACGATACATCTTATGAAGATGTTGCTGGCGAACATGGTCAGAAGTTCAGGATAAATGCCTGGAAAGGATTTGTCGTATTTGATTATCTCCGGAAAATATACAGGGAGACACGTCCTTACGAGATCAATATGGGAGATACTGACAAACTATACCATGAATCGCGGAAGAAACTTGAACTATGTATTGAAAGGGGAGCCAGAGGGCTTCACAAGACCCTGACAGAAATTGTCATGGACTTTACTAAAATAAAAGTGGACAAAAGCACCAGGAAACCTGTTGTTGGAGTTCTTGGTGAGATATTCATGAGAGATAACGCAGGCTGCAACGGCAATATTGCCAACAGGCTTGAGGAGATGGGAGTTGAGGTTGTTATCGGTCCTTTCTCAGAATGGATTACCTATTCGACACATCGATTCACGCGTGACAGCCGTTGGAAAAATGATACAAAAGGGGTAATCAAATCAAAGATACAGGAGTACGGACAGGAAGCTATCTCCGCTTCACTTCTGAGAGGACTGATGAAGTATACGGATATGGAGAAGGAACTGTCGCTGCATGATATCCTAAGTGCCTGTAATCCTTATGTTAATCAGTATTATGACGGCGATCCTCCGATAGCTATGGGATCTGCAGCAATACTGGCAAAGAGAGGAGTATCGGGAATCGCGGCCATTCTTCCATTCACCTGCATGCCCGGCACAGTGGTGGCCTCAGTTAGTGACATATTCAGAAAAGACAACAACAATATTCCTTTTATCAATATAGCTTATGATGGCCAGGATTCAGTATCGCTCGATACCAGGCTGCAGGCGTTTGTCTTCCAGGTGAAAGAGTTCACAGAACGGTATGACGGTATGACGGTATGACGGTATGACGGTATGACGGTATGACGGTATGACGGTATGACGGTATGACGGTATGACGGTGTAACGGGAACGGCATGACAGTATAGTAGGTTCTCTTGAACCAGGAACCAGGAACCAGGAACCAGGAACCTGAAACCTGGAACCTGGAACCTGGAACCTGGAACCTGGAACATCCTATCCCAGAATCTTCTTCACCTTGTTATATAATGCTTCTACCTTCAGGTAAGGATCTCCCTGCCCGAGAGTTTCAAGAGGCAGATAACCACGGTACCCGCAATTACTCACAATGTCAATTATCTTTTCATAATCTGCTTCAACCTGCATATCATTAATGAATACCTTCTCCTTCATCTGCCAGGTGATTGCATATTTTGCTGTAGCCATAATATCCTTGTAGGGATCAGGTGAACGGTAACTTCCAATATCGAGCATAAGTCCTACCCATTCATGATCAACCATTTTCAGTATCTTTTCTACTTCAGAGGCAGTTTTAACAAAATCCCAATGATTCTGGAATGCCAGCATTACCCCATGTTCTTTTCCATAATCTGCACATTCACGGATATCATCAACTATCCATTTTGCCCTTTCATCCCATGCAAAATTCTCTTTTGAGAGGGTCCCTGCAAAAATTCTGACGCAAGGTGCTCCAAGTTTTTGTGTAACTTTTATCCAGTCTTTCACAAGTTTCTTCTCTTCTGCCCTTTTTCCAGGGTCGGCCCATGTGAAATCATTCCTTACTCCGGTGCATCCAATATCAATCCCCAGTCTGAAAGCTTTCTTTTTAACATGAAAGATATATTCATCAGAAGGCGCAGCAGGATATCCGGGGAAGTAATATCCGGGTATATCAACACCATCAATCCCCAGCTTCACACAAAAATCAAGTACATCATCAATTGATATCTTTTTGGATAGCAGCAGGTCATTGAATGAGAAGGCATTGAGACTTAACTTAAGATGTTCCGTACTCCTTCCCTTAGTCTCCTGCTTCTGACTTAAAGTTGTTACCGGTAAAGCAGCCGCAGCAACACCAGCCAATGCAACATTTCTGATGAAACTCCTTCTGTCAAGCTTATTTTTTTCTGTCATATGAACGTAAATTAATTTTTAGACTTTATTTAAAATGTAAAACGTCCACATTAAATCCGATCTCTTCCAGTATCCTCTTTACATTTTCACTGCTTTCTTTCAACCTTACAGTGAAGGCCTGGAACTCTCTTCGCAACCTGTAGTCTCCCCTCTGTTTTTCAAAGGTTGAAGGTGAATTCCTGAGATTCCTGTCATCAAGAGAGATATCATAAGTATGCATCACTGCTTCCCTTATTATCTCCTCATCTTTCTTGCCTGAACAATCAATTTTTATATCAGGTTTCCCGGGAGCGGGAACATTTTCAGGATACCACTCTGTTAAAGGAAGATTGAAATGACGACTTAAGGTATCAACAACCATTGCTGTCCCATTTGCTTTTCCATCGGTTGAATAACCGGCTATATGGGGTGTAGCGATATATGCAGATGACATAAGATCAGTATCAATATCCGGCTCATTCTCCCACACATCGAGAATTGTACCGCTAAGTTTTCCTGTTTTCAAAGCTTTTCGAAGAGCTGAAGTTTCTGCCACCTCGCCCCTTGATGAGTTTATGAACCAGGCGCCATTCCTTATTTTTCCGAAATTATCGTTATCGAAAAGATGGTATGTCTGATCCTCTCCCACTATATTAAGAGGAACATGAAGTGAGATTATATCTGATTCCCGAAGCAGAGTTTCAAGCTCAACAAAATCTGATGGGCCCTCCCTTCGTGCCCTTGGCGGATCATTAAGCATGATATTCATTCCGAGAGCTCTTGCTGCATTTTCCACCTTTGATCCTACATTACCGACACCGATAATTCCAAGTGTTTTTCCTTTAAGAACAAAACTATGGTCCTTTTCAAGTTTTAGCAGAGCTGCAGTGATATATTGTTGTACTGATGATGAATTACATCCCGGAGCATTGGTCCAGGCAATGCCATTTTTTTCACAGTATCCTGTGTCGATATGATCAAAGCCAATGGTGGCTGTTCCAATGAATTTAACCGAAGTTCCGTTGAGAAGAGTCTGAGTGCATTTTGTCCTTGTCCTGATAATGAGAGCATCAACATTGGCTATTTCATTCCTGCCAATCATGTTCCCTGGTAAATAAACAACATCTGCATAAGGTTCGAGAACACCCTGCAGAAATGGGATTCTATCATCAGCAACTATTTTCAAGTTATTTTGATATTTTAGTGTGTAAGATAGGCTAATTAAACATATTTCCTGCTTTATTGTTTATAGTTTAAATTGAATGCTTTATGTTAGTTAAGAGATTCCCTGAAAGTATTGAAGAATACATAATTGGATATCCCCCGGAAATCCGGGAACGATTGAAGAAAATAAGATCGATTATCAGAAAAGCTGCTCCAGAAGCTGAGGAAAAGATAAGCTATGGCATGCCGGCTTTTACACATAATGGGATGCTCATTTATTTTGCAGCACATACAAAACACATTGGCCTATATCCGTTTTCTTCTGCTATTGTAGCATTCCGCGAGGAACTGGCTGAATATAAAACTGCAAAGGGATCAATACAGTTTCCAAATGATAAACCGTTGCCTCTTAATCTTATTTCTCAGATTGTTGCATTCAGGGTTGAAGAGAATAAAATTATGGCAGAATTAAAAACCGGTTTGAAAAAAAATAAGAAGAAATAAATCCCATGTCTAAAAATATACTCATCACGTATGCGACCTACACAGGTTCAGCTCAGATAGTAGCTGAACAAATATCAGCTAATCTCTCAAATAAAGAATTTAAAACTACTGTAATGCCCATGACGGAAGTAAAGGACCTTTCAGGGTTTGATGCTGTAATAGCCGGTAGTGCAATACATGGGGGAATGTGGTTACCAGAAGCATTTGACTTTCTGGAATCACACAAAGAAAAACTTAATTCAAAGCCCTTTGCAGCATTTCTTGTATGTATGACTATGGCGATGAAAAACAGTGAAAAATACCTTCAGTTTGTATCAGATTTTATGATCCCGGTCCGTAAGATTGTGCCCCCTGTGAGCGAAGGATTGTTCGCCGGAAGGCTTGAAATAAAGAAAGTACAATCGCTTACTGACAAAATTAAGTTCCGGATCAGTATTGCAACAGGGGTTATGAAAGAAGGAGATCACATAAGCAGTACAGAAATTTTACGATGGAGCGACTCCCTTTCACATCTTTTATGATTTAAAACCATATTTTAATGAGTAATTTATCTATTTTGTCAGCTTATTTTTTTGTTGATGAACCGGATCTTATTAATTCTCTCTTTATATTTTGCTCTTTCACTTAGTGATCTTTTTTCACAACCCGCTTCCAAAGCGGTGTTTACAGAAACGCCACCTTTCATAGATGGTTTTATTAGCGATGATGTCTGGAAAACAGCGCCGGCAATCAATGAACTTTTCCAGAGAGAACCAAACACGGGAGAGGCAGCTTCCAAAAAGTCGGAATTCTTCTTTCTTTATGACCGGCATAACATTTATGTGGGGGTAAGATGCTATGATGATCCGAAGGATATTACATCAAAGGAACTCAGCAGGGACGGCGATCTGGGAGAAGAGGACCGGATACAGGTAATATTTGACACTTACCTCGACGGGAGGAGCGGTTACTGGTTTCAGATCGGACCACGAGGCAGTATAGGTGATGCTATTGTAAATGAGAACGGAAAAGAATTCAACAAATCATGGGATGGCCTGTGGGATGGCCGGGCAAAAATTACTGAATACGGATGGGAAGGGGAACTTATTATTCCATTTAAAACGATGGGATTCAAAAAAGGTAACGATACATGGGGATTAAAAATTATAAGGTATATAAAACGTAGTGCCGAAATATCAACATGGCCATTAACTTCACTGAATGCCAACAGGTTCCAGATATCGGATGCAGGAAAACTTTCAGGGATCTCTAATATAACACAAGGCATAGGCCTCGATATCGTACCCTATATTACCGGTGGATTCAGCAAGAAACAGGATGCCGAAAGAAAACCTGTCCTGGATGCAGGAGGCGATATTTTTTATAACATCACGCCTTCACTCAAAGCAGCGGTAACCATAAATACTGATTTTGCCCAGACAGAAGTAGATGAGAAACAGATAAACCTCACCCGCTTCAACCTCTTCTTCCCGGAAAAGAGAGATTTCTTCCTCGACGGATCGAACTATTTCACATTCGGGATAAACGGAGATAGCGAAAACCCACAAAGTACGACCAACATACCGTTCTTTTCCCGCAGGATAGGCCTTGATCCCGAAGGGAATCCGGTACAGATAAAATATGGAGGGAAATTCACCGGAAAAGCCGATGGATGGAATATCGGCATGCTTCATGTCAAAGATGACAACCAGTGGGATAATCCCGGGTACAGTGTGGCCAGAATATCGAGGAATCTTGGAAAGCAATCATCCCTGGGAATCATAGGGACCAATGGAAATGCATTATCAGCAAGCGACAACTCTCTTGCCGGCGTCGACCTCCGTCTTGCAAGTTCAGAGCTGGCAGTTAATAAGAATATTACTTACAATTTTTACGGACTGAAATCATTCACTGACAGCCTTAACGGCAGAGACGTATCGTTCGGAACAGAAATAAGCTACCCCAACGATTTCCTGAACTTCAGGGTTGGTTATCTTCAGGTTGGTGAGAACTATACTGCCGGACTTGGATTTGTGCCGAGAAAGAATATTCGTGATTTCTACGGAGGAATTGGTCTTGGTCCCAGGCCAAAGAACTCACCTGTAATGCAGGTTAAAACCGGTGTAAAATACATTTTCATAAGCGATCTTTACAATGGCGGACTGGAGACTGCGCAGATCGACCTGAACTATTCCGACGTAATATTCCTTAGTGGCGATAAGATCACCCTGTCTTCACAGTACATATATGAATCACTGGAGAATGATTTCAATATTTTCGGCGATCATACCATAGTGGCAGATGACTACAATTTCTGGAGACATAATGTGCAGCTCACTTCAGCCAAACGAAGGATTTTCTGGGCTTCGACCAAAGTCGGCTTCGGAGGCTTTTATTCAGGTAACAGGACAGACTGGCTGATACAGGCTGGTTATAAAGTGGCAGTACCACTCTTTATAGGAGTTGAATCAGACAGAAAATGGGTTGATCTTCCCGATGGCAGTTTTGTGGCACAGATATACCGTATTAACCTTAATTTCATGTTCAGTCCGAACCTCACCTGGTATAATTTTGCACAATATGAAAACCAGAATGAAACTATAGGATGGCAATCGAGATTCCAGTGGATAATCAAGCCGGGGAAAGAACTCTTCCTGACTTTCAATTCACCGTTAATTGACCCACTTGAGAGGTTTCAGGCTGAGGTCTATGAAGCCAGGGCGAAAGTGAAATATACAATAAGGTTCTAAGATACACAAACTCACCCCCAACCCCCTCTCTGCTTCGCAAAGAGGGGGCTAAATAATTATCTGCTAACAAGTTCCCCCTCTTTACGGAGTAGAGAGGGGGAATTTAAGGTGGTGAGTTCATGAAAGATTCAATATTTACTCAATAATCTTCATCTCATTAAGAAGATATCCTGCTCCCGCAAACTTATCAATGATGAACAGGGCATACCTGATATCGAGACTTATGTTCCGGCTCTGATCAGGATTGTAAACCAGGTCGCTTGCAACACCTTCCCACGCCCTGTCGAAGTTAATTCCGATAAGATGCCCTTCGGCATTGATAACGGGGCTGCCTGAATTTCCTCCAGTTGTATGGTTGGTGGCAATAAAGCATACCGGCACCTCCCCGTTCTGGGTATACCTTCCAAAATCTTTTGATCTGTAAAGAACCTTGAGCCTTTCAGGAACATCATAATCATAGATTTCAGGGTTAGCCTTTTCCATAACTCCCTTTAAAGTGGTATAATGCATATAGTAAACAGCATCCTTTGAAAAGTATCCCTTAACATTGCCATATGCCACCCGAAGGGTTGAATTGGCATCCGGATAAAAAACCTTATCGCTGGCATACTCAATCTGAGCTGTCATATAATCTGTATTAAGCCTTTGCAGTTCAGTATTAAGTCTTGTCAGTTCTGGTCTGACATTTTCGGCAAGAAAATCAGAAGCTCCTGTCGCAAGGATATAGATTGGATCTTTAGCGAGCTTTGCAAGTGTCCCATTGTTTAATGCTGAGACAAAAGCCTTGAACTTATCTTCATCAGCAAAAATTGTCTTCCTGTAAATATCATCAACAATTGCTGCGAAATTACCCTTGCATGAATTTTTAAGTCTGACAAATTCCGGAACGTGCCACTTCTCCTCTATTTTCGTGTTATATAAGGTCATTACAGCCACGAAGAGTTTTTTATCAGTTTCCTTATTATAGTTTCTGTAAAATCCCGAGGCAACTGCTTGTAAATTAACCTTTTCCATAGTTATTTTATCAGCATCTGCTTTACTTCTGACAAGTTCCCCGAGAGTTTTTATACTCCTTGCAAAACCAATAGCTTCAACCCCATAATTAAAAAATACTTCATTTGTATAGTTGTTAACCAGATTATACACCTTAAGTTCTTCATATACATTTTTATACCCGGGAAGAATATTTCCAAATTTTTCCGACCTTACTTTTTCAGCATTTATCCACCGGGTAAGATTTTCCTCATAACTCCTTTTATTTTCGATTGTTGACATCCTTTCAAGGCCCTGACTTTCCCCGATCCATTTTTTCCATGCATTTGCCAGTCCCGACTTTTTGGCTGAATACTGTAGTCTTATAAGAGGATCGCTGTTCATTGCCTCCTCCATTATTTCAATTTTACTGGTTCGGATTTCAATTATCCTGGGATTTACAAAATTCTTAACCATGTCAATATGATATGAAGGAACATATTGTGACGTTGTTCCCGGGTATCCGAAAACCATTGTAAAATCACCTTCATTCACTCCTTTAAGCGAGACAGGAAAGAAATAGGCTGGTTTGTAAGGAACATTATCCTCAGAATATTCAGCCGGTTTATTATCCTTCCCGGCATAAACCCTGAAGAGCGAAAAGTCACCGGTATGACGCGGCCACACCCAGTTGTCTGTTTCGCCACCGAACTTGCCAATAGCAGATGGAGGCGCTCCTACCAGACGAACATCCCTGTAGATTTCATTCACAAAAAGGAAATACTGCTTTCCCATATAGAATTGCCTGACAAAAGCCATATATCCGTTACCTGAAACAGCCTCTTTAGCAATACTGGCTGAGTTTGATTCTATTATTCTTTCGCGTTCACTTATATCTATTTCAGCATTTGTACCTTTCAGTACCTTTTCGGTGACATCTTCCATACGTTTGAGAAAGGTAACTGTAAGCCCGGGGTTAGGAAGCTCTTCTTCAGCAGACATTGCCCAGAATCCGTTTGTCAAATAATCCCGTTCAAGAGAGGAATGCCGCTGTATTTGTCCATAACCGCAGTGATGGTTGGTTATAAGAAGACCATCCGGTGATATTAACTCACCTGTACATCCGCCTCCGAAATGAACAATTGCATCCTTCATGCATGCCTTGTTTACACTGTAAATATCTTCAGCAGAGAGTTTGAAGCCTTTCTCCTGCATCAGCTTGATACTGTATTTTTCAATCAGTACCGGGATCCACATCCCTTCATCTGCCCTGATCGAAGGAGAAAATATAAGTGTAATAATTACACTTATTATAAGCAGCTTATTTTTCATTATCAAAATGTTATGTTGTTATGTTGTTATGTTGTTATGTTTTAAATACTGATGCCTGTCACCTATAATTATCTTCTTCAATTCTTCATATAGTCTTTGCACAGGCAAACCCACCACATTGAAATATGATCCGTCAATATGACTGCATGCCGTAAGGCCTATCCATTCCTGTATACCGTATGCTCCTGCCTTATCATAGGGAGCATACTTATCAACATAATAACGGATTTCTGCATCTGACATTTCCACAAATGTAACTCTTGTTGATTCAGTGAAAGTCACATTTATGCCAGATGAAAGCAAAGAGACACCTGTTATCACCTCATGGACCTTACCAGATATTTCATGCAGCATATTGATGGCATCATTGGCATCAACCGGTTTTCCAAGTACTCTTCCCCCACACCATACAATAGTATCGGCAGTAATAACAATCTCATTATCCGATAGTTTCCCGGCGAAAACCATTGCCTTTTTTTCTGCAACATAACCGGCAATCTCAGCTCCTGTCAGCCCTTCCGGATAAGACTCATCAAAATCCTTAAAAACAAT
>Ga0209212_1001223_pt1 | contig 43395 bp, 47 predicted proteins | sample RifGroC2_FD_183996 | JGI IMG/M metagenome (GOLD analysis project Ga0209212, IMG submission 183996) | Groundwater microbial communities from Rifle, Colorado, USA - Groundwater C2 (SPAdes) (version 2) | ecosystem: Environmental > Aquatic > Deep subsurface > Groundwater | place: Rifle, Colorado... | reverse complement strand
TATTGAAACAACGGTTTTTATGCCGGCATTTTTTTGTTGAACAGTTTTTGAAGTTTCTTCGGGAGTTGTTTCTTTTCCCTGAGTTATTTTGCCGGATTTGTGTTCGGTTTGAATAATGGGATTTGTAATACCGATTTTTATAAGATTTTCTCTTAATAAAGAAATATCTGAATCGCTGATTTCTTTATTAAATCCGTACTGAAGCATTGTTCCGCCGGTAAAATCAATACCTACTCTTAAAGGAGCATGGCTTGGATAAACTACCATTGAATAAATCATTATTGCTATAGCGGGAATAACCAGAGCAAGAGAGAAAGAGAGCCATAGCCATCTGTATTTAATAACGTCAACTTTATTTTTTCTTTCAAGAACAGGGTTAGTCATTTTATTTTTCTCCTATATGTATTTTTTATTGGGATTTGTCATTTGAGCTTTCTTTGTCATCCTGAGCAAAGCAGGGAACACGCTTTGGGGATTAAATATCCCCGAAGAAGGGGGAGATATGTCCATTTTGGAATTATAGCCATATTTGTAAGTTGGATAGATTCTTCGGGTTAAAACCCTCAGAATGACAGTGTGTGCGACACAAAGGACTTTTAGTCTATAACACCCAACTTGGCTTTTCTTGCGGTTGTTTCTTCAAAAGAAACGGCTTTTCCGATTTCTTCTTTTTTAAGACCAAACCAGCCCGGATGAGTAAGTTCACCTGCTCCAAAAACAAGGTGCATGATGTTTTTGGTTACAGTAATTGCTGTAAACATACTCACCAAAACCCCTATTGCCAGTGTAAGAGCAAAGCCTTTAACTATGCTTGTACCAAACATATAAAGAATGGAGCAGGTTATTATCGTTGTCATATTTGAGTCAAAAATACTTGTAAAAGCTCTTTCAAACCCTGCATTTATAGCAGCAAAAAGAGTTCTTCCTATTCTAAGTTCTTCTTTTGTTCTTTCAAAAATAAGAATATTCGCGTCTACCGCCATTCCTATACTGAGAATAAAGCCTGCAATGCCTGCGAGGGTTAATGTTACCGGTATAAGCTTAAAGATTGCGAAAATAAGTAAAGCATAAACCGTAAGAGCAATATTTGCAATAAAACCCGGGACTCTGTAATAAACAACCATAAAAAGCATTACAAGACCAATACCGACAAGTCCTGCGATTTCACTTTTGTGGAGAGAATCTATACCAAGGGTCGGCCCGACGGTATTTTCTTCTATTATTACCGCAGGGACAGGAAGAGCGCCGGCATTAAGAAGATTTACCATGTTCTGGGCTTCTTCTTTTGAGAAGTTGCCGCTGATATAGCCTTCGCCGCCTGTTATAGGAGTATTAACAACAGGGCTTGAAACAAGTTCTCCGTCAAAAAATATTCCAAGAGGTTTTCCAACCATTTCACCGGTAAGTCTTCCGAATTTTTTTGCACCTTTATCGTTTAAAACAAAGTTTACATGCCATTCTTTACCTGTCTGGTCAGTTCCAAGATAAGCGTTTTTAAGGTCTTTCCCCGAAATACCCGTACTTACCCATGTTTCTTGATTGTTAAATCCTTTTACCTGTTTTTTAAATTCAAGATTAGCTGTTTTTCCAAGATAATCTTTAGCTTTTTGGGGATCGCTGATGTTTGGAATTTCTATTAAAAGTCTGTCGGTTCCGACTTTTTGCACTACAGTTTCGGATACACCAAGAGCGTTTACTCTGTTTTCAATTGAATACAAAAGACTATCCATTACATCAGGAGTAATTTCCGGGACATCTACAGTAGGTTGCGCTTCCAGAACAAGCCTTGAGCCGCCTATAAGGTCAAGTCCAAATTTTGTGGGTTTATTAATAATAACAAGAATACTTGCAACTACCAGCCCGAGAATAAACAGGAAAATTAAATTCTCTTTTTTCATTTACCATACATCTCCTCGATAATTCGATAATATAAAACGGTTAATTTTAATCCTTCTAATAATAAAACAAAAATCAACTTTCGGTCGGGCTATTTTTTATGTTTTTTAGAATGATTTTATAATTATTAAATAAATCTTAAGTTTTAAGATTCTTAATAAAAAGGATAGTATCATGGACACCTAACTACAAAAGTTCTGTGTATTTCGTATTTTTAAAAAAATAGTCGCTTTTTTAAAAATACAATATAATGGACACAAGAGGCGTTTTATATTAAAGATGAAAGGGAAATAGAATGAATTGGTTAAAGGATTTAAAAATTGTTAAGAAGCTTTTTGTTTTAATTGGTATTTGTGTTGTGTTTATCGGAATGGTTGGATTTGTCGGGTATCATTTTCTCGATAATGCGCAAAAGAACATGTCTTCAATGTATAACAATAATTTATTGTCGGTAGGATGGCTTAATAGAACGGCACAGGAATTTTCTCAAATAAAATCGGCAATTCTTGACGGAATTTATGATAAAGAAATGAGACAAATGAGAGCCGAAGAAATTGTAAAAACTTCTGAAGAAATTAAAATTCTTATTAAAAAATATTCCGAAATACAGCTTAATGCTGAAGAAAAAAATAAATTAGATGAGTTAAATAAAGATTTAGACTTTTTTTATTCAACAGTAACAGAAATTTCAACTTTGCTTAAAGCAGATAAGTTTAAAGAAGCAGAAAAAAAATATTTAATGATTGAAACTAAATTTGATGAATTAATAGCTGATATGATAGGAATGGCTGAATATAATCAAAAAGAAGCTGCGGAAGTGGATGCTCAGGCTGATAAAGACGCTGCTGTCGCCATGATTATTGTTATTTCTACAATTGCATTAGCTGTTTTAGTCGCAGTAGCAATAGGATTAACAATAGCAAACATGATCGCAAAACCTGTAAATCAGGTTGTTGATAATTTAAAAGAAGTAGCTAACGGCAATTTGAGAGTAAAAAATATAGATAATAATGCAAAAGATGAAATAGGCATTCTTTCTCAAGCGCTTAATATGACAGTTAGTACTTTAAAAGGGCTTGTAGGTGCAGTAGTTCAATCAGCAGAAGATATATCAGCGAATTCGGAAGAAATGAGCGCATCTTCCGAACAAACAGCTCAAGGCTCACAGCAAACAGCAATAAGCACAACACAGTTAGCACAAGGTGCTCAAGAAGTTTCCAGAAACATAGAACTGGGAGCAGCTAATATTAACAAAATGAATAAAGCTGTGCAGGGCGTGTCAGAAGAAGCCAAAATAGTTGCGCAATTAGGAAATGATACAGAAACAAACGCAAATGCCGGTGCTGAATACGTTAATAAAGCTGTAAGCAAGATAAATAGCATTAAAAAAGTATCTGAAGATATTTCAGTAAATATTTCCGAACTGGGTAAATTAAGTTCTGAAATTGAACAAATCGTTGATTTAATCAAAAATATAGCCGGTCAAACAAACCTTCTTGCGCTTAATGCCGCGATAGAAGCTGCAAGAGCCGGAGAACACGGTAAAGGTTTTGCGGTCGTAGCTGATGAAGTTAAAAAATTGGCAGGACAATCAGCAGGAGCAACAGAAAAAATTACAGCAATGATAAAGGAAATTCAGAACAAAACCCAAATTGCAGTAACAACAATGGGTAAAACTACTACCGAAGTTGAAGAAGGTGTATTTGTAATCAATGATGCAGGAAAAGCTCTTGAAAACATCATTACACAGGTAAAAACAGCTAACGGTAAAATTCAGGGAATAACAAAAGAAATAGACGGAGTGGCTAAAACTTCCGAAGATATGGTTAAAATGATAGAAAACATCTCTGCAATAACCGAAGAAACAGCAGCGAGTGCTGAAGAAATTTCAAGTATCACAGAAGAACAAACAGCAAGTCTTGAAGAAATCAGTGCAAGTACTCAAACTCTCGCAGGCGTTGCGGAAAAACTTATAAAACAAGTGTCTGTCTTTAAAATCTAAAATTATAAATAACTAAATAACTAAAAAAGCACCTTTTGATAGGAAAGGTGCTTTTTTTTTAATTCAGGTATAATAATCTTTATGTTTATCAGCTTTTTTTATTTTTTTAAGGTGGATATCTTCACCTTTTGTGCCGCCTAAAACTAATAATTTTCGTTGAGTAAGGTCTTTGCTTTTTAAATGTTTAATATTGTCTTTATTTTTGTCAGTCGATATTTTAAGTATGCTTTTTTTCATATTAACCATTCTCCAGTGTAAAATACTATTTTTTACACATATAGTTTAAACTTTTAAAAAATAAAAATCATTGTATTTTATATTTAAAATTTAAAAAAGACGGTTTTTAAAAACCGTCTTTTTTTCTTGTTATATATCTATGTTTTTAGCGTAAGCAGCGTTTGTTTCAATAAATTCCCTTCGAGGTTCAACTCTTTCACCCATTAAAGTGTCAAAAAGCTGATCGCATACTATCGCATCGTCGATATTTACTCTTAAAATAGTTCTTGTTTCAGGATTCATAGTTGTTTCCCAGAGTTGTTGAGGCATCATTTCTCCAAGACCTTTAAATCTTTGGATATTTACACCTTTTTTTCCTCTTTCTTCAACTATTTTATTTATTTCTTCAAAAGAATTTATTGTTACATCTGTTTTATCGTCAATTACAAGATTTAAACTCGTTTCTTCTTCAAGGAGAAACGCTCTTATATGGGGATAAGAATCTTTTATTCTTTTGTATTCTATACTGTTAATAAGCGGTGCTGTAATAACTACAGGGTTTTCATCGTTATTAAGATATGCAACGATAGAATTTTTGCCTGATTCGCTTACTTTTACCTTTGTATTGAAAGTCACTTTGTGGTTTGTAAGATATTCGCTTAATGAAGCATTTAATTCTTCAAGGTTTTCAAGTGTTTCAAAGTATTCGGGTTTTGCGTCAGAGCCGATTAATCCTCTTATTACGATTTCAGGAATTACGCTTATAATAGGATTTTTAAAGGAATTATAGTAATTAGCCATGTTTCCTATAAGTTTAACAAGCTCTTCGCCCTGGCATGATTTTTGTTTTGAAGAATCAAACAGATTTAAGTTGTTTACTCCACGACCTCTTAAAACTTTATCAAGGGCTCTGTCATCATAAAAATACTCTGAGGTTTTGCCTATTGTAAGTTTATAAAGTGGCGGTTGGGCTATACATATATGACCGTTGTCTATTAAGGGTTTTGCATATCTGAAAAAGAATGTTAAAAGAAGTGTTCTGATGTGTGCTCCGTCAACATCAGCATCTGTCATGATGATAATCTTGTGATAACGGAGTTTTTCCATTTCAAACTGATCTTCATCTTTGCTTATAGTTATTCCCAGTGCTTGAATAAGAGATTGAATCTCGTTATTGTTATAAAGTTTGTCAATTCTAGCTCTTTCAGCGTTAAGAATCTTGCCTCTTAGCGGAAGAATAGCTTGAAACATTCTGTTTCTGCCCTGTTTTGCACTGCCGCCAGCGGAATCCCCTTCCACTATATAAATTTCGCATTGTTCAGGATCTCTGTTGCTGCAATCAGCAAGTTTTCCCGGAAGCGTGGAATTTTCAAGAACGCTTTTTCTTCTTGTTAACTCTCTGGCTTTTCTTGCGGCTTCTCTGGCTCTTTGCGCCTGAAGCACTTTTGCGATGATGGTTTTCCCGCATTTTGGGTGCTGGTCAAACCAATCTTGAAAATATTCAAGAACGATGCTGTTCACAATTCCCTGAACTTCGCTGTTTCCAAGTTTTTCTTTTGTTTGTCCTTCAAACTGCGGATTAGGAACTTTAACGCTTATTATAGCGGTAATCCCTTCTCTTACGTCATCGCCGGATAAATTTTCTTCACCTTCTTTAATCATGGAGTTTTTTCTTGCATAATCATTGACAACTCTTGTAAGAGCGTTTCTGAATCCTGTAAGATGAGTTCCGCCGTGCATTGTGTTTATATTATTCGCAAAACATAAAACGGTTTCATTATAAGCTTCGGTGTATTGAAAAGCAACTTCTACCTGAACTTCATCTTTTGTTTGGTCAATATATGCAATACTGGGGTGGATAATATCTCTTGTTTTGTTTAAATATTCAACATAGCTTGAAATACCGCCTTCGTAGAAAAACACATCTTCTTTGTCTGTTTCTTCGTCTTTGAAAACGATTTTTAGACCTTTATTAAGAAAAGCCATTTCTCTCAGTCTTTTTGAAACGATATCCCTGTCTATATGAGTTGTTTCGGTAAAAATTTCCGGATCAGGCCAGAAAGTAGTTTTTGTTCCTCTTTCTGTGGTTTCATTTTCCTTAAGAACAGGGGAAGTAGGCTCACCTCTAAGATAGGTTTGTTTATACATCCAACCGTTTTTGGAAACTTCAACAATCATTTTTTCGGAAAGGGCGTTTACTACAGAAGCTCCAACGCCGTGAAGACCGCCGGAAACTTTATATCCGCCATCTCCGAATTTTCCGCCGGCATGAAGAACCGTATGCACTATTTCAAGAGCAGATTTTCCCGAATCTTCTTTTACATCAACAGGAATTCCCCTGCCGTTATCTACGACAGTGATGCTCTCATCTTTATTGATATTTACTTTGATTTCCGTACAAAATCCTGCGAGTGCTTCATCAATAGAGTTATCTACGATTTCGTAAATAAGATGATGTAAGCCTCTCTGGCTTGTTGAGCCAATGTACATGCCGGGTCTTAGTCTTACGGCTTCAAGACCTTCCAGTATACGAATATTACTCGCGTTGTATTGATCAGTTTTTTCTGTCATTGTTGTGTCCACAATTGAATCCTTATATTTGTTATTAGTTCATTTTTGTCATATTTTTCATTTCTAAAGAAAATTTTATGACGAAAAATCCAAAAATTAAAATACCTATCACTGCTAAAACTACCGGCATATTCATTATTCAATCTCCTTGTTCTAATTTATTAAATAATTTTTTCAAACTGTTGCTGACATCTGCAATGCTTGTTAATAAAAAATAATAAAAAAACAGTCCTAAAAATAAAATAACTATTTTAATAATAAATTCAATTTTAAAATTAAAAGGGGAAAGATTAACAATAAGACCACCCAGACCGCCATTTAAAACAATAAAAGCTGTCCATAAGGTTTTTCTTATTTCAATTAAATTATCTATTTTTTTATAAATTAATTCTTTGTCCATGCCCGTTTTTCTAATTATATTACTTCTGATTTCCCGAAATACTTAATAAGCGACAAAACCTCTCACTAATATTATACCACGCACAAGTTTAAGTTTTTTATAGTATGTAACAAAAATACAATATAATGTTTAATTAAGATGTTGTTAAAAAGTATAAAAGGAATTGAAATGGAAAAAGCAATCGAATGTTTGACAAAAAAATACGCTGATTTTTCAGGCAGGGCAAGCAGATCAGAATACTGGTATTTTGCACTTTTTGTTTTTATAGGAATCGTTTTATTAATGATAATAGACAGTGTAACAGGATTTTATGACAGTAAAGCCAATATCGGATTATTCAGCACTATTTTTAAATTAGCTATATTCATTCCTCAATTGGCAGTTTCAGTAAGAAGATTGCATGATGTTGATAAATCAGGTTGGTGGTGGTTTATAGCACTAATTCCAATAATCGGTATAATTTGGCTCTTGGTACTTTATTGCACAAAAGGGACAGAGGGCGAAAACAGGTTTGGCTCTGATCCTTTACAGGTTTAATCTGTCATCCTGAGCGCAGCAGGGAACCCTTCTTTGGGGATTAAATATCCCCGAAGAAGGGGGAGATCTGTCCAAATAACTCTTAAAAACAAATAACTCCTGTCATTGCGAGGAGAAGCCAAAGCTTCGACGTGGCAATCTATCCAATCTTCGAAGTTTTCCGCTTGTTCATTTTCTTTCTTTTTGAACGCAAAAAGAATAGAAAACGAACCAAAAGAAAGAAAAACTAAAACCCCAAAGGGTCGACACAGTCAGGGGCAAGCCCCCGAACCCCCATGAATAAAAAAGACTAATCTACTCGACGGTAACCGATTTTGCAAGGTTTCTTGGCTGGTCAACGTCTTTTCCGAGGAATTCCGCTATATAATAAGCCAATAATTGCAACGGAATCGTTGTTAAAATCGGAGAAAATATCTCATCAGTCTGTGGAACTTTAAGTATATATTTAAAAACAGATTCAAGTTTTTTGTCATCACTTGAAGTCACTGCAATCATACGGGCTTCTCTTGCTTTTGATTCCTCGCTGTTTGAAAGAACCTTCTCAAAAACTTTCCCCGGCACTAATATTGAAACCACAGGCATGGTTTTATCGAGCATGGCAATCGGTCCATGTTTTAATTCACCGGCAGGATATCCTGTAGCGTTAATATAGCTGATTTCTTTAAGTTTTAACGCGCCTTCAAGCGCGACAGGATAATTAATTCCTCTTGCTATAAAGATAAAATCCTTTGAGCCGTTGAATTTTATTGCACATTTTTTGATTTCTTCAGTGCTGTTTAAAATCATTTCGACTTTGTGCGGAAGATGGAGAAGTTCTTTTTTATATTCTTCAAGTTTGTCCGCAGTAAGACTTTTATTAATTTCAGCAAGCTTTAAAGCAAGTAGATAAAAAGCTAAAAGTTGTGCGGTATATGATTTTGTAGCGGCAACGCTCACTTCAAATCCTGCATTTATAGGAAGAAGGCTGTCAGCATCCCTCGCCATTGTTGAATCAGGGCGATTTGTTATTACAAGAATATGAGAACCTTTTTCTTTAGCAAGTCTTAGTGCTGTAATAGTGTCCGCTGTTTCTCCCGATTGTGAAACACCTATAGTAAGAGAGTTTTTGTCGGAAACAACTCTCTTGTAAATGTACTCGCTGGAAGCTTCAACATCAACGGGAAGTCCTATAAATTCTTCAATCAAATATTTTCCGACAAGCGCGGCGTGCAGAGATGTTCCGCAGGCAATAATCTGAATTCTTTTAAGGTTTTTCAAACTTTCTTCGGTTAATTTTACTTCATCCAGCTTAATTGGGTCAGTTTGGGATGTTAATCTGTTAAACAAAGTTTGTCTTATTACATCGGGTTGTTCATGAATTTCTTTAAGCATGAAGTGTTTATAGCCCATTTTGTTTATAGAAATAGGCTCCCAGGGAATAATTTCCGGTTTTTTCTTTAAAATATTCCCGTTAATATCTGTAATTGTTACTGAATTTTCTTTAATTTCCGCGACTTCAAGGTCGTTTAAGTAAATAACTTTTTTGGTATATTCAAGAAGAGCAGGCACATCGCTTGCGATATAGTTTCCTTTCTCACTTAATCCTACTATTAAAGGAGCATTTTTTTTCGCTGCATAAAGAGTATCGGGGTCATCTTTGAAAAGAACTCCCAAGGCATAAGCCCCGTCAAGTTTTTTGAGCGCGCATCTCAGAGCATTTCCGAAATCTTTTGTATCTTTTAAGCAATTTTCTATCAAATGCGCGATTACTTCTGTGTCTGTTTGGGACTGAAAAACGTATCCTTTTGCGGTTAATTCTTCTTTTAATTCTTTATAGTTTTCTATTATTCCGTTATGAACAAGCGCGACATTGTTTTCAAAGCTCACGTGCGGGTGTGCGTTAATTTCGTTCGGAACACCGTGAGTTGCCCATCTTATATGACCAATTCCGATAAAAGCTTTTTCATCTTCTTCGTTGTCTTTAAGAATATTTTTTAGGTTATCAAGCTTGCCCTGTGCTTTAAAAACTTTTATTGAATCCTGTTTATGTATGGCAATTCCTGCTGAATCGTATCCTCTGTATTCAAGTTTGCTTAGACCGTTGAGTAAAAAGGATATTAAAGGTTCTTTTCCTATATATCCGACTATTCCGCACATTGTTTTTATACCCCATGTTTTTATTGATTTTTATAGATAAATATTAATAAAGATAAGGATATCAAAAGAATTTTATTTTACAACTAAAGATTATATAAAGAAATTGAATACTATTGGATTTATTGCGAATTTATATATAAGCCTTTCAGCTTATTTTTAAAAAAATTAAATACATACTTATACCGTTTAAATTAAGCAAAAAAGTTCTTATCATTATAGTAAAAAGGAGGTTCTTTAGTTATGAGAAATTTACATTTACTTACATATACACTTATTATTATAGGCGCTTTAAACTGGGGTCTTGTCGGATTTTTCGGATTTGACCTTGTAGCGTTTTTATTTGGAGATATGACAGCGTTTAGCAGGATAATTTATTCTCTTGTCGGATTATCGGCTGTTACGGAAATTATACTTAGCGCGCAGCACACGAAGCTTGCCGGAGGTTATGCTCATTAAAAAATAGCGGTTAAAAAGACAGGGAATAAATAAAAATCCCTGTCTTTTTGATTGAGGGCTAAAAAAGGAGATTATAGGTTATGATGAGATATCTTTATACAATTACTTATGCCATAGTAATTATGGCGGCTGTTTCATGGGGTTTTGCCGCAACAACCAGTGAGCCTATTCCGCTTATAGCAAGATTAGTTGATGCTATAGTCGGTATATGCGGTCTTGTTCAGATTATGTTGAATATTCAGGGTTATAAGCTTGCCGGCAATTACGCCCGCTGAGAATGACTATATAATTTTATTTTTATCTTAAAAGCAGGGGGAAAATAAATAATCCCCTGTTTTTGTTTGGCATGTTAAAATTAAAGTAAATTAAGTAACAAATAAAAAGTTATCACCTCTTAAAGAAGCAGGGTAAGGGGCGCAGCCCCTTTTGATCTTTACCCCCTCCCTTAAGGGAGGGGGTAGGGGGTGGGTGTTAAAAGAGGAAAAATGCAGGAATATTTTTCAAATAAAACTATAGAAAAGCTTAAATATGACCTTGTAAGGGAAAATCTCTTGAGTTTTGAGGATTTAACACGCGCGGAAGAGTTGTCAAAATCAAACAATCTTCACATCGGTCAAATTTTAATACAAGAAAATCTCGTCTCTGAAGAGACTTTGCTGAAATTTATAGAAAATAACCTTCATATTCCTTATGTAAATCTTGAAGATTATTCGCTGGACAAGCAGTGCCTTGATTTTATATCTGCCGAAGATGCCGAAAAACATAAAATTATTCCGCTTTTCAGGATAGAAGATGTTTTAACTATCGCAATGGCTGATCCTATGGATCTTTTTGTTTTGAATAATCTTATAAAATCTGTTAATTGCCGAATTGAACCTGTAATTTGTTCGGAAAGGCTTGTTTTGGAAGCCATAAATAAATTTTATTCTTCCCGTAATTTAAAAGAAAATAATATTGAAGTTAGTCAGGGAGTTGACTGGAGAGATGAACTTAATTTTGGGATTATAAACGAGTTTCAGGCGGAAAAAGTAATTAACGCCATTATTTTTCAGGCACTTTCAGAAGATGTCTACGAAATAATTCTTGAAAACACTAACGAAGGCAAAATTATAAAATTTAAAAAAAATGGTGAAATTCTTAAAAAAGGCATAATTCCGGTTCTTTTAACCCCTCTTTTTAATTCTAAATTAAAATCTTTATCAGGGCTTGATCCTATGACAAATGAGATTCCGCAGCTCGGGAAATTTAATTCCATCTTTTCGGGAGAAAATATAACTGCTATAATTGCTACTTTTCCTGCGGTAAAAGGCGAACGGGTTGCCATAAAACTTTACAGACCGCCTGAAACCATAAAAGAACTTTCTTTAAACGAAGAAGATAAGCATTTTTTGGAAGAAAGTATAAATAAAGCGGGAATAATCCTTATATCAGGTCCGAATTTGAGCGGAAAAAGTTTTATTGCTTACTCAATCCTGAATTCTCTTGATAAAATAAATAAAAATATAATGACTGTTGAATCTATTGTAAAGTATGATTTGACAGGGGTAAACCAGTGCGAATTAAAAGAAAAAGTCGGGTTTGATTTTGCAAAAGCGGTAAAATTTATTGATTTTCAGTCGCCGGATATTGTTTATGTGGAAGAAGTTGTTTCTAATGACGATATCAAATATTTGTCGCTTCTTGCTGATTCTCAAAAAACAGTTATTACAGAGATTAAGGCTGAAAATATCGAAGTTTTGCATAATAAACTTGAATCGGAAGATTTTGAGGAATTTAAGAAAAATGTTAATTGTTTGATTTTTGTAGAAAATAAAGATAAAATTCAAATAATATGGAAAAGTTAAAACAAAAAATTAATAAACAGATTAGAAGAAAGTAAAAAATGTCATTTTTTGAGATTATAGGGGTAATATGGGTTATTGTAATCACTGGAATGCTTAGTTATTGGGCATTAAAACAAAATAAAGATTTTTATAAAGAAATATAAAATTCAAATAATAAAGAGAAGTTAATAAAATTTAATAGTTAAATAGACGAGGTACTTATGTCATTAGTAATTGAAGAAAAAACAACAGGTTTAATAACACAGATAATTGGTCCTGTAGTAGACGTTGAATTTCCGGGAGGCAAACTGCCGCAGATTTATGACGCGCTTATAATTAAAGACGCGTATCCCGGACAGCAAAATCCTGATCTTGTAACCGAAGTTCAGCAGCTTCTGGGTGAAAACAGGGTAAGATCAGTTGCCATGTCAAGTACTGATGGTTTAAGACGTGGCATGGAAGTTGTAAATACGGGAGAACCGATAAAAGTTCCTGTAGGAAATGCAACTTTAGGCAGAATTTTAAATGTGTTAGGACATGCTGTAGACGAAGGTGAGCCTATACAGGCAGAAGATTATTATCCTATTCACAGACCCGCTCCGACTTTAATCGACCAAAACACAGACAGAGAGATTTTTGAAACAGGTATTAAAGTTATTGATCTTCTTGAACCATATCCGAAGGGTGGTAAAATAGGTCTTTTCGGTGGTGCAGGCGTTGGAAAAACAGTTATTATTCAGGAATTAATTCATAATATTGCTCAGGAACACGGCGGTGTGTCTGTTTTTGGTGGTGTAGGCGAAAGAACCAGAGAAGGAAACGACCTCTGGAATGAGTTTAAAGAATCAGGCGTTATTGATAAAGTTGCCCTTGTTTACGGACAAATGAACGAGCCTCCAGGAGCAAGGATGAGGGTTGGCTTAAGCGCGCTTACGGTTGCGGAATATTTTAGAGATACTGCAAAACAAGACGTATTGTTATTTATTGATAATATTTTCAGATTTACACAGGCAGGTTCGGAAGTATCAGCGCTTCTCGGACGTATGCCAAGTGCTGTAGGTTATCAGCCGACACTCGCTTCAGAAATGGGCGAACTTCAGGAAAGAATTACCAGCACAAAAGACGGATCAATCACATCAGTTCAGGCAATTTACGTTCCTGCGGATGATTTAACAGATCCTGCGCCGGCTACCACTTTTGCATTCCTTGATGCATCTACTGTTCTTTCAAGACAGATTTCCGAGCTTGGAATTTATCCTGCGGTTGACCCTCTTGCCAGTACAAGTCGTGTGCTTGACCCCAGAATCATAGGTGATGACCACTATGACACCGCTCGCGGCGTTCAGCAGGTGCTTCAAAGATATAAAGATTTGCAGGATATTATTGCAATTCTTGGTATGGACGAACTTTCCGAAGAAGATAAAATTACTGTATCAAGAGCAAGAAAACTTCAAAGATTCCTCAGTCAGCCTTTCTTTGTTGCGGAAACCTTTACAAACAGACCAGGAAAATATGTAAAACTTGAAGATACAATTAAAGGGTTTAAGGAAATTCTTGAAGGAAAACACGATGACCTTCCTGAGCAGGCTTTTTATATGGTGGGAACTATAGAAGAGGTTTTGGAAAACGCTGCAAAAATGGCTAAAGGCGAATAAAGATGTCAAAAAAATTAAACTTAAAAATAATTACTCCGCAAAAAGTTCTTCTTGAAGAAGAAGTGGATGCTGTTTATTCGACTTCAACAGACGGTCAATTCGGCATACTTCCAGATCATATTTCTTATATGACTCCGCTTGATGTTGGTGTGACCGAATATATCAAAGACAATAAAAAAGAATTTATTTGCACGATTGGCGGAATTCTTCAGGTAAAAGACAATATAGTTATGATTCTTTCTGATAATGCCGAACTTGGAGAGCAAATTGATGTTACAAGGGCAAATGCAGCAAAAGAAAGAGCAGAAACACGTTTGAGAACAGGGGCTACAGATGTCGACGCTGACAGGGCTCATGCGGCGCTTTCGCGGGCAATTGCAAGAATCCACGCTGCCTCCAAAACAATGTAGAAGTTTCTTATGGAATTTGAATTTTTAAAAGAAAGCATAAAAAACTGCATTGAAATAAGAAGAACGCTTTGGACTGCTTTGTTCGGGTTAATAGGCGGTATGTTGGCATTATTTATTACTTTAGATTCTTTATATTTGTTTTTATAGATATTATTGTTATTCAAGATGCCAATCAAAAAATTAATAATATGTTACAAAGGATCAAGGAAATAAAAAATGAATTATGAATTAATAAGTATAATCGGTATGATTCTTATGTCTATAGTTTTGGCTTATTTTTTTATGACACATCAAGAAGTCTCCACGGCGGAAATTTTACAAAAAAATGTAACAATTTTTTAATACTTTTCTGAAAAAAGTCATTTTTTTTCCTTCACGTTCGTTAAGTAATTAGAAATAAAATTTTAGGAGAAATAAATGATTAGAAATGTTGGAATGCAAAATATTGGTTTTGGAAGATTAATTTCTGTTAAAACTGAAAGCAATAATAAATATATTCCACCGACGTTATTAAATGAAGATGAGATTTTTAAAATAACCCCTAATGATGAGTATAATTCAACAATTTATTTTAAAAATGGTGAGCAGTTGGAAACACCTGAAAGTACTAGTAATGTGCTATATAATATGAATATAAAAGCTTAAATTCCTAAAAGGCATAATATTATTGAAACTAAACATAGCATATCTGTATCCTGAATTATTGAATATTTACGGCGACAAAGGCAATATACTCGCTTTTGTTAATCGCTGTTTGTGGCGAAATATAGACGCTGAAATCCATGAAATCCATCCCGGAAACAAAATCGATCCTGATTTGTACGATTTTTATTTTATCGGCGGGGGGCAGGATGAACAACAAATCGCCGTAGCCGATGAACTTCAAAAACAAAAAGAGGCTTTAACACAGGCACGGGATAATATGGCTGTATTTCTCACTATTTGCGGAGGATATCAGCTTCTCGGGCATTATTACAAACCCCATGCCGGAGATGAATTAAGAGGCATAAGTCTTCTGGATGTTTATACAGTTGCCGGAAACACAAGATATATCGGGAATGTTACTGTAGAATTAAATAAAGACCTTAATAGTATTGTGAATACCCAAACTGTCATTCTGAGCGAAGCGAAGAATCTGTCTAATGATTTACAGATTCTTCGGGCTGAAGCCCTCAGAATGACAATGCCTGTTAATAATAACAATGCGAAAATCATAGTAGGTTTTGAAAATCATAGCGGTTTGACTTATCTTCAGGGGGATACAAAACCTATGGGGCTTATCACAACAGGTAATGGCAATAACGGAAAAGATAAAACAGAAGGCGCTTTTTACAAAAACGTTTTCGGGACTTATCTTCATGGCTCATTTTTGCCGAAAAACCCGCATTTTACCGATTATTTAATCAGGCTCGCGCTTGAAAGAAATTACGGAAAAGTAGAATTAGAGCCGCTTAATGACGAAATTGAGTGGACTGCCCATAAAAAAGCTGTCGGACGAAAGTATTAAGAAGTAATTTTATTTGAAATTTGGTTTATTATTTCAGATAAAACCTTGTTTGTTTGAATTTCTTCCTTCATTTTTTCGTAAGCGTAAAGGATAGTCGTATGTTTTCTTCCGCCGAAAGCATTGCCAATTGACGGAAAACTGGAATTTGTCAAGTTACGGGCAAGATAAATTGCTATTTGTCTTGCATAAGAAAACTCTTTTGCTCTTGATTGACCCTTAAGATCCGCTGATTCCATAGAAAAATGACTTGCGGTCACCTCTATTATTTTGTCCAGAGTCAAATTTTTTCCTGAACCTGAGAAATTGATTATTTTTTTGACAGATTCAACTGTCATAGGGCGATCATTAATGCTTACATAGGCAACAACTCTATTTAAACCGCCTTCCAGTTCCCGAATATTGTTTTGATAAGCCGTTGCAATTATTTCCAGAACATCGTCAGGGACGTTTAAATTTTCCCTTTCCACTTTATTTTTGAGTATTGCGATTCTTGTTTCTATATCAGGAGTTTGAATATCTGCCAGAAGACCCCATTCAAAACGGCTTCGTAGTCTTTCCGTAAGAGAAGGAATGTCTTTTGGCGGTCTGTCACTTGTGAGGATAATTTGTTTGCCGGATTGATGAAGCGCATTGAAGGTGTGGAAGATTTCTTCCTGTGTGCTTTCTTTTCCTTCGATAAACTGAATATCATCCAGCATTAAAATGTCCATTTGGCGGTATTTTGTCCTGAAAGCCGGCATTTTATCGGATCGGATACAAGTTATAAGCTCATTTGTAAAGGCTTCGGCGCTTGAATATTTGATTTTCAGGTCAGGATGGTTTACAAGCACATAATGACCGATTGCCTGCATAAGATGTGTTTTTCCAAGCCCGACTCCACCGTATATAAATAAAGGGTTATGCGCTCTTCCGGGAGATTTGGCGACGGCAAACGCGGCGGCATGCGCAAATTTATCGTGAGAACCCACGACAAACGTGTCAAAAGTATATTTCAAATTTAAATTGTTTGAAATGCTTTTTAATGCGTCAATCTGGTTTTCGGAAAGAGGTATGTTTTTGTTTTGTTTAGGTTTTTTTGGGGTTTGATTGTCAGAATCAGGCTTTAGGTTCGATAATTCCGGGAAATTGATTTTTTGTTGTATATTTTCAAACTGTTCAATTTTTATTTTAAGTTTAATATTTTTTCCGGTAACTTCTTTAATGACAGTGTTGATGTGTTCAAGATAATTTTTACAAATTAAATCTTTGCCTGTTTTGCTGTTTGTGGAGATATAAAGGCTGTTTTCGTCGAGAGAATTGAATTTTACGGGTTTTATCCATGATTCAAAAGCAGGAGTGCCAAGCACTTCCGCCAGTTTTTCCTGTATTTTTTCCCATGTTTTTAATTCTTCGCTCATGTTTTATATTTTATATCAAACCAAGATTTGTTTTTAGATTTATTAACATACTCCAATTGCTAATTAACCTGAATCGCTAATTAGGCAAAACACTTGTCAATATTGGGTTGTCATTCTGAGGACTTTAGTCCGAAGAATCTGTCCAAAAAAGAATTGAAGTTTAAAATCCAAAAGGGACAGATGTTTCGTCCCCCTTCTTTTTTAATATTTAATTAAAAAAGTGGGTTCCCTGCTCAACATGACAATTCAAAAATTAATTGGCTTGAAAGCTTCTAAAAGTAAAAATTATACTTTCGTCGAATTAAATTGAAATTTAAAAGAGTTATTATAAACAAAGTCAGGAGATAACGAACCTTGTAGTAGTTATCTCCTGATACGTTTTTGTTAAGTTTATTTTTTAATATACACCTTTAAAATAAGTGATTTCGGGTTTTTCTTTAAGTAAAATCCCTATTAAATCAAATCTTATATCCTTAAAATCTATATTTGGATTTTTTATTAAATAAATTTCAGCCAGTTTTTGAATTTTATTGAATTTTTTTTCGTCGACAGATTCGAGCGGATTGCCGAACAGGTTTGAGCTTCGGGCTTTTACTTCTATAAAAACCAGAGTATTTTTGTCTTTAGCGATGATGTCAATTTCTCCCATGCGTGAAAATCGCCAGTTTTTCTCGATTATTTCAAAACCCTGTTTTTCAAGAAAGCTTCCAGCAAGGTTTTCTCCTGCTTTGCCTTTTGAGATGTTCTGTTGTTTCATAAATTTTCCCTCTTTTTTAATTTTAGCAGGGAATTTTTTAAAGGTATTTTTTATTTATAAAAAGGGCTGCACCCTTTTAACCGCCTTCGTTTTCTTTACGATTAAAGAAAACGAAGCAAAAGAAAGCTCGCCTAATACTACGGTTTCGATATTTCTATCCTGCTCACGATTTAAGCTTATAGTTGTTTGACGCCCGTAACTCAGCCCTTTAGGGCTTCAAACAAGACGGGCTTACTTTTATTACGCAGGATGAAATATTACGAAACCTCCGCAAACGGCAAACAGGATAGTTTGAAAAATAAAATACATTTCTTGAAAATAAGCAAAAAAAACCGGCTTGCGCCGATAAGTCTATCACATATTAGAGAGAGGAATTAGAGAGAAGGATTGAAGGAAGATTGCTCGCCAGTTCTATATAATATTTTTTCCCTGTTTGAAAAAATTTAAACTCGTGTTTCGGAAATTCCTAAAATTCTTAACAAAACTTTACAATTAATATTTGTTAATATGAATGATTTAATTTGTCCTGTTTTCGTTTATAAAATAAGTAGGGAATAAAAAGATTTAGCATCCACCCCCAACCCCCTCCCTCAAGGGAGGGGAAAGTTAAGAAGGGGCTGCGCCCCTTACCCCGCTCCTTTATGAAAAGGTGAAAACTTTTTATTTATAAATTGAGGAAATTAAAAATGATTAATCGAAAAGATATAATTGAAAAAACGCGTCTTTTTATGAAAGAAAATAAAATAAATTTTCTTATTGTTTTTTCCACGGATGAATATTTGAATGAATATGTAGCTTTAGATGATAATGCAAGATATTTACTGACGGGGTTTTCGGGGTCTACGGGGGACGCGCTTGTTACTCCCACAGATATATTTTTGTTTGTGGACGGGCGTTATCATCTTCAGGCTGACGAGGAAACGGATAAAAATTTGATAAATGTTGTAAAAGTCGGGATGGACAAGTCGCCGCAAACTGCTCTTTATGAAAAAATTGCTGAATTGTCTGACCATGCGGCGAAGATTGGAATTATAACGAAAAAAATGAACTGCGGCGGCTATAGAAAGCTTCTTGATGTTGTTTCCGAGAAAAATGCCGCCTATAAAGAATTTGATGTTGATCCGGTTATAGAATTTGCGGGAATTTTAAAAACAAAAAAAACATCCGAATTAAGGCTTATTCCCATTGAAATTTCCGGCATGTCGGCTGAAAAAAAGCTTGAACAGGTAATTAAAAAGAATCATGAAAACGATATAGACGTTCTTGTCATTACAAAATTAGAAGAAATAGTTTATCTTACGAACTTAAGAGGAAACGAAATTTCTTACAGCTCCGCTTTTAAGGCAAAAGCTTTAATTAATTCCGAGAAATGCTTTATTTTTACCGATTTAAGAAAAATTACTCCTGAAATAAAGCAAAAATTGGGGAATAAATTTATTTTTGAAAGCGAAGATGAAGATTTTTCAAAAGATTTGGCAGATTTTCCAGAGCCGATAAATGTCGGTTACGACTTTTATTCAATGAATTTGAGTGATTGTAGAAAGCTTGAGAGGCTAAATCACAAGCTTATTGAAGTTAAAGAAAGCCCCATAGCCCAAATGAAAGCAGTAAAAAACAAGCAAGAATTGGAGCATTTTCGGGAATGTTTTTTAAAAACGGATATAGTCGTAAACAGAGCTATTTGCTGGCTTAATCAGAATCTCGAGAAAGAAATAAGTATTTCAGAGAAAGATTTTTCGGATAAGGTCAAAAGCCTGTTTTTTGAAGAAGGGGCTGTTGGTTTAAGTTTTGAAACCATTGCGGCAAGCGGAAAAAATACAGCCTTTATCCACTATACAAAAGCCGACCCCGAAAAAATTATAAAATCCGGCGAATTAGTGTTATTAGACTGCGGTGGATATTTTGAGGGGGGCTATGCGACTGATATTACGAGAACTTTTTTGGCGGGAGGGCTGCGAGCGGAAGCTGGTAAAAAGCAAAAAGAAATTTATACCCGAGTTTTAAAAGCATTTCTGTATGGAATAAATTTTGAACTCGAAGAAAACACAACAGGCTTTGATATAGACAAAAAAGTCAGGAATCTTATTAATCAGGACAAGCCGGAAGGATTTAATTTTTCTCATGGAACAGGTCATGGTGTAGGGATTTCTGTGCATGAATCTCCTCCGAGGCTTGGACCTTCTGAAACTTCCAAAACAAAGCTTTTATCCGGCATGGTTTTTACGATAGAGCCGGGGCTTTATTGTGAAGATTTTGGCGGGGTAAGGATAGAAAATACTGTCACACTCTCAGAAAATAAAATAAAATCGCTGACAAAAGCTAAACTTGATGATAATTTAATTAATTATGAGCTTTTAACCGAGCAGGAAAAAGTTTGGCTCGAAAATTATCAGAAACAAAGTATAGGGTAAGTTTATTAATGCAAGAAATCACAAGTCTTCAAAATCCTATAATAAAAGAAACTACAGCTCTTCACCAGAAAAAAAACAGGGCTGAATCAGGCATGTTTTTGATAGAAGGAATTAAAGGTGTTGAAGAAGCTTTAAGATGCGGACTTGAAATTAAATATGTTTTTATGTTTCCTTCTGTCATTGCGAAGGGTACCCACTTTTTTGATTACATATCAAAAAAGAAGGGGGAAGGCTTTAGTCCCGACGCGGCAATCTGTTCGATTAATTATCCGGAAGAAAAAATTTATTTTGTGGATGAAAAAATCCTGAAAAAGATTTCTACTACAGAAACTCCGCCGGAAATTGTTGCTGTGGCTTATCAAAAAAAGTTTGTTTTAGAAGATTTGTTTAAAGAAAAAAATCCTTTAATAATAGTGTTAGAAAACATAAAAGACGCAGGAAATCTCGGGACAATCATCAGGACTGCAAAAGCTGCTAATGTTTCGGGAATTGTATTGACGGGAGAATGTATAGATATTTATAATCCTAAAGTTGTCAGGTCTTCCGCGGCTAATTTATGGAAAATCCCCGTAGTTTATTTTAAAGAAACTGCTTTGATAAGAAAAGAGATAGAAAAATACGGACAGTTCCAGTTTTTGGCGACAAAAGTCTGTGATTTTTCCTACTGTCATCCTGAGCATAGCGAAGGATCTGTTCCGATTTTATATCATGAAATTAATTATAATCAGCCTACAGTAGTGTTTTTTGGCTCGGAAGCTGAGGGAATTTCTGATTTATTGGCTAATCAAGCGGATGAATTTGTAAAAATTCCTATGAGCGAAGAAGTTGAATCGCTTAATTTGAGTATTTCCGCGGGGATTGTTATGTATGAGGTGTTCAAACAACGGTTGTAAATCTGTATTTTGTCATTGCGAGCGACCAAGGGGAGCGAAGCAATCTAAAAAAATCAAATATTTTTATTTTGGATTGCCGCGTCGAGCCTTCGGCTCTCCTCGCAATGACAGTTTATTTGATTTTTGAGTCTTTAATTCTTCCACATCGTCTTTGAGAATCTCTATGGCGTTGAAAAGGTCGTCTATAGAAAGTTTAAAGTTTTCTCTGGCTTCGTTAATAAAAGTTTTAAAATCCGGTTGTTTCATGGCAGTTTCCTTAAATTGTATATACATTGTTACCTACATTATAATGTATTTTTAAGTATAAAAGAATACTATTATTTTGTCAAAGTGAATGTATATACATATACTATGACAAAGAATAGGACAAAATAGAAAATGAAAAGAAAATTATTCAGATCGGGCAATAGTTGGGCTCTTTTTATTCCTAAAACCATTATAGAGCTTTTGAAAATAGACCCTGAAAAAGATTCTATTGAATTAATAGTGGAAAACGACGTTTTGAAAATCAAAAAAACTTCTTCTGATGAATAATTAAATAGTATAGGAGGTTTTAAAATGCAAAAACTTAGCGTTAAGACATCAAGAAAAAACGAATTGGTGGATATTACCGCGCAAATCAAAAGAACTGTTGAATCTGTAGGGGTAAAAGACGGTATCTGTGTTGTTTTTTGTCCTCATACAACAGCAGGACTTTCTATCAACGAGGCTTTTGATCCGAGCGTTAAAGACGATATTATTTTTAGCATGAATAAAATTTCGCCTGATTACAGGGAATTTCGACATTCGGAAGGGAATTCCGACGGGCATGTGAAAGCGAGTCTTTCGGGAAGTTCCCTGAATCTTATAATCGAAGACGGAAACATAAAATTAGGGCAGTGGCAGGGAATTTATTTTATGGAATTCGACGGTCCGAGAAATAGAGAAATCTGGATTAAGGTTATCATCGCTTAACAAAAAATCCCCTTCATTAAAAAACATAAAGGCGAGCGAGGCAGCAAAGCTGCCGGAAAGCGAGCCAAAAACAAAACTCTAGCCCCCTCCCTATTAGGGAGGGGGTTGGGGGTGGGTGATGAAATATAAAAAGGCTGAATTTTTTTCAAAATGAAAAAAATTTTTCTTAACTTTTCTTTACAAACGCACTTTTTCCAACCAGTTTGTTTTTATAAATATATAAGATATACAAAATCTATATAAAATAAATAACAAGAGTAAGGAGATAGTGAAATGTCAGCAACAACTTTAGCATCATCAATATTACTTATGGCGGAAGCCGATAACTTTATGAAAATAGCGGCGGCAAAACAGGCTATGGGTAAACCGCAAACTTCTTTTCAAAATCAAAATGATCTTAAAAATACATCAATTTTTTCATTGAAAAACCCGGGTGCATTTAGAGAATAAATTTATTTTTTATATAGAAAAGCCCTGCAGTTTTAGCGGGGCTTTTCATTGTGTTTTTGTATTGTTTATTGATTTTTTTTAGAAGCTGTCTTGTTAAAGCTTGTACCTCCTTGTCAAACAAGCCGTTTCAGCTTTAACCGCAGTCCTTAAGTTAAACTACACCAAATATTTTTAAATAAAGAAATATTGAAGCGGCAATCAGTATTGTTCCGCTGAATTTGTTAAAATGATGCGAAAAAGTTTTCAAAACGCCGGCTTTTTTAAATACTGAAGTAAATAATCCCGCGAAAATAAGAATTACGCTTTGTCCGAGTGCGTAGCAGAAAAGTAAAAGTCCGCCAAGCATTAAATTTGCTTTAAGTGAAGCGTAAGCCATAATTCCAGCCAGAATCGGCGTTGAGCATGGCGTTGATGCCAGAGCAAATGTGCCTCCTAAAACAATCGGATATAAAATCAGATTATTGTTATTGTTTTTAGGCATTTGTTTGATTATTGTCGGCATGGGGATTTCTATAACTTCCAGAAGGCTTAAGCCCATTATCAGGATTAATGAAGAAAGAACGAGTCCGAAAACAGGATTTGCGTGAAATCCCAGCGCTTTTCCCGTAAAAGCTGCAACCATTCCCAATGTTGTTAATACAAGAGATAAGCCGAATACAAAACATAAAACCTGAATAACGGTTCTTTTTGTTGTATTTTCTGAATATCCTCCGACATAACCCATTATTACCGGTAAAATTCCTAATGTACATGGTGATAAAGAACTGACAATACCGCCAATAAAGATAAGAACTATAATCCATGGTGAAAAATGATGTAGTTGTCCTGAAAATACGTTTGTTAATAAATCGTTCATTTGCTTATACTGTTTAAATACCCTTCTAACTCTTCTTGAGGGATTGCGCCCTCTGTAACCTTGATTACTTTTCCGTTTTTGTTAATAAATACTAAAGTCGGAACTACTCTTACGTTGTATTTTTGCATTAAAGTTTGCGTTTCAGGCGTTCCATTTGCAACATCAACTTCAATAAATACAACTTTTCCCTGATATTTTTGTTTTATCGGTACATAGTAACCTTCAAGTTTTTTGCATTCAGAGCACATTGTCTGGCTAAAATGAAGTACTTTGGGTTGATTTGCTGCTTCTGCAAGCGCAACTGATGAAAAGCTTTCTTTAGGTGCTTTTAACACATAATAAAGCATCACCGGTAGTGCAAAAATTAAAATAATGACGAGTAAACTTGATTTTCTGTTCATTGTAATCTAACCTCCTATAATTTATATTTTAATTCTTTTAGTTTATTCTGACAAATTTATTTGCAGAATTTTGAAAATTTAATTCGATTTTAATAATAGCTCGAAATTAAGTAAATTAGTGATTCTCTACATGTCTAGTCTTTGATAAGATAAACTTGTAAAAAACAAAAGAAAGAAAAAATATGCTTTTATTTAAATTAATACAGCTTCTTTTTGAAAACCCTCTTTATTTTCTGATATTTTTTATGGTACTGACAATACCGCTTTTAATAAGTATAACAATTCATGAATGGGCGCATGGCTTTGTGGCTTACAAATTTGGGGATGATACACCTAAAGAGCAGGGGAGATTATCGCTTAATCCTTTCAGACATCTTGATCCTGTGGGAACTTTAATGCTTTTTATTGTCGGAATTGGCTGGGCAAAACCTGTTGAAATCAATCCTGATAATATAAATGACAGGTTCAAACTTATGCTGGTTGCTTTTGCAGGACCTTTCAGCAATTTTATGATGGCTGTTCTGTTTTCTTTTATTATTTATTTGATTCTTACTATATCCAATTTAAAGGGTTTGAATCCTGAATCAAATATATTGGCTCTTTTTGTAATGCTTTTGGGAATTATAGTAAGAATAAATCTGGTTCTGGGTGTGTTTAACTTGATTCCGCTGCCGCCTCTTGACGGGGCGAATATAGTCAGAAATCTTTTGCCTGAAGATTTAGCCGAATTTTATTTTCGTTTAGCTCCGTATGGTTTTCCTATTTTGCTTGTTTTAATTTTTACCGGCATGATTGATCACATTTTTAAACTGGCGGATTTTATTGAAATATATTTATTGAAGATAATGGCATTACTTTTTGATCCTGTTATTAAAATGATTTAATTTAAAAAGCTGTCCTAATAACTAGGACAGCTTTTTGTTATAAAGTATTAATTTAAATTACTGGAGGAGGCGTTATAACTGGTGGAGGCGTTATAACTGGTGGAGGCGTTATAACTGGTGGAGGTGTTATAACCGGTGGAGGTGTTATAACCGGCGGAGGTGTTACAACCGGCGGAGGTGTTACAACCGGCGGAGGTGTTACAACTGGCGGAGGTGTTACAACTGGCGGTGGGTTTACAACCGGTGGGTTTGTTGACGGAGGATTTGACTTAACAGGTGCGTGTTTAACAGGTGCTTTATATGTTAAACTACCACCGGTATAACCTAAGCCGTATCCTGTAGCTGTATCATAAACACCTTTTCCGAAAGTATAAGCTTCATTATTAGTACTTGTGCCTTTAATTAAAGGTTTAACCACTGCGCCGGAAATACCTGCATAAACAGGTGCTGCTCCAAGTGCGCCAGTTACTGCTCCTGCGCCAAGTGCTGCTCCGCTGGCTACAATTTCTGTTCCAACATCTTTACAAGTCTGGTTATATTGTATTGCTTTTGCGCCTTCTGTAAGTGTTCCACATGTTACAGGCTTTTTATCTAATATTTTGTCGACTACTTGGTTGTAGCAACGGTTTGATTCGTTTACTACTTTTGTCCATGCTCCTTGTACAGGCTGAAGAATTGTTTTGTCAACCCAACCGGCATTTATTTTTTGTTTTTCAAAAACCACTTTTTGTTTTTCATTTGCTTTGTTTAAAATTTGCACTACATCTTTTGGAGGAGTTTGTTTTATTGTTTGGCTAATAGCTGTTGCTTCTTTTACAAGCATTCCAGCTTCGTTTCTAACCACAGAAGAGGTTGCGCAACCGGAAGTTGCAATAGCTGTAAATAATGCTGTTCCTGCAGCAAGACTTTTTAATGGCTTCATTTTTTTCTATCCTTTTCGCAAAATGCGTTTACTAACTTACGCTTATTATAAAAACCATAAAAAATTTTTTTAATAAAAGGATTTTTATTTTTTTTTTAAACATAAGGCATAAAGCATATCGATAAGGATAATTAATTTACACATTTCTTAACATTAAATTTTTTGAAGTTGATAATTATAGCTTTCTTTTAAATTTTTCTTTTCATTCTCATAATTTGCGAGAAATTGTCCGCAGTTGCTTCCTATCAGGTTTTCTTCAAGTTCGCCGATGCTTAAAATTACATCATATCCAGCTTTATTTAAATCCTGTACAAGTTTATTTTCTTTATTTAATGATTTACATGAAGTCAGTTCATTTGAAAGAGCTTTAAAAGTGGGATTTACGGGTGTTATTTTTATTAAAAACTTGTCAGGAGAGAAATATTTTAAAAGTTCTTGCGTATTTACCCGCAGATTGTCTGCGAGAGCAAAATTAAGCGTGATTTTCTTTTCACCTTGTCTAAAAAAGTCGTTTCCGTAGTCGGAAATCGCTTTGAAATCCCATTTTTTTACGGGAATAAGCCATGCCCTTTTTTTTAAATCTGTTGTATGAATAGAAAACTGCATTTGAAATTTGTCTTTGTAAATTTTGTTTTTGATTTCCAGCAATTCTTCAAAAAATTTATCAGTACCCGCCGGAGCAACTGTTGAAATTGACGGCATAAGTCCCGGCGCATTATAAATTTCAGGTAGTTCTGTAAGTACATCAAGCACGTTTGGATTTAAAGAAGGTTCTCCCATCCTTGCAAACTGGATTTTGAATTTTTCAACAGGGATAATTTTGTCGGGGTAACGATTTTTGACCATGTAATCAATCTGGGCTAGAAGTTCGTTTTTTGAAAGTTTGCCTTCGTAATTCCCGCCCGCATCGCAGAATTGGCAGTTTATACAGCATCCGAAGAGGCTTGAGATTATAAGCACCCATTTTTTTTCACGAGACAACGGAGGTTGAATTGATTCAACAAATTCAACTCTTTTTTTACTCGCAAATTCAGCTATATAAACTGTTGCTAAATCTTCTTTACCAGTTTTTGCAATTACTTTCATAATTTAATTTTATTATAAAAATCAGTTTATTTTTTTGTAACGTTTTGTAAACAAAAGAAGTAAAATTTATTAACTTTTATTTTCAGGGTTTTTATAGTCATCAAATGCAAAATTAATTAAAAATAAGAAAATAGGAGAAATAAAATGATTAATTTAGTACAATCAAACTATGGAAAACAACAAGTTGGATTTGGAACAAAATCAACTATTGCAAAAGAAATCTGGAAAGACTTACCTTTAAATAAAGCTGAAGAATTAGGAAGTTTTTGCTTAAAAGCACTTTCAGATAAAAATAAGAATTTAAAAGGTGATTTTTTTAAATTAGATGAATCATTTTTTAAAGGGGGGATGGATGATGGTAAACCTACAAGTATTAGGGGCGTATTTACACAAACTGAAAAAGTTTTCTTTGGTCTATTTTCTAAAAAAACCGTAACTGGTATTACAAAAGATTATTATGATTTTTTATACAATCCTGCCCAAACTATTAAAAGTATGATTAAAGAAGCAGTAAAAAAACTTGAAAAACCTAAAGTTGAAGCACAAACCGAAGCCACATTTTTTCAAAAAATTAGTAAATTCAAAGATTTTATTGCATAAAAATTTTAGTATGGTAATACTTAATAATTAAGCGACACAGCTTCGGATTCCGGAATTTCAACGTTTTTCATCGGATATCCACCTAAACCGAACATGCCGATTTTTCTGTAACATCTGTTGCAGAAAGTTTTGTACACAACACTTGTGTTTGTTCCGTCAACAAGAATTTCAGGGCTGTTAAATGAAGCAGGTTTCCCATTAATGTATCTTGCTGTTCTTCTTCCTTTGTCAGAGCCGCATTCTTCGCATACAGAAGTAAGTTTTACAACTTCGTCTGCAAGAGCCAGAAGTCTTGATACGATTTCAAAAGGAGCGGACATGTAGTTCATATCCAGCCCTGAGCAAACAACATCAATGCCTGAATCGGTAAGTTTGCATATTTCTCTGACTAAACCTTCATCCCACATGTGAACTTCATCAATAAAGACTATATCAACAGGCTCGTTTATAAAACTTTCAATTAAATCAGATGATTGAACTCTGAATGCTTTTACTTTTGAGCCGTTTCTTGATTCAATAACTTCGCCGACCGTTCTTTCGTCAATCTGGGGGCTTAAAACAACAATATTTTTGTTTCCTATAGACGCTCTTTTGACAAGCCTGATTAATTCCCCTGTTTTTTCCGCTTTCATTGGTCCGACGAGAAGTTTTAGCATGAATCTCCACCCTTTTTTTAAAGTCTACAATCTTTGATATTTATTTTAACAAATGTTTTAAATTTTAAAATCATTAACTGATTATACAAAAAGGGTTAATTTATTGGCTATAAAAAATGATTTATTTTTACACTACTACACAAAAATATAAAACAATTATGTGAAATTTTTGTTAAAAAATGGCTTTTTTCATGAGGCAATAGTAAAATCAATTTTATGGATAAAAATAAATTAAACAAAATAATCGATACGGCACGAGATGAAAGAAATTATTTATGGGCGTTTTTTCTTATATCAGCCAGTGGTTCAATAATTGTACTTATATAAAATGGTATATCAACAAAAGGTTTTTTTGCTGTAAGCGGTTTAATTTTTAGTTTTTTATTGTTCTTTTTGTATCTTAAAAAATCTATTCAAATCGATAAATTTATAGATAAGTTGGAGAAATAAAAAAATGAGTATTGATGTAAATACAATTATTCTAGCTTTTGTAATGATGTTGGTTTTTGGGATGTTTTTGGCAGCGGCTATTTTTATGACAAGAGATCCTAAAAAAAGATATCCTAATACTTTCTAAAATTAATTAGATTTTAAAGCGATTTATATTGAATTTTTTAATGCTATTCTAATTTATGTGAAAAATATGACTTAGAAGGGCTAAAAATGCACGATTTAGATAAAAATATAATAATTAACCGCGCTGAAAAAAAGCTTACAGATATTTTTCAGGAACTTGAGCTTATCAGGGATCTTAATCTGGAAAAAGTTTTAAATGCTTTTCGAGATAATCGGGTTGGCGAAGAACATTTTGCGACAGTCAGCGGATACGGGCATGATGACCTCGGCAGGGAAATTATAGACAGGGTTTACGCGCAGGTTTTTAATTGCGAATCAGCAATTGTGAGAAATCATTTTGTGTCAGGAACTCATGCCATAGCATGCGCTCTTTTCGGGAATTTAAGCCCGGGCGACAAGCTTATTTCTGTTGCAGGAAGACCTTATGACACCATGGAAGAAGTTATCGGTATCAGAGGAAATGTAAAAGCTTCTCTTAAAGGGCATGGAGTTTCTTATGAAGAGATTCCTCTTAAGAATGGCATTGATGTCGATTTAGAAAAACTTGAAGAAGTAATTGATGAAACTTCTACGATGGTTTTAATTCAGCGTTCGCGCGGTTATAGCATGAGAAAAGTTATTGACATGGAAATCATGGCTGAAATTATTGAAATTGTTAAAACAAAAAATCCTGAATGTATTTGTTTTGTCGATAATTGCTATGGCGAATTTACCGAAGCAATCGAGCCTACTGACTTAGGAGCTGATTTGATTGCGGGTTCTTTGATTAAAAACCCGGGTGGAGGAATTGTTGAAACAGGTGGCTATATTGCAGGGAAAAAAGAGTTGGTCGACCTTGCCGCAATGCGTTTAACTGCTCCCGGAATCGGCAGAAAAGGCGGTGCAATGCTTAATCAGTCGAGGCTTATTCTTCAGGGTTTTTTTATGGCACCCGGTATTGTTCATGAAGCCATAAAAGGTGCTATTCTCATTTCACAGGTATTTCATGACCTCGGATATAAAACTGATCCGCTTCCTGATGATCTTCGCTCCGACATAATTCAGGCGATACAGTTTGGTGACAGGGAAAAATTAATTAAGTTCTGCAAGACCGTCCAGTCTTACAGCCCTGTTGATTCTTACTTAACTCCTATTCCTGATGAAGTTCCGGGTTATGAGGATCAGGTAATTATGGCGGCGGGAACTTTTATTGAAGGTTCGACAATAGAACTTTCGGCGGACGGACCTTTAAGAGAGCCTTATGTTGCTTATATGCAGGGTGGGCTTAATTACTCACATGTCAAACTGGTTTTAAAAGGAATTTTGCAGGAATTGGGTTAATAAAGATTTTTTTATTCAATAATATTCTTTGTTTTTAAAGCTGTTTTAACTATATCCATATCTTTTTGTAATTTTTTTAAAACAATGAATAAATCTTTTATGGATACTTGAAAAGTCAGGCTAATATCTTCCATTGTTTCCAATCCTATAGATTTTTTCATGACAAATTCTCCTCAATTCTTGGTTAATTGTGGTAACATTAAATAAATTAGAATAGGGTACTTTTTCTTTTATAGAAGGGGCTGCACCCCTTTACCCGCCTTCATTTTCTTTTGTCGAAAAGAAAATGAAGCAAAAGAAACTTTGTCCTAAACTCCGGTTTCTATATTTCTATCCTGCTTACGATTGAAATTTTTAGAAGTCTAAGCTCGCAAACTCGCCTGCCAAGGCAGGCTCAAACAATGCTCGCTGGCTTTCATTCGCAGGATGAAATATTACGAAACCTCCGCAACGGATGGAACGGGGGTTCGGGGGCGAAGCCCCTGACAGTGTTGACCCTTTGGGATATAGTTTTTCTTTTTTTGGTTGCATTTTTTTCTTTTTGCGTTCAAAAAGAAAAAAATGAACACAGGGTTTAAGGGACGGTAAGTCCCTTTTACAAAGAAAAAATATCTTGTACTTAATCTAACAAAATTAATATACAAGATTTAAAAATAATTGTCAAGAAGATTTTTTGGAACATAAAAGTTTTTATGAACAAAATACGCAACACATTAAAAGAAAAAAATTTATCGTTTTATGATTTGGAGAAACTTTTTGATTATTCAAGAGGTTCTTTAAGTGAAATGATTAAGGGAGAAAGACCTTTTTCGGATAAGATAAAAGAAAAAATCTTGCCAATTCTTGAGGTTTCAAAAGAAGAATTTGAAAGCTGGATAATTGCAGACAAATACGACCATAAAATTATTGAAAAAGCCATAGAATCCTTTAAAAATAGGGAAGATAAAAAAATCCTCATTCTTACTCAAAATATAGACAGAATTTTAAAAGAAAAAACCCTGTCAAGAACAGCTTTAAGCAAAATTATAAAGCATTCCCAGAGTGGCTTAAACCGTGCTATTACAGGCAAAGAGCCTCTTTCAAAAAATGTTGCAAAAAAACTTTCAATTGCTCTTGAAATCCCGGAAGAAGACTTACAGGCGTGGATTTTGGCGGACAAACAGCTTTTAAAGGTCTTAGAATTGGCTTTAAAAATTGATTAAAGTTCTTTTTGTTTTTTTGTGCTAATGTATTGATAATAAAGAAGTTTAAAAGAGAAAGAGGTTTGTATATGAAACCATCAGAAAGATTAGACAGGATTCCTCCGTATATTTTTGCTGAAATTGACAAGAAAATTGATGAAGCAAAGGCAAAAGGATACGATATTATAAGTCTCGGCATTGGTGATCCTGACACTCCTACTTTCCCTCATATTGTTAAATCAATGCATGAGTCAATTGATGATGCCTCAACTCATAATTATCCGCCTTATCAGGGTACAAAAGACTTTAGAAAAGCTTGCGCTGATTGGATGAAAAATAGATATAATGCTGATTTGAATTCTGAATCAGAAGTTCTTGCTCTTATCGGATCAAAAGAAGGTATTGCCCATGTGTTTTTGGCATTTGTTGATCCGGGAGATATTACGCTTGTTCCTGATCCTGCATACCCTGTTTACAGAAATGCTACAGTTTTGGCAGGCGGAACACCTTATTTTATGCCTATAGGTCCTGAAAATAATTATCTTCCCGATTTAGACAAAATTCCTGAAGAAATTGCACAAAAAGCAAAAATAATCTTTTTAAATTACCCGAATAATCCGACAGGCGCTGTTGCAACTCTCGAGTATTTTAAAAAAGTTCTTGAATTTGCTAAAAAATATAATATTTTAATCTGCCATGATCAGGCATACTGTGAAATGACTTATGACGGGTATGTTGCCCCGAGTTTCTTTGAATTGGAAGGCGCAAAAGAACATTGTCTTGAGTTTTTCTCACACAGTAAAACTTATAATATGACGGGTTGGAGAATAGGCTGGGTGGCAGGCGGTGAAAAGCTTATGAAATCGCTTTCCGTAATTAAAAATAATATAGACAGCGGTGCATTCAAGGCTATTCAAAATGCCGGAATCGTAGCGCTTAAAACGCCTAAATCAGAAATTGACAAGCTTAATGATATATACAAAAGACGTCGCGACGTTATGGTTCAGGGATTAAGAGAACTCGGGTGGCAAATAGAAACACCTAAAGCAACTTTTTATATGTGGCTTCCTGTTCCTCAAGGCATGACTTCTGTTGAATTTGTTGAAATTATGTTGGAAAAAGCCCATCTTGTTGTTCCTCCGGGAACGGGATATGGTGATAAAGGTGAAGGCTTCTTCAGGATAGCTCTTACCGTTGAGGAAGATAAATTAAATGAAGCTCTTCAACGAATGAAAAAAGCGGGAATTACGTATAATATGATAAAAGAAGCGGTTTAGCCGCTTCTTTTCTTTTTTATAAAACTATGTGTCATTGCGAGCGAACGAAGTGAGCGTGGCAATCTAGTCAATGTTGTCATATAGATAGATTGCCACGTCAGCCCTGCGGGCTTCCTCGCAATGACAACAGATAAAAAATATTTATATCCAAAAGGCAATTTTTTTAATTTACATGTTTTAAAAAGATGTTAGATGTAATTTATGAAAATAAATAATTAATGGTGAATTCTTTAATATCAGCAAATTATAAATCTTCTTATTTAAACTCTCTGGCAAATAATTTTGACAATCAGACAAAGCATCAGGGAGGCTTTGTCTTGCCTGACATCAAAGAAAATAATACTGCTGACAGTCTTCAAAAATTAGTAGATGCATCGAAAAATAGTCCTCAAACACAAGGTAAAAAAACAAACTGGGGATATTTGTCAGGAGTTGCCGCAACGGTTGGTCAGGTAGCGGCAGGTGTTTGTATGCTCGGGGCAGCATTTTTAGAGAAAAAAGGAAAAACTTGTCCGAATTTAATTAAAAACCTTAATCATGTTGGATGGGTTTCACTTGGCTTGAGTTATCTTGTAAGTATTCCATCCTGTATAGGCGCGAGTTTTGCGGTTAAACAGCCCAGCATGCTATTAGGAAGTGTTTTATGGGCAGTTGCTTCTCCGTTTATGATGATGAAAAGGTTTAATGATTCAGAACGGTTAAAAGGCTTTTTAATGCTCGGATATGCTTTTAATTATCTCGGGCTTGCAAATAAAATTAAAAATGACAAAAAAGACAATAATGGTCAGCCGTTAGAATTTGATATTAAAGGAAGTAAAGATAATTTACTGAATAAAATATTCAAAACAGTTAAATTTAGCGTAAAAGATCATCTTTCAATACCGGAGGCTGTTAAAAATTCACTTAGACAGACAAAAGAGTATATTTCAGGACAACGAAAAGAGGTTCCTGATTTTATGTCAACAAATCCGACTTCTGATAACAGAAAACTTACGAGTATTCTGTTATATGCCGGCGGAATTCCTCTTATGATCTTTGGTAATAAAAATGCCGCCGCAAAAAAAGCTGCAAATGTATTAATAGGTACAGGTTTGCTTCTCGATGCTATTGGCATGTTTGCAATCGGAAGAAAAGAAAAAGGAGCAACAAAAGCTATATTGCTTGGAGGTGTGCCTTTAAGAACAGTCGGTGATTTTGCACAGACAAATAAATTTATGTACGGACTCAGGACTTTAGGCGGCTCTTCGTTTGAATATTATTTTGCTTCTTTGAACGAGGGAGAAGAAGTTAAGAAGCAGTAATGCGTCATTGCGAGGACTTTAGTCCGAAGCAATCCATTTGTCCAAGGTTTTTATGGATTGCTTCGTCGCAAGCTCCTCGCAATGACGACTTGAGTAATTACAGTGTTGATTCATCCACGATTTTCGGGGTAATCAGAATCATAAGCTCGGTTTTGTTATGAGAATATTCTTTATTTTGGAATAATTTTCCTATTATCGGTAAATCACCAACCAGTGGAATTTTCCCGATTTTTTCAGTATTATTTTCTTTCATAAGTCCTGCAATTGCCAGAGTTTCTCCTGATTTGATTCTTACATTCTGAAGAATAACTTCTCTTGTGGATACAGGTGTTATTTTTACTGCTGCTCCGCCGTTTAAAAAGTCGCCTACAGTTACTTCGGGAAGAGGATCGGTTATTGAAGGTCTTATTTTCATTGTTACATAGTCATCGTCGCCTATTTTCGGAAGGATGTTTAAAACTATACCAACATCCGCAATTTCTGTATTATAAGTTGTAGATGTTTGCGTAATAGTGGTTGTAACTTTACTTACTACCTGATCGGTAATTTTTATAAGCGATTCGCTGCCATCAAGAGCAAGAATTTGCGGATTTGCAAGAAGTTTAGCTTTTTTGTTTGTGATAAGAGCTTTTATTTTCATAGCAAAATTATTATTGAGTGAATTAAGCGTATTTAAGGTAACGCCTGATTGGTTAGCCAGAGAAGAAAAATCATATCCGGCAAACTCGCCTGAAACACTGTTGAATCCACCATTAAGACTCCCGCCTTCTGTGCTGAAAAGAGTTCCAAGATTATTAAAGTCTTCTTTTTTAAGTTCGATAAGAGAAACTTCTATGGAAACTTGTCTTAATGCTTTATCAAGTGTTTTTATTGCTTCTTCTGCCATTAAAATGTCTTCTTTTAGACCGGCAACAAGAATTGAATTTGTTCTTGTATCAGGAATAACAATAGCTCCGCCGTCGTTGTTGTTTATCTGTATTGATTGGGTGGAAACTTTTGGCTGTTGAATTTTTATTGTGCTGGCAATTTTGCCTGCGTCACCGAAATTTTCTCCGGGAATAATTTCTTCAACTTTGCCTTTAATGGTTTTTGAGCTTACAAGACTGCTCTGTCCTGTTGAAGAGCCTGTTTGAGTTTGTTGAGAGGAAGCGGTTGTTTGCTCCGCGTCTGAAGTCATGGCAGCCATGGCAGTTCCACTTGCTTGTTCGTTAACTTGATAGCCTTTGTTAAAGATACTTGCTTCAAGAATTTGGGCAACTTCAACAGGGTTTGAGTTATTAAGTTTGAAGGTTTTTATGCATCTTCTGTTTAAGCCTTTTTTTGCCATTGCCGGTCTGGAAGCTACAAAAATAGTGCTGTTGGAAAGTCTTGCTTCAAGCTCCTGACTTGTTAAAATTACCTGCATAGCTTGATTTAGTGAGATTTTTTTAAGCTCTGCGCTGATATTTCCCATTACACTCTGGTCTATAACAACGTTTTTATGACCTTCTTTGGCTATAATTCTTAAAATCGAAGCTACATCAACATCTCTAAGCGTTAAATCTATGGTTAAATTTTCGGGAAAAAATTTAATATCGGGTTCAAGATTTATTAATCCCGTGTTTTTATTGAAAACAGAAAGTTTTTTAGTATCAGGTGCCATGTCTTTTCTGGCAAGACCTTGAATTGTATTATCGTTAATTTCGTTTAACGAGTTGATATTTATAATTTTTTCCGTAGAAAAAGCAGGCGTGTTAATTAAGCATAAAGATAATAATGCTGCGGTCAAGCAGAGAATTTTCGGGGTTAGGTTGTTAAATAGCTTCATAATATACCTCTTTTGTTTTTAATTAATATTGAATATTTTTAGCAAGTTGGACTTCGCCGTTATAGTCGTCAGTAAGACTTTTTATGGTTTTTGTAACGGGCTTTCCGTTTAGTTCAAATTTTGCTGTTAATATTTCCGAATTTACGGCTAACACTTTAACATTGCCAATTTTTTCGTTTACGTTTAAAGATTCAACAACCCCGTCTATTTCTGCTATAACTTTGTTTCCGATAAAACCTTTTACTATAATTAAATCTTCTGGTTTTGGGGCGGGAGGAGGAGCTAATCCCGAAAGTGAATCAAATCCGGGTAATCCCGGAAGAGTTCCTATTGTTCCTGCTCCCGGAACAGGAGGAAGATTTCCCGAATAAGTCGGATTTGTGCCCCGACTCGAGGTAAATGGGATGAATTGACTTTCGCTGTAAGAAAAAGGATCTTTTTTCCCTGAATTTTTTCCGGCAAGACTTAAAAGAGCTGATTTATCCGTTGGTTTAAGCTTTGTTTTTGATGTTGATTCTTCTGTTTTTGCAATTTCGGATTTTTCTATAGTTATCCTGTCATCCTGAGGAGGGACAGCTTCGCTGTCCCGACGTGAGGATCTATCCAATGTTGTTTGTTGGTTAGATTGCTTTATTGCCTCACTTTTCGCAATGATAGGAAGTTGTTTTTCCGTCGTTTTTTTCTGCTGAAAATTACTTATTCCCGCATAGTAGTAACATGTGCCGCCAAAAATTAGTGATACAATCAGTAATATAATTATTTTTTTGATTTTTTCTTCTTTTAGTTCAGTTTCAAGAACTTCTTGAAGCTTTTTTTCGGTTGTTTCCTGTTCCATTTTAGAATCACCTTTTTATCTTGATTATCTCTCCTGGCAATAGGCGTTCATCTTTTCCCTTATTCTGTTTTTTCTGGTTCAGGTTCCGGCAGATTTTCAACTGCTTTAAAGGTGGAGCCTTCTATTTTAAGTTCGATTTTTGGATTTGGATTTGCTTCGTCATTTTTGGAAATTTCGGCTGAAACACCGTTTATAATGAATTTTCTTTGATAATTTTCAAGGCAGCTTACAAAGTTTATTATTTTGTTATAATGTCCCAGAGTTTTTATTTCAAAAGGTTTTTCGTAGATGGTTAAAGGATATACAGGTTGTTCTTCTTGTTTTTTTCTTCTGTGTTTGGTTTTTTGGGAAGTTTTGTTTTGATCATCATTTGGATTAGTTATTTCGAAAGGTTTTTCTTTTTTGGAATCAAGAGCTATTATTTTTGTTGCGGTATTGATTGAAAATTTTCCAAGGTCTACAAGAAAATATTCATCTTCAAACTCTGAAGGTATTTGAATATCAAAATCAGTAACCTGATTGTTAAGTTCTGCAATCTCTGTAAGTATTTTTTTATTGTTTTGAAGCTGTTCTACCCTTATTTGAGTTTCTTTGTAAGTATTTTTTGTTTCAATAAACTTATTTCGCAAGTCATTATAATTTTGAATCGCGGGAAATAACACCTGTGTTATAAATAATAGGGTTAACGCAGCCGGTATTAGTGTTATAAGTATAGTTTTTTTGGAATTTTTCATGATTTTTGCCTTATAGAAGTTTCTATTTCAAACTCATAAGTTTTTGTTTTGTCGTTAAAATCAAGTTTTGAAATTTTAGCGTTTGAAAGAAGAGAATTTTGATTATCATTCAGGTTGAATATAAATAATGAAATTGCCATTAAAGGTTCTTGTTTTTTATTTGCCGGAATAATTCCGGAAATTTTTAGTTTAAGTGAACTGTCTGTTTTGCCTGATCGTCTTATATTTCCTTCTTTTTCAATTTTGAGAACAATTATGTCTTTTGGAATTTTAGTTGCTATTTCTTGCAAAACCCCGCTCCACGGGAAAAAAGTATTGTTTAATTGACTTTGAATCATGATTTTTAATTCGGTTATTTCTTTTTCTTTTTTCAGGTTTTTTCTAAAAAGCGAAAGTTGTGTTTCTTGTTGGTTTAAGGTGTTTAAATTTTCATTTAGTTTTACAAGTTTTTTATCAAGGTTTGAAGTCATTTGTTTAACAAGAAACCATCCGCCTATACCGGCTGTAAATACTATAAAAACTCCAATAATTAGAATATAAGCAAGAATCTGGTTTCTCGTATCGAGAGAAGACCCCTTTTTTGCCATAGAGGTTGTTTTTGAAGTTTTTCTCAAATCACCTATCAGGTTTATATTTATAGTTTTCAACTTTCAGATCCCTTTTTATTGCTAATATGAGTGTAATGCCAGACCGATACTTGTAGAAAGTGCGGGAATATTTACCGGATAAAGAGAGTTTTCTGAAATTTCAAGATTATGAGAGATGTTTTTAAGAGAATTACAAAGTTCTGTTTGGATTTTTAATTTGTTTGATATGTATTTATCAATGTTTTGAATACATATTCCGCTTCCGCCCAGAATAATTTTTTCTATTTCGGTATTTTCACCGTTTTGAGAGTTATAAAACTCAATCGCTTTTTGTATTTCGGAAGCAATATTGCTGTAAATATTTCTTGCTGCGTTTGAAGCTTTATGTAAATCAGGGTTGTCGTTAATTTCCATTCCCGGAAGAATTAAACCGAATTCAGGAAGGCGTTTTTCAGCATCTTCTTTGCCTATTTCAAAGCTTTTCATTATGGATTCAACTATATTTTTTTTGCCTGTTTGTGTGTTATGGGAAAAAACGGGCATTCCGTTTTTTATAATGTTTATATCAGTGTTTTCATATCCTATTAATACTGAAATATAAGTTAAATCAGGATTATTAATCATTTCAGCGTTTGCAAGCGCTTTTATCATTGCAAAAGAAGAAACAGTTATCGCTTTCACATCTAAATCTGCTTTTGAAAGGGCTTCTACAAGATTTTTTGCAATCGTTTTTGAGAGAGCGCAAAGAATTACATCAAGTTTGTTTTCTTTTGTTATTTCAAGAATTTCAAAATCAACATTTATTTCGTTCGTTGTGAAAGGAATATGTTTTGATGCTTCCTGCGGGGCGATTATTTTCAATTCTTCTTCCGGTAAATTAGGCAGCGTAAGTGTTTTTATGAACATATTGCTGCTGGAAATACATATATTCAGTGTTTTTATATTAAAATTGTTTTCTTCAATTATTTTTTTAAATTCTTCTGCAAAAACATCCGGTTTGATCAGCATTCCATTTTGAAGAATTTCTTCTTTAAATTTTTTACAGACAAAATGTTCAAGGTGGCAGCAGTCGCTTTTTATATGTTCATGATTTTTTTGATCTTTGTTGTGACCGTATTTGTCATTTTCAAAAGAAAGAGATACAAGTGTAAAGCCTTCCGGTGAAATATCAAGACCGGCATGAATTTTTGGAGTTTTTTTAAATAAATTTAATACCATCTCTAACACTCACTTGCTTTTATTATTCATATTTTAATAATACACATGTTTTGAAAAAAAATTAAGTATCTGAAAACAAAAAACAGTATTCCGAAAAACAGAAATACGCCATTCCCCTTTATAGTGCTTGGGTTTTAGCAATTTTATTTTCTTCTTTACATTTTTAACATTCCGAAATGTATTTCCGTTTTTCGGAAATACATTTCATTAATTAACGTTTATTCTGTGATTACGGATTTGTTTTAAGTCGATATCTTTTTGTTTGAACATGGTTAATCTTAGAATAAATCTTATTAGTTTGAAGAATAATATTTGTTTAATTGAGTAGCTAAAATATTTTTGGCGGATTTTCAATATCTTTTTTTCGCTGAAATATTTTGTTTCATAACCAAGAGACATGGTTTTTTTGCTGTGTACTTGATGAAAATCGGTTATGGTTTTTCTTTTTAATTTTATGCCGAATTTATCAGGATTTTCAAACCATGGAGCGCCCGGCTCCATTTCAACAGGGAAGAAAAAGTTCTTGGTTATGCACTTATATTTTTTTTTCAGGTATTTTTGGTATTTATAAGTAGATTTAATATCTTTTATGGTTTCGTCAGGTAGACCAAAAGTAAAATACAGCTGTGTTTTAATATTTTTTTCTTCTAAAATATCAAGAATTTCTTCCATTTGAGCGTTTGAAAAATAAAAAGCCCGGTGTTTTTTGCGCAATTCTTCATTTGCAATCTCGGGAGACAGCAGAATTAGCGATTCAGGATGCAAATTTTTGCGAAAAGCTTCGATAAAGCCTTTTGTAGGCAATCCAAAACACTCAAAATCAAGTTTTATTTTAGGTGTAATTTTCCCCAGTTCCTCAAAAATACTTTCAAGATAAGTTTGATTTTCAGGGCTTGGATCAAAACACACGTAAAAATTATTTATTCCGAATTTATGCAGGATAGTTTCAAGGGTTTCCCGAATTTTTTCGGGAGATCTCCAGACTGTACTGCATCTTCCAGTGATATTTTTAATTGTGTTGTAGCTTCCTCCGCACCATGTACAGGTGCCGGGACAGCCTCTGCCGAAACATATTCCAAAAATTGTAGGGGTTAGTTGCCGGTTAAATAAAACTCTGGCTGCTTTTTCCCAGGGCAGCATCCATTGCAGATTAACATAAGTCGGATAATTTTTTACTTTATCAATAGCTGAAAAGTTCCAACTGTTAATATCTTCTTCATTTGCAATAAAAGTAATTGGATTTTCTGTTATTATTCCTTCTTTATTTCTCCAAACAAGATTAGGCACTTCTGATAAATCAGAATCTTTAGCCAGTATCTTTTTTACGAGTTCTGATAAGGGTTTTTCTCCTTCGCCGCGAATTACGGCATCTATAAACGGGTAATTTTCAAGAATATCTTTTGCGAAATAACTTGAAGTATATCCGCCAAATACGATAAAAACGTCGGGATTATCTTTTTTTACCTGTCGAGCTGCTTCAATACTGTCATAAGTTTGAGGATGCCAGTGCAGAGAGAAAGCTGCCACAGGTGTTTTAAAATCTTTAACATGTTTTGCAATAGAAAACAGGGGATTTATAGTTTTTTCTGTTGCCAGATTAACAATATGGCTTGAAAATCCCGAATTGGTTAATTCTTCCACAAGAGAATACATACCCATTGCAATAAAATTAACTTTGGAATTCCAACCTAAAAGTAAATCATGTTCCAATAATTTTGGCACATGAATTAAAATACAATCCGCATGTTCAGGACTTTTCATTTTTGCTTTATATCCTAAATAAGCTCTTCTTTTACGGCTTTCATTGCAGCTTGTGTGCGGTCTTCAACTTCAAGTTTCTGGAAGATGTTTTTAATATGTGTTTTTACTGTGTTCAAGCTTATAAAGAGATTATTTGATATTTCCTGATTGCTGCATCCTTTTGCAATAAGATTGAGAACATCAACTTCTCTTTCTGTTAAATCAGACATAGTATCGCTTTTCAGGAATTTACCAAACCTGTCCACAAATTTGTCAAGGACGATTTTTGCAATTCTGGGATCAAGCCATGAAGCTCCATCGTAAGTACTTTTTACTACGGCAACAAGAATTTCGGGATCAACGTCTTTCATGCAATACGAATTGGCTCCTGCTGAAAGCGCATCCAGCACATCCTGTTCGGTTTCATGAGAGGTAAGCATAATTATTTTTGAACTGGAACCTGCTTTTTTAATTTCTTTTGTTGCTTTGATGCCGTCCATTATTGGCATTCCGATATCCATTAAAATTACGTCCGGCTTGAGTTTTTGAGTTGCTTCAATAGCAATTTGACCGTCATTTGCTTCTCCTACAATTTCAATGTCATTAAATTGCTTAAGGGTTGTTTTTAGTCCGACGATAGTAAGTTTTGAATCATCAACTATTAAGACTTTTATGGGTTTTTTTTCACTCATTTTTTATTCCTCAACTTCTTTACTGTTTTATTTAGATGTTTTTGTCATTGCGAGGCATGATACAAGAATTATAAACTAAAATTAATTTAACGAAGCAATCTTCTAAAGTGGCGTGTTGTCATTGAGAAGATTGCTTCGTTAGTCTAATAAATACATTTTACAAATGTTTTATGCCTCGCAATGACAGCAGAAATCATATAGTTATGATAGTTGAACAGGCAGAGTAAGTTTAAATGTGCTCCCTCCTTTATCAGAGCTTTCTGCCCATATATTACCGTTATGCTGAATAATTACCTGATAGGAATAATATAAACCCAGTCCTGCTCCGGAGGGTTTTCTTCCTTTGCTTAATGAAAATCTCTGGAATAATAAAGGCATATCTTCTCTGGCAAGACCTATACCGTTATCTTCTACGCTAAAAATAACGCTGTTAGTTAAATCCAGAGTCCTTGTAAGTGTAGTATAAGAATCTATATCAGTTTTTGGTTTGTAAATAGTTTTATCACGCATAAGTTCAACATTGCAGTTAATAAAACCCCTGTTAATGCCATTGTTAATAGCATTGCTTATCAGGTTATGCATTACTCTTTTGATTTCGCGTTTATCTGCTTTTACGTGAATTGACTCATGCTCGCTGTTTATATTTATTTGGATTTTTTTGTCATCGGCAAGTGATTTTATTTGATTTATGGAATCTTTTAAAAGGTCAATAATATCAAATTCCGATTCAAATAATCTTACATTTCCGCTGTCATACCTATAAACTTCCAGTAATGTTCCTATCATCTCAAGGGAAGAATTATTGGTACTTTTTATAAGTTCAAGTACTTCTTTCTGTTCTTGTGTAATTTCTCCATAAGCTCCTTTTAGCATATATGTAACAGTTTGATTTTCGGCAAGCATAGGAACTTTAAGATCATGAGTAAGGGTGGCGACAAAATTATCTCTTAAGTGTTCCTGTTTTTTAAGATTTATGGACATCTGGTTAAAGGTTGTGGCAAGCTGTGCCATTTCGTCATTACCTTTAATTTTTACCTGATGCTCAAGATCGCCAAGCGCAATTGATTCTGCTGCGTCAACAAGTGCAAGCACGGGATTTGTAATTGTTCTGGCAAACCAGCCGGCAATTAACATGGCTACAAAAAGACTTATTACGGCAATAATTCCGATTGACTTAATATTTCTATCTCCGGGAATTATAAACTCATTTTTTGAAATTCCAATATAGGCATTGCCTATTGTTTCATTAAAATAATTTGTTAACGGAATAACTAAATTGTATTCAGCCGGATTGTGAAGTTGAATCCCATTAAAAAATTCATTTTGGTATAATTTCGAGGAGGGTTTAAAAACAGTATTATTTGAATTGAGAATCAAAGCTTTATCGTTTGTTATTTTATAAAAAGCTATAGTTGCATTAGTAAGGGTTTTTATTTCCTGAGGAATAGAAATTTTGTCAAAAGATTTGCCTATTATTAAAACTGAAGGAATGTTGTCAGTTCCATTAAATACAGGAGATACAACTATTTTGTAAATATTATCATCTGTACTTTCCGCAGAAGAAATGGTTTCACCCGAGAAAGCGACATTAATAATTTTGTTAAAAGAAGATGAAATTTCTTTTTTGCTTAAATTACCTATATTTACTAAAAAATCATTATTTCTTGTAATTAATGCACAAAAATCAAGATCATTATTTTTTTGTAAATCATTCAATACAGCATTTTTAGAAGATTTATCGTTAATAATTCTTTTAAGGCTGTTTTGAGCTAAAAATTTAAGTTTATCTCCTTCAGAGTTGTATTTTTGGTCAAAAATCTTTTTATTTAAAGTTAGCTGGTTGGTAGAACTATCATCCATACTCTGGTTAATTATATCTGTTGAAAAATTGTTGATAACCATAATAGGAATGGTAATTACAAAAAGAACCAGAGTTAAAAGTTTTGTGGTAATTGTATCTATGGATTTTAAGAAATGGTTTACTTTTTTTCTAAAAAATTTTATAGGATGCATAGTTTATTTTTCCAACTTTCTTATCTTCTATTGTAACAGATTCCCACGCTCCCTTCCGTCGCTGGGAATGACGGGTGGTTATTTTATAAAAGTTCATCATTTTTAAGTTTGAGTTTTATTCTATCAAGTCCTGTTTGAATAATCCTTGTAATTCTTGAGGATGTTACATTTAATTCTGTTGCTATTTCTTTAACTTTTTTGTTTTTATAAAACCTCATTTCAAGTACCATTTTTTCTC
>Ga0209212_1001222_pt1 | contig 43434 bp, 28 predicted proteins | sample RifGroC2_FD_183996 | JGI IMG/M metagenome (GOLD analysis project Ga0209212, IMG submission 183996) | Groundwater microbial communities from Rifle, Colorado, USA - Groundwater C2 (SPAdes) (version 2) | ecosystem: Environmental > Aquatic > Deep subsurface > Groundwater | place: Rifle, Colorado... | reverse complement strand
CCGGCCGGTTGGGGCCAGGAGATGTCCATGACCATGCCGGACGGCAGCGTCATGCAGGTGCAAAACGGCCAGGTCATGATGCCCAACGTCAAGGAGATGGACTGCCTGATGTGCCACTTCGACCGCTACAACAACATGATGTCGTCGGTCATGTCCTACAGCGGCGCGCACAACGCCACCCCCTCCTTCGGCGCGGGTCTGATGAACATGTTCACCCAGGCCTACGACTTCAACACCGGCCTGATCACCAAGGACGCCAACGGTGTGGTCTCGCTCACCCCGGCCTTCTTCTCCATGATGAAGGACAAGCCCTCGACCCAGAACTGCCGCAACTGCCACATGCCATCTGGGCTCAAGGACCTCCAGGACATGATGCGCGACTTCCTCTCCAGCGCTCCCATGGCCTACACCGGCAACTTCTCCATGTCGTTCACCGGTCTCACCATGCCGGCCTTCGACTTCAACGCGCCGTTCGGCACCACCTGGGACTGGGCGCTGGCTCCCTACGCCACCTCGCCGACCCTGTACATGACCCAGACCGGCATCGGCAGCCTGACCCCCGGGTGGCAGACCGTCATCCCGGCCGGCTGGCCCTCCGCCATGGGGAGGACCGAGTTCAACCAGGCGGCCTTCGACAGCTTCTCCACCGCGATGCCCGGCATGAAGCAGTACTTCATGGGGGGCGGCAACCCGGCAGGCTCCGGCCCGATCTACTACCAGGCCAGCCTCCCCGGCGGCATGCAGGACCAGAACGCGCTCAAGAAGGGGACCGTTCCCTTCCCGAGGGCTGAGTGGTTCAAGCGCGGCGACGTGTGGGCCGAGGGGTACGACGTCCACCTCAGCCTGGAGTGCGCCGGCTGCCACATGCAGACCAACACCACCAAGACCGACGTCTTCGTGGGACCGATGGATCCCAGCAACCCCAACACCAGCTTCGACGGCAAGAGCCTGTGCGACCCCGGCAAGGGGTACGACTCCGCAGGTGGTGTCGAAGCCAACCCCGCCAAGAGAACCGTGGTCAACAGCCAGAACACGGTCAAGAAGTGCGAGAACTGCCACGTCACCGGCAAGAACAGCGACGGTGTGGGCATCGACACCTTCGGCGCCTCCAACCCGACCGCCGCGCACCAGGCCGCCGGTCTGCTGAAGAACGTAACCCAGGCGGTGAAGACCACCACCGGCAGCGACGAGGTGACCTTCGTCGGCAACCACCTGGACGTCCTGGACTGCACGGTATGCCACCTGGAGCGCGAGCAGATGGTGGTGCGCGAGCTCGACTCCACCTCCGGCAACCGCTACCCGAACATGCTCGGCTTCGCCGAGGAGCGCGGCATGCTGGGGATGTTCTCCGACCCGATGCCGGGGATGATCCCGGCCAACACCAACGAGCGCAAGTGGGAACCGCTCTACTCCTGGCAGAAGAACGGCAACACCTTCAAGACCACGGAGGACGGCAGCGTCAACACCGAGTGGCGCCGTAAGGTCTACGGGATGAACATCATCACCGCGGCCATCTGGAACAACATCGATCCCACCGTCGACGCCAACGGCGACGGCGTTACCGGATCGGCCCCGATCGCCCACCCCGGAGACCTCCCCGGCACCCACAGCGCCAGCTACGACGTCTGGATCTCCCGCGACCTGAAGGCCGGCATGAACTTCGGCCCCTCCGGCTTCGCTCCGATCCCGGTCGGCTTCGGCGGCGGCTCGTTCATGAGCGCATACAACATGGACGGCTCCTTCACCGGCGCCTGGCAGTACGTCGGGGTCTACGGCGGCAACGTCCAGTTCTCCACACCGGAGGAGATCTCCGGCTACAAGGCCTACCGTAACCAGATCAAGGGTGTGGTGGACAACAAGGACTGGACCGGTACCCAGCTCGTCTTCATCGGCGGGCCCTACAAGGTCACCCACGGCATCAGGCCCACCACCAGCTTCGTGCTGGGCAAGAGCTGCAGCGACTGCCACTCCGCCACCCCGAAGGCGTCCATCTTCTCGGGTGAATTCGACATGCTGGGCACGGCCATCAAGGCCACGGCGGGGCAGCAGTTCATGCAGTCTCCGGCCGAGCAGTTCAAGGTGGTCGGCGCCAAGGAGGACATCGAAACCGGCGCCGAGCTCTCCACCAAGATCGGCTACGGCGTGGAGATCAGGTTCGACGAACTGGGCAACTGGGACGGCGCCACCAAGAGCTTCACCCCGGCAGCCAACGGGGAGTTCAAGCGGGTCAAGGCACTGGACCGCTCCGAGGCTATGTACCCGATCGAGGGGAGCTTCACCGACGTTCTGGGCAACAGCTACGCCAACCGCGCTGCCTGGATGGAGTACATCACCAACCCGACCGCGGTAGGCGCGGCGGCCAACTCCCTGCCCTGATCGACCGGCCGGGACCTGCAGTACGGCAGTGCAACGGGTGGAGCCGTCTTGACGGCTCCACCCGACTATGAAACAATGCCATGCCCTGAAATGGCCCGGAGGGTAGTTCCTCCGGGCCTTTATTGCGCCGCACCCCGATGGGGTCGGTGCAGCGCCCCCTTAGACAGAGGATGCACCATGATAAGAAAAGCTTTGTTGGCGATTTGTTTCTCTATCTGTTTCCAGGCGACCCTCACCCCGGCCCGTGCCTTCGACGGCGTCGACATAGCCCAGGTCAGGAAGCTGGCGGAGCAGGGGAACGCGGAGGCCCAGTCCAAGCTTGGGGTGCTCTACGCCTCCGGGGTGGGAATGACGCGGGACAAAAAGGAGGCGCTCAAGTGGTATCTGAAGGCGGCCGGGCAGGGGCACCCCATGGGGCAGTGGAACCTGGCCTTCATGTACGTCAAGGGGGAGGTGGTCGAAACGGACTTCGTAAAGGCGCGCGAGCTGTTCCGCAAGGCCGCCGAGAGCGGCCTCCCCAACGCGCAGTACGATCTGGGGGTGATGCTGCTCGAGGGGCTTGGGGGGGGGCAGGACCGGGCCGAGGCGGAGAACTGGTTCCGCAGGGCCTCCGTGCAGGGATACCGGGAGGCGGACAACATTCTGAAGGAATTGGCGCAGTCCGAGCAGAAGTAGGAAGGAACTCCCGGCCGGCGCGGAGCAGAGCCGACCGGGGAGCCGCCATTGCCGGGCGGGACTCCCGGCCGAGGAGCCTGCCGGGAAGCGACAACGCCCTTGAGATGATGCGTTTGCCGACGCATGATCCCAAGGGCGTTTCCGTTTGACCGGCAAACCTCTCTGAGCCGATGGTCCGCTACTTGGCGCCGACCGGTCCGGGGAGCAGCACCTCGACTTTCGCTTCCTTGCGCGCCGCGGCTACGAACGCTTCGATGGCGGCGTTGGTCTTCTGAACTCTGAGGTACTCGGCGATCTTGGTCTTAGCCGAGTCCAATGAGACCTGCTCCGGCTTTTTCCTGTCGCTGAGCTTGATGATGTGGTAGCCGAACTCGGTCTGCACCACGTCGCTCACCCCCCCAGGCTGCAGAGAGAAGGCGGCGTGCTCGAAGGGAGGCACCATTCTCCCCCTGGCGAAGTAGCCCAGATCGCCCCCCTGCTTGCTGCTGGGACAGGTCGAATTTTCCCGGGCCAGCTTGGCGAAATCCGCGTCCTGCACCAGTTCCCGGTGCAGCTTTTCGGCCTTCTCGCGGGCGGCCTTCTTCTCCTCGGCTCCCGCCTTGGCGTCGACGCCGATCAGGATGTGGCTTGCCCTTACCTGCTCTGCCACGCGGAACTTGTCCGGGTTCTCCTGGTAGAACTTCTTGATCTCCTCGTCGGTCACGCTGATTTTGGGAGCGATCGTGGTGTTTACCAGATAGGTGACGGCCAGCTCGCGCCGGCTGGAGTCGAGAAAGCTCTTCTCGTCCATGCCGATCTTCTGGAGCTCCTGGTCGAAGACCTTGGGGTCCGGGTACCTCTGCCTGATCAGGGCGAGCTTCTCCTGGGCCTGCTGGTCCAGGTCCTTGATCTCCAGCTTCTGGCTGGCCTGGAACAGCAGTTCGTTGGTGATCAGCTGGTTCAGCGCCTGCGTTTCGAACTCCTTCTGCAGCATGGGCGGGATCTGCAACCCCGGCTTGTTGGCCAAAAGGATCTTCTGGGCGCGTTTCAGGTCGGCGGCGCTGATGGCGCTGCCGTTCACCCGGGCCACCGGTTTCTCGAAGTCGCTGGCGGCGAATTCGGCGCTGCTAGGCACCGGCACCACCTTGGTCGAGGGGGCCGAGCAGGCGACGACGGAGAGCAGAAGCAGCGGGACGGCAATCGATCTTGCTACAGGCTTTTTTGCTAGGTGCATTGAGGCGTTTCCTCCATGGATTTGGTTGGTGTTCATTGGGGCGTTCGCTTGTTTGACGGATCTCTTTGTCGCTGCCGGCCTGCCGAAGGGGCGCTCTATCCCTTCCTGAGCACCCTCTTGTCTCCGTTTCTGATGGTGAGCCGCTCCTGGTCGAAGCACTCAAGCAGCGGGATCATGAATTTGCGGGACAATCCGGTCATTTCCTTGAAGAGCGGCGGGGTGATCTCGCCGTGGAGCTTCAGGTGGGCCACCAGTTTCTGGCGCACCTCGTCCAGCGGTTCGGCGGCGTAGAACATCTCGCTGTTTATCTTGACGATCCTCCCCTGCTTGCCCAGCAGATAGAGGTGCTCCAGGAGCTTCTTCTCGCCGCACTCCAGCCTGGCGCCCAGTTCCTTCAGCGAAGGGGGCTCGAGCCAGCCTAGCTTGAGCGCCTCCAGGAGCTCGGCCTGGAGACCGGCCTCGTCCCGGGTCACGGTGGCGCTGCGCCCGGGGAGCCGGACGATGTCCCGGTCCGAGAGGGCGGCTCCCTCCTTCTCCAGGCTGGCCAAAAGCGGGCCGAAGAAGCGCGGGTCGCTGCGCCGGGGGATGCGGGACTTGAGCTCCTCCTTCCGGATGCCGTCCTGCATCGGATTGTCCCGGAGATAGGCTCTAAGCTCCTCGGAGAGCTTCCCCTTCAGGGCGGCGAAGGAGTCCTGGCCCAGGAAGATGCGCGGCTCCTTGACCACCTGGATCAGGGCCCCCGAGGTGAGCAGGGGGGGGAGCGCCGCCTCCACCCTGCGGGCCGACATGCCGCTGCGATTCATCAGCTCCTGAAGCGACATGCCGGTGAGGAGCGAGGAGTGCACCATGAGCCTGATGCGCTCCTGGTCGGCGCCGCACTCGACCGCGTCCAAAAGCATCAGGGCCTCGCCCGAGCGCCTTCTCCGCCTGGGGGGGGCCGGATCGAGCACCCGGCCTCCACCAAGGGTGGCCTGGGGGGAGAAGGTCCGAAGCACGAAGGGGTCGCCGGGGAGCAGCAGCACCGGCCGCGCCAGGCGCAGCTGCGCGTAGCAGCTCTCCCCCGGCTCCAGGGAGCTTCGGTCGAAGAGCACCACCTGGGCCGGCACGTCGTAGGTCGCGGAGTGCAGCCTGAGCGTGGCGCGGTGCCTGAGTTCCCGGGTCGCCGAGGGGAGGTAGTTGAGCCGGACGTCGACGGCGCTGGTGGCCTGGTACACCCCCTTGGGGACCAGCACGTCCCCCGGCGCCAGCTCGCTGTGCTCCACCCCCTGCAGGTTCACGGCGAGCCGCTCCCCGCTCCCCCCCTGCTCCACCTTGGCTCCGAAGGACTGCACGCCGCGCACCCGGCAGTCGATCCCCCGGGGGAGCAACTCCACCTCCTCCCCCAGCGAGAGCGAGCCGCTCAAGAGCGTCCCGGTCACCACGGTGCCGAAGCCGGTCACGGTGAAGACCCGGTCCACCGGAAGCCGGAACGGGGCGTCCTCGCGCTTTTGCTCCAGCTCCCGGGCCGCTCGGGAGAGCTCGCCCCGGAGCCGCTCCAGCCCCTGCCCGCTGCGGGACGAGACCGGCACCAGCGGGGCCTGCTCCAGGAAGCTCCCCTTCAGGTACTCCCGCACCTCCTCGCTCACCAGGTCGAGCCACTCCGGATCCACCAGATCGCTCTTGGTGAGCACCACGATGCCCCGCTTCACCCCGAGCAGGCCGCAGATCTCCAGGTGCTCCCGGGTCTGGGGCATGACCCCCTCGTCGGCCGCGATCACCAGGAGGACCAGGTCCATCCCCCCTACCCCGGCCACCATGGTGCGCACGAAGCGCTCGTGCCCGGGAACGTCGACGATCCCGAAGCGCACCTCGCCGGGGAACTCCAGGTGGGCGAAGCCCAGCTCGATGGTGATGCCGCGGGCCTTCTCCTCCTTGAGCCGGTCGGTGTCGACGCCGGTCAGTGCCTGGACCAGCGAGGTTTTGCCGTGGTCGATGTGTCCGGCGGTGCCGAGGATCAGATGTTTCATGGTGCTCCTTGTGCTAGTTCCAGCCGAACCCGCCCAGACCGTTGGGGTCGGGTTCCAGGTCCAGGGCGGCATCGGCGCCGTCGGGCGCAGGCTCCCCGTCCTTGGCGTTTTCCGAGATGCCGAATTTCTTCATCCGGTAGCGCAGCGTGTCCCTGCTGGTCTTCAGGAAGCGGGCCGCCTTGGTCTGGTTGCCGCCGGACTTTCTCAGGGCCAGCTGGATCAAGAGTCTCTCCAGTTCCTCGAGCGAGATGCCGGTGGCGGGGACCACGATCTGCTCGCCCCTTTCGGAGCTGACCAGCCCGGGGGCGAGCTCCTCCCGGTCCGGCGGGCCGTTTTTGACGATCTCCGGGTTCAGGTGCTCCGCGGAGAGTATCTTCTCCTGCTCCAGCATCATGAGCCGCTCGATGCAGTTGCGCAGCTCACGGACGTTTCCCGGCCACTGGTAGCGGGCCAGGTACTCCAGGGTCTCCGGAGCGGCACCCAGCACGTTTCTGCCATACTCCTCGTTCAGAGCGTCGATGAAGTACTGCACCAGCGGCCCGATGTCCTCCTTGCGCTCGCGCAGCGCGGGGAGCGCGATGGTCATCACGTTGAGCCGGAAGAACAGATCGCCCCGGAACCTCCCCCCCTTCACCATGCCGGGGAGGTCCTGGTGCGTGGCGGTGATGATCCGGACGTTGGCCTCCAGGTCTTCCTGTCCCCCTAGACGCCGGAAACGCTTGGTCTCCACGGTTTTCAGTATCTTGGCCTGCATGGCCAGGGGCATGTCGCCGATCTCGTCCAGGAAGACCGAGCCACCTTCCGCCATCTCGAAGACCCCCTTGTGCCTCTTGGAGGCGTCGGTGTAGGCCCCCTTCTCGTGGCCGAACAGCTCGTTCTCCAAAAGGTTTTCCGGGATGGAGGCGCAGTTCACCTCGATGAAGGGGGAGTCGGCACGCGCGCTGTGGTAGTGGATGGCCCGGGCCACCAACTCCTTGCCGGTGCCGCTTTCGCCGGTGATCAGGACCGTCTTGGCGTCGGTGTCGGCGCAGATCTTGATCATCTTGAAGACCTCGATCATCTTGGGGCTGTTGCCCACCATCTTGTCGTGCTCGGACTTCTTGCGCAGTTCCCTGCGGAAATAATCGACCTCGGTACTAAGGCGCCGCTTCTCGAAGGCGCGGTTCACCACGTGCTTGATGGCGCCGATGTTGAAGGGCTTGCCGAAGAAGTCCTCGGCGCCGCTCTGCAGGGCCTGCACCGCCGAGTCGGCACTGGCGAAGGCGGTCATCATGATGATGTAGACCTCCTCGTTGGCCGCCTTGAACCGCTTCAAAAGCTCCAGTCCGTTCAGGTCGGGGAGGCAGATGTCGAGCAGCACCAGTCCCGGATCGAAGGACTCGAACTTCTGGAGCGCCTCCTTTCCGGAGGCTGCGGTCTCCACCTGGTACCCCTCCTTTTTCAGCATGGCGGCAAGGGACCAGGAGATAAGTTTTTCGTCGTCGATGACCAGGACTTTGTTCTTGCTCATGTTGTCGTCCTTTTGGACATGGTGTGAAGGGGGAGGCTCGGGCGCCGATCCATAGCGCCTCGCGGGTCGCGGCGTCGGTGGCGTCGATGCGACGCGGGCGACAACATACACTAATTTTCGATTTCGTGCTATATGAATATGTGCATGTAAACGGGCGTTCGAGTCGCGCCGCAGCGCAAGAGCCTCCGGAGCGTGCGGGTCAAATGACCCGCACGCCGGGGCATTTGACGCAGGACGCTCGCGAGGCCGAGCCGGGACCCCCCCCGTCCAGCGGGTCCCGCCCGGGTTTTGCACGATGTGCCCGGGGGGGGGGCGGGGAGAGGGTGGCGCGGGGCGCCTCGCGGCGTGGCTGGCAGGATCTGTGCAAACATCGAGGGCTGCTCTGCTTACCGACAAGTATGGAGATACCTATGACGCACCATGACATCCGCGGGGAGCTCAATGTGGAAGAGGCGTTGAAGCAAAGCGAGGAGCGCTACCATGACCTCCTGGAAAACGCCAACGACCTGATTCAAAGTGTCGACCAGATGGGATCTTTCCTCTACGTGAACCGCGCCTGGAAAGAGACCATGGGGTACTCGGACGACGAGATAGCCCGACTCAAGGTGTTCGACGTCATCAGTCCCGCCTGCCGGGAACACTGTTCCTTGCTGTTCCAGGAGATCCTGAGCGGGCGCGCGGTGCCCCGGGTGGACGTGCAGTTCAGCGCGAAAAACGGTAAGCTCGTGGAGCTGGAGGGGAGCATAAACGCAAGCAGCGTGGACGGCAAGCCCCTGGTGACCCGGGGCATCTTCCGCAATGTTACCGAGCGCAAGGCGATGGAGAGGGAGTTGAGGGAGAGCGAGGGTCGCCACCGCGAGCTTCTGGAACGAAAGGTGGAGGAGAAGACCCGCCACCTGAGGGAGGCGCAGGCCAAGCTGATCCAGTCGGAAAAGATGACCAGCCTGGGCGAGGTGATCTCGGGGGTGGCGCACGAGTTGAACAACCCGCTGGCCGGCATCCTGGGCGCCATCCAGATGTTGCGCGGTTCCGCCCTGGCCCAGCCGACCGGCGCCGAACTGATGGAAGGGGTCGAGGTGCTAGAGGACATAGAGAAGGCCGCGCTGCGCTGCCAGAACATCGTCGAGAACCTGATCCGCTTCTCGACCCAGGCGCGTTGCAACTTCAGCGAGATGGACGTGAACCAGCTGCTGCGGGACACGCTCGACATCATGGCGGAGCAACTGGCCGAGGCGGGGATCACCGTGCAGTGGCACAGCGACCCGGCCCTCCCCGCCATCGAGGGGGATTTCGTGAAGCTCCTGGAGGTGTTCGTGAACCTGCTGCGCAACGCCGAGAGCGCGCTCTCCGGGGGTGGCACCCTGGAGATCTTCACCTGCCAGCCGCAGAACGACCCGGTACACCCCCAAGTGCAGATCAAGGTCCGTGACAACGGCTGCGGCATCCCGGCGCAGCACCTGGGCAAGATTTTCGATCCCTTTTTCACCACCAGGCCGGTCGGCAAGGGACCGGGGCTGGGGCTCACGGTAAGCTACGGCATCATCAAGCGGCATGGCGGCGATATCGACGTGCACAGCGCGCCGGGCAGGGGGACCACGATCACCGTGACCTTGCCGGTGCGGCAGCCAGAGCGGCAGGAACCCTTGGGAGCGCTAGAGGAGCCCTGTCCGTAGTCACCCGGTAGCGGCGCAAAGGCCACTCGTCACCCCGCCCGCCTCCCAGCCGGGCGGGGTGGCCCGTCAATTCTCCGGCACCGCGTACATCCGCTCGATCTGTTCCTTGTAATGCTCGGCGATCACCTTTCGCTTGAATTTCAGGGTCGGCGTGAGCTCGCCGGCCTCTATGCTGAAATCGCGCGGCAGCAGCACGAACTTCTTGATGGTCTCGTAGGGGGCCAGATCCCTGTTGACTTCCGCCACCCGCTGTCCGTAGAGTTCCAGCACCGGCTCGTGCACCACCAGGTCATCCAGATCATTGTAGTGAATTCCCGATTGCAGGGCAAATTCCAGCAGCCGCTCTATGGTCGGCACCAGGAGCGCCGTCAGGTACGGCTTGCGGTCGCCGTAGACGAAGGCCTGGGAGATGTACTTGTCACGCTTCAAAAGCCCCTCGATGGGCTGAGGCGCGATGTTCTTGCCGCCGGAGGTGATGATCAGCTCCTTCTTGCGGTCGGTGATGAACAGGAAGCGCCCCTCGATGCGCCCGATGTCGCCGGTTTTGAACCAGCCGTCCCGGATCGCCTGGCGCGTCGCCTCCCCGTCGTTGTAGTAACCGAGCATCACCTGGGGCCCCCTGATCAGCACCTCCCCGTCCTCGGCGATGGCGATCTCGGTCGACTCAAGCGGCGTCCCCACCGAACCGAAGCGCATCTCGTCGAAGTTGTTTATGGTGACCACGGGGCTGGTCTCGGTCAGGCCGTACCCCTCGATGATCGGGATCCCTATGATCCAGAAGAACTCGTTGATGTTCGGGTCCAGGGGGGCTCCGCCGCTGCAGCAGAACTTGATGTTGCCGCCAAAGCGCTGGCGCAGCTTGGTGAAGATGATCCGGTCGGCCAAGGCATACTGGAACTTGAGCCAGAGCGGCACCTTCTTGGTGATGTATCTGGCGTAGACGTAGCGCTGGCCGATGGAAAGCGCGTTGCGGAACAGCTTGCGCTTGTACAGGGTGAGCTGGTGCACGTGCTCGAAGATGCGGGAATAGATCTTTTCGAAGAGCCTCGGCACGCAGGCCATCACGGTCGGCTGCACCTCGACCATGTTCTCGGCGACCTTCTCGATGCTGTCCGCGATGGTGATCACCCCCCCCAGCATGAACGGGAGGTAATACCCCACGGTCCTCTCGAACACGTGGCTTAGCGGCAGGAAGCTCAAAAACACCTCGTCGGGCTGCAGGAGCTGGGCCTTCTTGATGGTGTGCCAGGCGTCGAAAAGCACGTTGGCGTGGGACAGCATGACCCCCTTGGGAGTGCCGGTGGTCCCCGAGGTGTAGATCAGGGTCATCAGGTCGTCGGTGGCGATGGCGTCGATCACGGCGCCGATTTCGCTACGCTCCTCGTCCAGGATGGGGTCGTCGATCTCAGAAAGTTGGTAGAAAGTGGTCAGCGGGAGCGAGGGCTCTCCCAGGAAGCGCTCGAAGGAAACCACGAACTGCACCATGGGGATCTCGTCCTTGACCTTGAGGAGCTTGCGGTACTGCGCCCTGGTGGAGATGAAGACCAGCCTGGCGTCCGAGTGGTTCAGGGTGTAGGCGATCTGTTCGGGGGTGTTGGTCGGATAGATCGGGACGGTAACGGCCGCGGCGCACTGGATCCCCATGTCGGCGATGAGCCAGCCGGCGCGGTTCTCCGAGAGAATGGCCACCTTGTCCCCGGGCTTGACCTTGAGCTTGCGCAGCCCGCGCGCCACCATCAGGGCGCGGTCCTGGAACTGGGCATAGCTCAGGGTGACCCAGCTCCCCTGCTTCCTGAATCTGACGGCCGGCTTGGTATCGAAGCGGGCCGCGTTCTGCCTGAGCATGTCGGCGATGGATTTGTAAGGGATCTGGTCCATAAAAACACCACATAGCATAGTTGGCGGGAAGAACTATCTGGATCAAAGAGTATATATCGTCAGCCTGCCTGTCAAGGTGGAATGTCTATAATATAGAGCACGACTTGCTTTGAGGATTTGCTTTGAAACTGGAGTGACCAAAACAAAATTTATGTAGTTGACACAGGAAAGCGTGATACATATTATCTTCCCGAACTGCCAGAGGAGGGTAAATGATCGACCAAATTATAGCGGAAATGAGACCTTCATACAGAGAGGGAGTCTTCACCCAATCCACCTGTTTTGTTTTCTTCGTGGGTGATGACACGATAACGGTGACCATAGGATCTGGGTCTTATGCGGTCGAGAAGGGAGCCGGCGACGCCAAGGCCGACTGCAGCTGCAAGACCGGCCCGGAGATGTTCCGCAAGATCTGGTTCGACGGCTATCGGCCCGGGATCATGGATTTTCTCAGCAAGGAGATCAGGTGCGACGCACCCTTGCTGCTGCCGCAGTTTCTCAAGGCGTTCGGGAGGTAGAGGCCGGGGGTTACGGTCTTGCCGTGCCGCGGGCTGCCGCCTTGAGCAGCTCGCTTTCCGCGTGGTCCGCCCATCCCGGGCACTCGGAGCCGCGCCGCTGGCGCGCCTCGCGGATCATCTTCAGGTCGGCGGCGGTGCTTTCCGCCTCCCAAGGCTCGCGCACCCGGGCCAGGGTGCGCCCGAGGGAGTCGATCCCTTTGGCCTCGTCGCAGGAGAGAGCAGCGAGTTCCAAAAGCGTGGCGTAGTCCCAGTAGTCGGCCGCGCCGGAGCGGATCCTCTGCTCCACGGCGTAGTGCACCACCGGCAGTATCTCGCGGCGGCGCGGGTCGGCCGGCTCCTTCAGTTCCATCAGGGTAACGGCGTTCACCCCCGGGTAGGTGTCGCGCCAGTCCGATTCGAACCCCTTGAGGTAAGCGGCGCTCGCCTTGACCAGGAGCTCCTTGGCCTGCGCCGCATCACCCTGCTCCAGAGCGTTCTTCCAGCGGTTCTTCAGGATCCGGCCCAGCATGCCATAGGTGTCGCTGCTGGGCCCGCGCCGGAAGATGAGCTCCCGCAGGAGCTGCTCGGCCTCGTTCCCCCGCCCTACCCTGTTCAGCGCCTGGGCCAGTTGCTCCTGGACCAGGACCGTGGCCGCAACCACCGGCGCCATGCGCGGCACCAGGTCGATCATTTCCTGCCAGCCCCGGACCGCGCGGTAGGCGAAGAAGAGTTCGACCACCACTCCCGGGTCCGCCTGGGCCACCTCCCCCAGCGCCGCCTCCATCTCCCTGACCGCCTCAATCCCCGCCAGCCTCGCCTCGGCCAGGCGCTTCTTCTGGGCCGTGGCGCAAGCCAGCCGCTCGCCGATGGCGCGCAACTGCGCCTCGTCAGCGCAGGGAAACCCTGCGGCGAGCTGAAAGGGAGGACTGTCGGTCGCGCCGTCACGGGCGCCATCGAGCCGCTCGGTTAGCAGGGCGCGGTATTTGGCCTCGTAAACCGGCAGCCCCTGGGGCGAGACACGGTATGGCACCGCCTGGAGTTGGTGCACGTCGAAGGGGAGCTGCGCCGTCCCCTCGGCGAAGAGCGCGATGGTGGTCCGAGGCTTGATGGCGTGCCGCACCCCCAGCTGGTAGAACACGGCGGGGTTGGCCGTGGTCAGATCGACAACGGCGCACTCGCACAGCATGAGCCGCTCGTACAGGGTCCGGTCGATCATCCCCCCGGTCCTCTCCTCGTCTGCCCGCAGCGGCTGCAGTCCCGCCGCCAGCACCGCAGGTACGATCAGCCTGAGATAAACGGCCTCGAAGTCTATCACCCGGCCGGTGGCGTCTTTCTTCTTGTCGAACGGCATTATGACCAGGCAATAGGGGTCGGATCGGTTCATGAAATTCCTCCGGTTTATTCTGTGCTGTTCGGCATCACCACGGCCTTTTCCGCCACGATCTTGACGAAACTCCCCGCAGCCTTGGCCATCACCTCCAGGAGCCAGTCCGCCTCGTCCTGCTGGTGCGAATGGTGCAACTCCCTGGCGTACTTGCCGAGCAGTTCCTCAAGCTGGGCCACGTCCCCCTCATCCAGGTCGCGTATCTCCACCCCCGCTCCCCGGGCCAGGCGGCGGCGCAGGGCCTCACGGTCGAAACCCATCTCCAGGTCCAGGTGGCAGTAGACCACCCCTCCGGTCATCCCGGAGCAGAGCCAGGGTCCGGGGTCCCCCAGCACCACCACGCGTCCGGCGGTCATGTACTCGCAGGCGAACCCCTTCAGGTTGGCGCGTCCGGCCAGGTTGCCCAGCGAGTCGTCCACCGGGGTGCGGATCCTGCCGCCCAGCACCACGTCGGCTCCGGAGAGCCTGATGCAGGCGCGGCTGTCCGCATCCCCCTGGATGATGAAGGTCCCTCCCAGGGCGCCGTAGGCCAGCCCCTTACCCACCGAGCCGCCCACCCGGACGCCTGAGCTGTTCTCCCCCTTGAGGATCACGATCTTGCCGCCGCGGGTCGATTTCCCCACGCCGTCCTGGGCTCCCCCCTCCACCCTGATGGCGATCTGCGGCACGGTGAAGGCGGCCAGGCCGTTGCCCGGGATGGAGTCGTGGTGGAAGTGGAGCAGGGCCTGGCACTGGGCGGCGAAGCGCCCCTGGCGCCAGCCGCGCACCATGGTGCCCGCCAGGTGGGTGCCGATGGCGCGGTCCGAGCTGCTGGCGCTGTCGTCGTCGTAGCGCACCCGTTCCTCCCCCTGGTCGAAGGCCCCGGCCACCAGCCCGGAGATCAGCGAGGTCAGGTAGTTGAGCGGCTTCCTGATGATGCGCACCTCGCTTTCGAACTGGTGCGGATCCCCCGGCGCCACCGGGGCCAGGAGGTCGGAAAGGTCCAGAAGCTCCAGGCCGCGGCTTTGCACCAGGAGGTCGGCGCGCCCCACCAGGTCCTGGCTGCGGCGCAGGCCGAGCCTGGCGGTCAGGGTCCGGATCTCCTGCCCGATGGCGCGGAAGAAGGTGGTCTCGTAGATCACGCCGTTTTCCAGGACCCGCGGCACGAAGCGCTTCAGCCCCCGCAGTTCGGCCTCCTGCTCGGTCTCGATCTGGGTGGCGATGCCGACGTGGCAGGTGCCCAGGTGGCAGCCGCGGCAGGTGGTGCACCCTATGATCACCATGGCCATGGTGCCGAAACCGACCCGGTTCGCGCCGAGCAGCATGAGCTTCACCACGTCGCGGCCGGTGCGGGCGCCGCCGTCGGCCCAAAGCTCCACCCTGTCGCGCATCCCGGCCTGGACCAGGGCCCGGTGCGCCTCGCGCACCCCGATCTCGGCCGGCAGGCCGACGAACTTGACCGCATGCTTGCGCGCCGCGCCGGTGCCGCCGTCGTAGCCGCTGATGGTGATGATGTCGGCCCCCGCCTTGACGATCCCCAGGGCGATGGTCGCCATCCCCGCCACCGCCGGGACCTTGACCGAGATGCGGGCCAAGGGATTTGCGGTGCGCAGCTCGGTGATGATCTGGGCCAGGTCCTCTATGGAGTAGATGTCGTGGTTGTTGGACGGGGAGATCAGGGAGACCCCGGGGGTGGCGTTTCTGGCCGCGGCGATCTTGGCGGTCACCTTGAAGCCCGGCAGATGCCCCCCCTCTCCGGGCTTGGCCCCCTGCCCCACCTTGATCTCCAGGATGTTCACCGAGTTCAGGAACTCCATGGTGACCCCGAAGCGCCCCGAGGCGATCTGCTGCCCCCGGTTCTCCCGGTATTGCCCCATCATGTCGGCGATCTCACCCCCCTCGCCGTTCATGCAGACGATGTTCAGGCGGCGCGCCGCTTCGGCGTAGATGCGGAAGGGAGTCTCCCCCTGGGAGCCGAAGCTCATGGCGGAGAACAGGATGGGCAGATCGTGCCCCCCCACCGTGGTGTCCACCTCCTCCGGGTCGACCGTGAGCTCCTCCTGGACCCGCAGGTCGATCAGGTGCCTGATGGCCAGTGGGTGCTCCGCCTCCAGGCTCTGGATCAGGCGCGACAGGTCGGGGTAGCTCTCCTCCATCTTGGCCACCTGCCCCACCATCTTCCAGATGCGCGGGTAGAGGCGAAACTGCACCGGAACCGGCTCTTTTTCCCGGCTGCGCGCCACGGCGCCGCGCCCGGCATTTTCGGCCTGAAGCCGCTCCAGGGTCAGGCCGCCCCGCTCGGAGCCGCAGAAGTTCGGGGTCTCGCAGATCCGGGCCAACTCGCCGGAGAGCCCGATCGAGGCGAAGTACTTGCCGTAGCCGCCGATCTCGTGGGTCCCCATGGTGGAGATCACCTTCTCCAGGCCGCGCCCCAAGACCCCCATGAGGTTGCGCAGGCCGTGCTCCTCCTGCGACCCCAGTTCCCAGATCAGGTAGGGGCAGAGGGCGTCGGCCCCCATCCCCAGGCTGAAGATCAGGTCGTGCAGGTTTCTCAGCGCCCCGGAGCGCAGGACGATGGAGCAGCGCCGCCTCAGGCTCCCCCCTCCTGGAGCCTCGCTCTCCTTGAGCGACTTGTGCAGCACGGCGACGGCCAGAAACGGGTCGAGGAAATCCTCCCCGGGCGAGAAGGCGCGCGAGTCGTCCAGGACCAGGAGCCCCGCGCCGCGCCCGACGGCGGCGCCGGCCTCCCGGCAGAGCCGCCCCAGCGCACCCTCGATACCCTCTGCGCGTTTCATGGTGCAGGAGAGGATAATGCTTTTGCCCCGGCCCCACCGGTCCAGGAGCGCCTCCAGGCTGCAGGTACCGAACTCGGCGGCCAGGGGGTCCTGCCCGGCGGCTCCCTCCTCCGCCAAAGCAGCATTGGCTGCGGCGGCCGCCCCCCCTCCCCTGGCGCCCCCGACAAGCAGCGGCAGGGAGAGCTTGACCCCCCTTTGCACCGGGCCGCGCAACGTCGGGCGCGGCCCGAGATAGACCGTGGTGGAGAAATGCTCTGACTCGCGCTCCCGATCGATGGCAGGGTTGGTCACCACGGCCACCTGCTCCTTGAAGTAGTCCGAGAGGTTCTGGCGCGACAGGGAAAGCGGAGCCAGCGGCCCGTCGTACCCAAGCGAGGTGATCGGGTCCTGCCCCTTGCGCGCCATCTCGTTCAGGTTGGTCACGTCGGTCGACTTCCAGGCCAGCGCCGAGAGGAGGTTCTCCAGCACCAGCCGCTTCCGGGACGGCCAGACGCGCCTGCTCCCCTGGCTGGCGCGCGCCACCTCGCCCCCCCGGAGCACCGCTTTGTCCTGGGCGGAAAGGTTGGTGCGGCGGCGGAACAGGGCGAGGATCTCGCCGCGCAGCTCGTGGTGCGGCAAAAGCTGCGCCCTTCCCCCCGGCACCAGCCGCACCCCCATCTTCTCCCCCGGGGCCAGCGGCTTGGGGTCGGTAACCATCTCCTCGTGCGGCACCACCCCAAGTTCCGAGGAGGCGAAAAGCTCCTTGTCGGTCTCGCCCACCCAAAGCGGTCTCAGCCCCATGGCGTCCACGCTGAAGACGCACTGCTCCCGGTGCCGGGCGATGATGGCGGCGGGTCCCTGGGCGCTGGCCGAGAGGTAGCGCCGGAACCAGCGGTACATACTGGCGAGCTCGGGCTCCATCTGTTCCATGGCGCTGAAGATGGGGGGAAAGACCAGCTCCATCGCCTCGAACAGGGTGAACCCCTGGGAGCAGATCAGCCCCTCCAGTGCCCGGTTCAGGTCCTGGGAATCGCTCCCCCCCTGGCAGAGTTCGATCCCCATCATGCGCGCCTCTTCGCGCAGCCTGGCTATGGTGTTGATCTCGCCGTTGTGCCCCAGAAGGGAGAAGGGCTGGGCGCGCAGCACGGTGGGGAGGGTATTGGTGGAGTAGCGGCTGTGGCCGATGGTGGCCGAGGAGAGGAAATCGCGCCTTTTCAGCTCCGGGTAGTAGCGCGGCAGCAGCTCGGGGGCGCCGTGCACCTTGTAGGCGGCCACGTCGCAGGAGAGGGAGGCGACCTGGACCGGGAACTCCCTTTCCAGCTCCAGTTGCAGGGCGAAGAGCCGCTCCGGTGCGCGCTGCGGCTCGGCGACCTGCAAGGCCACCTGCCAGAGCACCGGTTCGAAGGCCCTGGAGTGAGCCGCCAGCACCTCGCTGCGCACCGGCGCCTGGCGCTCGGCCAACACGGTGCAGCCGCCGCGCCCCATAAGCTCCAGAAGCGCGGGCTCGAGACCAGGGTCCCGGGCCAGGCGCTCCCGGTCCAGCAGGATATGCCCCACGGCGAAGCCCGGGTGCTCCGAGAGCCCGGGGGCAAGCCCCTGCCCGGCCAGGATCTCCCCCCAAAGCCTGCGGGGGATGTCGGTCAGGATGCCGCAGCCGTCCCCCTCCCCGTTGATCTCGCCGGCACGGTGCCCCATCTTGACCAGCGCCTCGATGGTGCGTTGTACGTTGCCGTGGGAAGGGGCGCCGGCCTTGTTGATGTAGCAGATGATGGCGCAGGCATCGCGCTCCGCCGGCATCAGGCCGGAGGGGTCGGGATCGGGAACCGCCTTGTACTTGGTCTCTCCAGGTGGCAAATCTTCCTCCGTTTCAAGCGTTGCAGATCCCGCCCCTTCCGCCGTATCGGGAGAGGGCTGGGAGAGTGAACTCTGTGCCGGCCGGAATTAATCGGGCCGCGCGGCTTTTCTAATCTCCGGCAAAAACACAATGAAGTTATAGCAGAGGAAACGGTGTAGGCAAGGAGGGGGAGGACGCGAAGGCTTGATTGGTGGGCCTTTTGGGCTTTTCACGGCAGGGAGGCCGGTCCGGCCCGGAGTGCCGGCGCCTGGCGTCGGGACCGGCGCTGGGATGACGGCGCCAGGGGGCTACCCCTTTTCACTTAGCTGGCGGCCAGAAGCCTCTCGAACTCGACCGGGGGGAGCGGGCCGCTGACCAACTCCCCCTGCATCTCGTCGCAGCCGTGCTGGCGGATCAGGTCCAACTGGTCCTGGGATTCCACGCCGACCGCGTTCACCCTCATCCGCAGGTGGTGCGACATGCAGATCACCGCGCTGACCACGGCCAGGTCGTTGGGCTGGACCGCGATATCGCGTATGAAGCTCCGGTCAATCTTCAGCCTGCCGATGGGGAGCTGCTTTATGGTCTGCAGCGACGAGGAGCCGACGCCGAAGTCGTCCACGGTGAAGTTGACCCCCATCTCGGTAATCCTGGACATGTTGCGCAGCGAGAACTCGACGTTGTCCATGAGCGCCTTCTCGGTCACCTCCAGCTCGAGCGACTGCGGATCGAGCCCGGTCTCGGAGAGGGCGCGGCTGGTAAGCTGCAAGAGGCCGGGCTGACGGAACTCGCGGTTGGATAGGTTCACGGTGACGTTGAAGCGGTAGCCCAGCTGCTGCCAGCTCTTCATCTGGGCGCAGGCGTTGAACATCACCCATTCCCCGATCGGGATGATGGCGCCGGTCTCCTCCGCCACCGCGAGGAACTGGGAGGGGAGCAGCAGCCCCTGCTCCGGGTGGCGCCAGCGCAGGAAGGCCTCCGCCGCCACGATCTGTCCCGAATCGATCCGGACCTGGGGCTGGAACACCAGTTCCAGCTCCCCCCGGTCCACCGCGTCGCGCAACTGGCGCTCCATCTTCTGGCGCTGCAAGGTGCGGGTGTTGATGTCGTTGTTGTAGAACTGGTAACTGTTGCCGGGGGTCTGCTTGGCGACGTACATGGCGCTGTCCGCCTTTTGCACCAGCTCCTCGGAGCTGTCGCCGTCCTCCGGGAACATGCTGATGCCGATGCTGGTGGTGGCGTTCACCTCGACCTTTTCCAGGAGGAACGGGGCCTCGAACACCCCCATGATCTTCCCCACCACCTTGCCCACGTCGTCGCTTTGAATCAGGTCCGGCATCAGCACGTTGAACTCGTCGCCGCCGATGCGCGCCACCGTGTCCGACTCGCGCACGCAGCGCTTGAGCCTCTGGGCCACCCCTTGCAGGAGCTGGTCGCCGGCGGCGTGCCCCAAGGTGTCGTTGATCTGCTTGAAGCGGTCCAGGTCCATGAAGAGGACCGCGAGAAAACGCCGGTTGCGGCGCGCCTGGGCCAGTTCCAGGGAGAGGAAGTCCATGAAGAGCTTGCGGTTGGGGAGATCGGTCAGGGTGTCGTGCTGGGCCTGGTGCTTGATGATCTCTTCCATCTGGGTGCGCTCGGTGACGTCGCGGGCGATGCAGGAGGTGCCGACCAGGACCCCCTGGGCGTTCCTGATCGGGGAGATGGTGAGCGAGACGTAGATGCGCCTGCCGTCCTTTCTCACGTGCATGGTGTCGAAGTGATGCACCTGCTCCTCGTCCGAGCTTCCCTGCTGCAGGCGCGCCATCTCCTCCTGGCGCTCCTGCGGCGCCAGGAACCAGAGCGGTTTCCCCTTCATCTCCCGGGCGCTGTAGCCGAAGACCTTCTCGGCGCCGGCGTTCCAGTTGGTGATGGTCCCGGCCTGGTCGGTGGCCATGATGGCGTCGTCGGAGGACTCGACGATGGCCGCCAGCCGGGCGCGGTCCTCCTCCAGCTCCGCGACCAGCCGCTTCAGCATGATCTTTTCCAGCACCCGGTCCAGCACACCGAAGAGCTCCTCGTAGTTCACCGGCTTCAGCACGTAGTGGTCGATGCCGATCTCTATGGCGCTGAGGAGGTACGAGGTGTCACTGTGCGCTGTCACGGCGATGATGGTGACCTCCGGTTCCAGCTCCCTGATCTGCCTGGCCATGGCGATGCCGTTCATAAGCGGCATGTTGATGTCGGTCATCACCAGCTGCGGCCTGAACTCGCGGAACAGCTCCAGCCCGACGGCGCCGTTCTCGGCCAGGTAGATCTTGAGCCCGGGGTAGTTCAGACCCAGCATCCGGGTCAGCATGTCGCGCGCCTCGACCTCGTCCTCGGCGAAAAGCAGTGCCACGTCCCTTACCGGGTGGGTAATCGGCTCCATGTCACACCTCGATCCTGAATTCCGCGCCCTGTTCCGTGTTGCGCGCCGTCAGGGTGCCGCTCATGTTCTTCTCGATGATGGTCTTGGACATGAACAGGCCGATGCCGGTTCCCTGGTCGGAACCCTTGGTGGTGAAGTAGGGGTCGAAGATCCTGTCCATGATCTCCTGGGGAATACCCCCGGCGTTGTCGGCGATGGTCAGCACCATCTTCCCCTTTTCCTGGAAGAGCCGGACCGTGACCCGCGGCTCCTGGATCCTGCGCTCGACCACGGCATCCTTGGCATTGACCAGGATGTTGAGTATCACCTGGGTGAACTCGTTGGGGGAGCCGTAGATCACGATCCCCTCGTCGGCGCTCACCTCGATCCTGAGATTGAGCTGGCTGAAGGCCGCCTCCACGATGGAGATGGTGCGCGTCAGCACCTCGGCCACCCTGAATTCCTCCTTCTCCCTGTCCGGCCCGATGAAGTTCCTGAAGCCGTCTATGGTCTTGGACATGTAGTTGATCACCTGCATGGCCCGCGACACGTTGGACTCCAGGTACTCCTTGCTGAACATGTCGCGCTCGTAGTACCTGGGGAGTTCCTGGATCAGGAGTCCCAGGGTGTTCAGGGGCTGGCGCCACTGGTGCGCGATGTTGCCGATCATCTCCCCCATGGCCGCCAGGCGGCCCTGTCTGATCAGGAGCTGCTCCTGCTTGGCCAGCGCCTCCACGGCAGTGAGCCTCTCCACGATCTCGTCCTTGAGCGCCTTCTCGGCGTGCACGATCTCGGTGATGTCCAGGCAGGCCCCGACCAGACGGACCGGCGCCCCCTCGCCGTTGAATACATGGCGCGCGCGCATGGTGAGCCAGCGCAGCTTGCCGTCCTGGAGACCGATGGTGCGGTATTCCGCGCTGTATTCGCCGCTCCCCCGGGGGTCGGCGGCGTCCCTGGCGATCTGCCGCACGCGCTCCCGGTCCTCCGGGTGCACCCCGGACATGAGCATATCCAGGTCCGGCTCGGTCTCCGGGGGGAGACCGTAATGCTTCTTGGCGATGTCGGACCAGACCCCCTTGCCGCTGCGCAGGTCCATGTCGAAGATCCCCAGCCCCGTGGTCTCCACGGCGAGCTTCAGGGTCTCCTCGCTCGCCTTGAGCGCCTTTTCGGCGCGCTTGAGCTCGGTCAGATCCACGGCGAAGGCGATCCCCTCCGCCTCGGTTCCCTCCATGAGGGCCCCGGCGGTCAGCACGCAGACCCTGTGCCCCTGGCGGTTGATGAACTCCTTCTCGTAGGGGCGGCAGCTGCCGCGCTCGAGCGTTTCCGCCATGGCGGCCAGGTCGCGCTCCAGGCAGTCGGAGGGGGTGAGGTCGCGCCAGTTCAACGCCTCGGTCCTGCACTGCTCGATGCTGTAGCCTACCAGGTCGCAGTAGGCCTGGTTCGCCTCGGTGATCCTGCCGTCCTTGTTCCAGAAGAATATCGCCACCAGGTTGGACTCGTAGAGCCGTCGGAACTTGCTCTCGCTGGCGCGCAGCATCTCCTGCATCTCCCTGAGGTCGTGGATGTCGGTGGACGTGCCGTACCACTTGAGCACCCTCCCCTCTTCGTCGCGCGCCGGAATGGCCCGGCTCAGATGCCAGCGGAAGGCCCCGTCGAAGCGGCGCACCCTGCTCTCCTCCTGGAAGATCTCCCCTGCCCCGACCGCCTTCCGGTAGCTCTCCGCGACTCGGTGGGCGTCGTCGGGGTGGACCACCATGAAGATCAGCCGTTCCGGATGCCGCAGGTTGTCGCGCACATCACTGGAGTCCCGGTCGATGCCTGTGTAGGTCTCGAAGTGGGCGTTTATGTAGTCTATGCTGCCGTCGGCCTCCGCGGTCCAGGCGATCTGGGGCATGGAGTCGGTCATCAGGCGGAAGCGCTGCTCGCTTTGCCGGATCGCCTCCTCCGCGGCCCTGCGTTCCGAGACGTCGTAGATGACGCCGATGAAGCGGCACAGGGCGCCGGCGCCGTCGCAGATGAAGCGTCCCTGGACATTGACCCACATCGGCTGTCCGGTGTCGACCCTGATGACGCGGTGCTCGGAGCGGAACAGGCCGTGCTCGCGCCGGGCCGGCTCAAGCTCCTGCAGCACCCGCTCCTTGTCCTCGGGATGGATCAGATCCTGCCACATGGCGACGGTGGCCGGGGCCGAGCTCTCCTGGGGGGGGTGGTAGCCCAGCAGCTGGAAATGCCGCCTGGACCAGAGCCCCTTGCCGCTCGGTATCTCCATGTCGCAGGAGCCCATCTCCGCCGCCTCCAGCGCCAGGTTCAGGCGCTCCTCGCTGTCGAAGAGGGCCTCCGCCGCGGCCTTGCTCTCGGTGATGTCGTCGAAGGCCGCCAGGCCGGAGACGATCTCCCCCGAGGGGGCGAGGATCGGTATGGCGTTGACGCAGACATACCCCTGGCTGCCGTCGCCCCGACCGATGCGGTACTCCTCCCCGGTCACCGTTTCCCCCCGTACCGCCCGGGCCAGCGGGTACTCCTCGACGGGGAGCGGGGAGCCGTCGGGGCGGCAGATCTTCCAGAACTTGCCGTAATCGGCGACGTTGCGCGCCTCCTGGAACTCCTGCCGGAAGATGCGCCTGGACTGCTCGTTGTCGTAGATGAGCCGCCCTGAGGGGGCCTCGGCGATCATCACCCCGATCGGGAGCTGGCGCACCACCGCCTCGAAGCGCGAGCGCTCGTAGTCCAGCTGCTTCAGCATGATCTCGCGCTCCTGCTCGGCCCGCTTGCGCTCCGTGATCTCCCGGGCTATGACCTGGATCGAGGGCCTACCCTGGTAGTCGATCAGGGTGGAGCTGGCCTCGACCGAGATTTCCTCGCCGCTGAGCCGCCTGAGCCGGTACTCGCGCAGCGGTATCTCCTCCCCTTCCAAAAGCTGCTGGATCCGGGCGCGCAGCGCGTCCCGCTCCTCCGGATGGACCAGATCGAGGAGCGAGACCTGCTGCAGCTCCTCCAGGCTCCTGGCCCCGAAGATGCCGAGCGCGGCGCAGTTGGTGTAGACGAAGCGCCCTTCCTGGTGCACCACGACCCCGTCGGCCGCCATCTCCACCATGGTGCGGTAGCGCTTCTCGCTTTCCCGTAGCGACTGCTCCATGCGCTTGCGCTCGGTGATGTCCCGGGCCACCGCTGAGACGCCGATGATGGCGCCGTCGGCGGCGAGAATGGGCGACAGGGTGAGCGAGATGTGGATCAGCTTGCCGTCCTTGCGCAGCCGGACCGTTTCCAGGTGTTCCAGGCGCTCACCCCGCTTCATGATCTCCCTGAGGCGCTGGTACTCCTCGTAGTGGTCCATGGGCATCAGCATCGAGATGTTGCGTCCCACCGCCTCCTGCGCGCTGTAGCCGTAGAGCCGCTCGGCACCACGGTTCCAGGTCATGATGACGCCGTCCAGCGTCTTGCTGATGATGGCGTCGTCGGATGACTCGACGATGGCCGCCAGCTGCGCCCTGGCCTGCTCCGCGCTTATCGGCGCTATGGCGTCTTTGTAGTCTGCCATGATGCCTCGTGGTTAAAGAAAGCTCCCCGGCTCCGGGTTGGGCTCCAGGGTGAAGTAGAAGGTGGCCCCCTTGTCGACCTCCCCCTCGGCCCAGATCCTGCCGCCGTGGCGCAGGATGATGCTGTGCACCGTGGCGAGCCCTATGGCGATGCCGTTCCAGGTGTACTCGCCCGGGGTGTGGATGGTCTGGAACGGCTTGAAGAGCTTGTCCAGGTACTTCATGTTGAAACCGGCGCCGTTATCGCGCAGGAAATAGATGCGCACCGAGTCCTCGTCGCTGAAGCCGAATTCGATCAGCGCCTGCTCCCTTTTCGAGGTGAACTTCCAGGCGTTGCCGATCAGGTGCTCCAGGGCGGTCTGCAAAAGCCCGGGGTCCCCCCTGACGCTCAGCCCGTCGGCTATGCTGAAGCTCACCCTGCGCTCCGGCTCGCTCTGCAGGAACCCCTCGGCGATCCTGCGCACCGCGGCGCTCAGGTCGATGGCTTCGATCACCATCTTGCAGCGGGCGTAGTGGGTCAGGTTGTTGAAGGCGTCGATGATCTGCTTGATCTGGCGCACCACCCGCTCGGCCCGCTCCGCGTAGACGCTGCAGTTGGAGCTGGAGCAGTTGGTGCAGTCCTCGGCCAGCGCGCGGCAGAACCCCTCCAGCCTGGCCACCGGCGCGCGCAGGTCGTGGGACACGAAGTAGCTGAAGCTCTCCAGCTCCCGGACGCTGGCCTGCAAAAGCGAGGTGCGCTGGATCACCCTGCGCTCCAGCTCGTCGGTCAGGGTGCGCACCTGCTCCTCGGCCTGCTTCAGCTCGGTGACGTCGTGGGAGGTGCCGATCATCAGGGCCGGCACCCCCGCGCCGTCCAGGATCACCTCGGCCTCGACCCTGAGGATGCGCTGGGAGCCATCGGGACGCGCGATGCGGCAAAACTGGGCCGTCACCGGCTGCCGGTTCTCCAGCGCCTCGCGGATCGCCTTCCTTATCACTTCGCGGTCCTGGGGGGTGAAACGGTCCAGGAAGGTGAGGTAGTAGGCGGGAACCGAGCCGGGCTCGACCCCGAGGATGCGGTACAGCTCGTCGGACCAGTTCATGCTGCCGTCGGTCAGGTCGAGCTGCCAGCTCCCCAGGTGGGCGATGGCCTGGGCCCGGGAGAGCTGGCGCTCGCTTTCGATGATGCGCCGGTTCTGCTCCCCCACCAGGCGCTTCAGCACGATCTGCTCCAGGATCTTGTCGATCACCGAGAACAGCTCTTCGTAGTTGATAGGTTTCAGGACGTAGTGATGGATGCCGATTTCGATGGCGCTCAAAAGGTAGGAGGTGTCCGAGTGGGCGGTGACCGCGATGATGCGCGCTTCGGGGTTTAGTGCCTTGATCTCCCGGGACATGCGGATCCCGTCCATGACCGGCATGTTGATGTCGGTAACGACGATTTCCGGCTCGTGCTCCCGGTACATCTCGATACCGGCCGCTCCGTGCTCCGCGTCGTAAAGGGTGAGCTTGGGGTAGTTCATGGCGAGCATCCTGCTCACCATCGATCTGGCGTCCGCTTCATCCTCCACGTACAGCAGTGCGATCCCGCTCAAGTCGTACGGTACCTGTCCCATAGCGCTAGGCTCGGCGGAATTCTGGTCCATTCAGGCGTCCTTGTCCAGGGGGAGCAGCCGCCGCAGCGCCTCGACGCCCAGCGGCTTGAAGATGTACTCCAGGACCCCCAAGGCCCGGCACCTCTCCTGGTCGGTTTCGTTGTCGGAGGAGGTCAGGACGGCAACGGGGAGGTCGCGCAGGGGGCCGCTGCTCCTGATGCTCTGCAGTACCTCAATGCCGTTTATTTTGGGGAGCTTGAGGTCGAGGAGCACCAGCCTGATGCGCCGGTAGCTGCCGTCCTCGGCCATCTGCAGCAATAGCTGGATCGCCTCTTCGCCGTCACGCGCCAGCACGATCTCCTCGGAGCAGACCTTTCCGATGATGCGGCTCACCAGAAACGCGTCGTCCGGATTGTCCTCGACCAGGAAGATACAGGACTGTGCCATCGGCTTCTCCGTGTAGCGTGAAACAGACAGGCCGAGTCAACCAAAGGTGCTTGCTTCGGCGGCTCGGCCCTCTTCCGTCGATTCAGGTTTCGGCACGCAGTCGTTGGGTTAATTTAATCCTTAGGCCATTCTAACCTTGCCCCATATGCTTGTCAACGGACGGTAATCGTCATTTTCCGGACAGTTATGCTCCCTCACCGGGGTGCGACCAGGGGGTAACCGCGGCGCTGTCGGGGAAGGGGGGCGCTCTCTTGGCGCGGCCTCGGCACTCCCATAACCTCCCCGCTCAGGGTCAGGCGCCAGGCGCCCGCGCCGGCACCTCGATGCGGAACTCGGCACCCAGTTCAGCGTTGCGCACCGAAAGCCGTCCCGGCATGTTCTTCTCGATGATGATTTTGGACATGTAGAGCCCGATCCCGGTCCCCTGCTCCGGCCCCCTGGTGGTGAAATAGGGGTCGAAGATCTTGTCCATGATCGCCTCCGGGACCCCGCCGGCGTTGTCCGTCAGCGTCACCACCGCCTGGTCCCCCTCCAGGAAGAGCCGGATCAGCACCTCCCTTTTTTCCACCTTGCCAGCCAGGAAGGCGTCCCTCGCGTTGAACAGGATGTTGAGCACCACCTGCGAGAACTCGTTGGGGGGGCCGACCACCACGGGATCGGCGTCGGCCTGGATCGTGACCTCGATGCGCAGGTGCTTGAAGCTCTCCTGCACCAGTGACAGGGTGCGGTACAGCACCTCTTTCACCTCGAAGGGGACCATCGCCTTGTCCGGCTTGAAGAAATTCCTGAAGTCGTCGATGGTTTTCGAGGTGTGGTTCAGGATTTTCATGAACTTGGCGACGCTGGACCTGAGGTACTCCCTGTCGAAGCCTCCCCGGTCGTAGACCATGGGGAGCTCCTGGACGATCAGCCCCAGTTCGTTCAGGGGCTGGCGCCACTGGTGCGCGATGTTGCTGATCATCTCCCCCAGCGCCGCCAGGCGACCCTGCTGCAGCAGCATGCGCTCCTTTTCCCTGAGTTCCTCCAGCGCGCTCAGCCTTTGCGCGGTCTGCTGCTCAAGCTCGTGATAGGTCCTCTCCAGCTCCTCGTGCTGCAGCTGCAGCTTTTTCCTGGAGAGCTCCAGGTCCTGGGTGCGCTTGGCGACCCTGAGCTCCAGCTCCTCGTTGGCCTGCTCCAGGTCGCCGATCAACTCGCAGTTGCGGATGCTGATGCCGATCACCGACGCGGTCCCCATGATCAGGCTGATGTCCCTTTCCACCAGCGGCCGCTTGGCCTTGACGTTCTCGACCGAGAGCACGCCGAGCGAGCTCTCCTCGAAGACGATGGGGCAGCAGATGAAGGCGCGGGTGCCGGTCATCTTGGCGCAGGCCAGGGTGCGCGGCCCGAGGAGCGCCCCTTCCTGCTCCAGGTCGTTCACCAGGAAGGGCTTGCGTCCCCGGAACGAGTCGAGGTAGACGTCGGTGGAGCCGTCGTTTTGATCCAGCCTGAACTCCATGCCGGCCAGGCACTGAAGCTCGGTCTCCGTGTAGCCGTAGCTGGCGCGCAGTTCCAGTCGGCAGCGGTCGCGGTCCGCCAGAAGGATCAAGCCGCGGTCGTATTTGAGCCGGCGCTGCATGATCCCGGCCACGTCGGGGAGCATCTCCTCCACCCGGGTGTAAGAGCCGAGCCTCTGGCCGATCTCGTGGGTCAGCATCGCGTTGTTGTAGTTCAGGTCGATCTGGTCCAGAAGATTCTCGATCGATTCCTTGGTGCTGTTCAGGCTGCTTCTGAGGGCCTTTTTCTCGCTTCTTTGCGCCCCCAGCGCCAGGAACAGGAACAGGCAGAGGGTGACCGGCAGCGAGAGCGAGAGCGCCTCCCATTCCCCCAGGACCAGCAGGGTCAGGTTGAAGACCAGGACGAAGAGCGCCACCAGGTTGCTCATCTTCCTCAACAGGGCGTAGAGGGTCTTTTCCCAGGTCACGATGTAGCGGCACTGCGCCCCCCCGCGGAACATGCACTCCGGGTGCTGTATGGTGGGGAGGTGGTGCAACTCGGGGATGTACTGCAGGTCGGTAATCCTGTGGTTGAAGATGAGGACGATGGCCTCGAAGAAGCCGATCCTGTTTTCGCACTGGAACTGCTTCTCCAGCCCCTCTTCTGTCGGGGTGACCACGATCTCGACGGCGTTGGAGGCGAGCCGGCGCGACTGGTAGGTGGAGGACCTGGTGAAATTGGCCGTGGTCTTGTTGATGATCTCGAAGGTGGAGGCGGCGTCCACCAGCCCCAGGATGTACTGCCTCATGGCGCCCAGAACGTCGGGCGAGGCCGCGTAGCGCCCGGCCTCGCGGGCGATCTTCTCGTTGCCGGTGACCTGCACCAGCTTCTCGTAGAAGCGCTCCACCTGGTCCTGCCGGAACCAGTGGGCCTGGTCCGCCACCTCGTACTCCTTCATCCCGGCATACTCCAAAAGCTCCGAGAGGTTGACGTAGCTGTATCTCTGCTTGATCAGAAGGATGTAGGAGTTGATGATCCTGCTGTTGTAAAGCGGCGCCTCGCTCAGTCGCGCAGGCTTTTCAGGGGCCGGCCCGGGCATCAGACCCCCTTCTTGACGCTTCTGAACAGGCCGTCGCAGTACTCGAAGTACTCGTCGGAGTAGCGCAGATTCAGGATCCAGAGCAGGTAGCTCTTGTCGCAGGGGAGCGACTCCTTCTCGACGTAGGACATGGGGTAGCTCAGGACCGGCATCTCCCCCCCCTCGTAGTGCAGGGCCGCCCGGGCCAGCGCCAGGCGGATCAGCTCCGCGGGCACGCTCTCGTCGAGCACTACCAGTGTGACGCAGTTGGTGAGATCTGCCATGTTGAAGCCGGCGTCGGTGCAGTTCACCAGGATGAAGGCCTTCAGGCTCCCCTCCTTGCGCAGCGAGTAGTAGTGCTTCTCCTTCTTGAACCCCAGGGAGCGGTACTCCCGGGCCAGTTCGTCCTCCTCGGGGGTGCCCTGCTTCAGGTCGAAGGCCTCGACCATGAGCCCCCCCGAGACGAAGTGGTAGAAGCTGGCGAACTCGCTCAGGTCGAAGGGGGTGCTTGGGGTGAGCTCCCAGGGGGCCGGGAACTCCCGCTCATCCTCACCGCCGCGCCGGTAGTAGCCGTAGGCGAACAGGTCCATCGAGCAGACCTTGGGGTCTGGGTGCATCCTGGCGAAACCGCCGAACACCCGGTTGGGGAACTTGTTGTCCGGGCGGTAGTAGCAGTACACGAAGCGCAGGTGGGCGAAGGCGAAGCTCTCCAGTTCGTTCAGGTACTGGCTCACCTGGTCCAGGACCGCGAGCCCCGCCTTGATGGTGACCGACTTGCGCGCGGCGTGGTGGTGGATCAGCCAGGCGTCCCGGTAAAAGCGCACCATGGCCATGTGCCCCAGGATGGCCCCCCGGTCCAGGTAGATGAAATGCCTGGCGATCTGGGGGCTCTCGCCGTAGAGCTTGGCGTAGGTCCTCTTGATCTCCTCCTTGTTGGCCTGGAAGTGGGCGTACTTCCCTGGGTAGATGAAGCCCGTGTCGAAGAAGAAATCCCACAGGTCGTCCATGTCCACCTCGGTGCCGACGTAGGACTTGCGGTCCACCACCTGGTGCAGCATGGAGAGGAGCCTCACGTGCTCGCGGATGTCCATGTCCAGGATGGCCACGCCGCAGCGCACCGTCAGTTCACCCCCTCCCTTGCCGACCAGGTTGCGCGACAGCACCTGCGCTGTGCAGGTGACGCTGAACCCCTGGGCGAAGGTGATCTTCAGGTCGGGCATGATCATGCCGGGCATGAGCACCGAATCACCCTCGCTCTCCTCGACCGAGAAGCCGGTGCCGGAGAGGTCGGCCAGTTTCAGGTTCACCCTCTTGCCGGTCAGCGGGTGCTCGAAGACGATGTTGGGCGAGGGGACCAGCTGCTGTCTGGCGTTTCGGTACCTCTTGTTCCGGAACCGGTGGATCCCCCCCTCCACCTGCCTGAGCACCAGGGAGCGCGCGCTCCCCTGCTCGGTCTGGGAGACGATCTCGAAGGAACCGGAGTAGACCATGAAGCTCCCCTTCAAAAGGCGCAGGTTCACCGCGCTCTCCGGGTTGATCCAGTGGAAGGTGGCAGGCGCAGCGGCGCTCCCGGTGGCGCGCACGGCGACCGGGGTGAAGTCGACCAGTTCCCCCCGGATCAGTGCCCCGTGCTGAACCAGCTGCACCTCGACCCCCTCGGTCGGGTGCCTCTTGATCCTTCTGGCCTGGAATTCGCGGCAGCTGCCGGGGAGGACCAGGCTGATCCCGTCCTCGCCCATGCCGACCAGCTCCGAGTTGACCAGGAGATACTTCTTGCCGTCCGGGATCAGCAGGTAGTCGAAACGGTAGGTCCTAAGCAGCTGCTTGAGGCCCGCGCCCTCGGCCCAGACGCACTCCAGCCGCTCGCCGGCGCAAGGCAGCGGCCTGGCGCGCAGAAAGATGTCGGTGTCGTAGCATACGTGGCGCAGGTTGACCAAGATGGTCTGGTCCTGGAAGTTGAGGTAGTTCAGCCGGTTCACCAGGTGGCTTTTGGCCACGCTCTTGCCCAAGGGGAGGGTCCCGGTCTCTACCTCTGTGGTCACCATTTTGAGCCTGGCATCGCCCATTTCGCCGCCCCGTCGTCACAAAACGATCCTGAACTCCGCCCCGTCCCCCACGTTGCGCACCGTGAGGCTCCCCCCCATGTTCTTCTCGATGATGCTCTTGGACATGAAAAGCCCCACCCCCGTCCCCCGGTCCGGCCCCTTGGTGGTGAAGTAGGGATCGAACACCTTGCCGATAATCTCTCCCGGGATCCCCCCTGCGTTGTCGGAGATGGTGATCACGGTCCTGTCGTCCTGGACCTCGACCTGCACCGAAACCACCCTTTGCTGCTGCGCCTGGAGTTCGGGGAAGGCGTCGCGGGCGTTCAAGAGTATGTTCAGGATCACCTGGGAGAACTCTCCGGGATAGCCGGTCACCACCGGGTCTCCGCTGGCCTCGACCTTTATGCCGATCTGCTTGGCCTCGAAGCTCCCCTGGACCAGCGACTGCACCTTGGAGATCACCGGCACCACCTTGAAATCGACCTTCTGCCGGTCCGGCTTGAAGAAGGTCCTGAAGTCCTCGATGGTCCTGGACATCCCCTTGACCAGTTCCATGGTCTTCTTGAGATTGCCCTCGATGATACCCTTGGTCAGCGCGCCGTGCTTGTAGCTCAGGTACAGGTCCTGGGCCAGCAGCCCGAGCATGTTGATGGGCTGGCGCCACTGGTGCGCCAGGTTGTTGATCATCTCGCCCATCACCGCCTGCCTGCCGTCGATGATCGCTTGGTCGTCCTTTTTGCGTTCCTCCTCAACCGCCTGGCCGATCAGCTGCTGCAGGGTGTTCTCCAGCTCGCGGTAATCCTCCTCGCGCTTTTTGCGGGTCTGCCGCTCCCGGGCCAGCTCGGCCACCTTTTGCTCCAGCCTCCTCTTCAGGGCGTCCATCTGCAGGCGCTCCAGCTCGCGCCGGTCGGCGAGCGGGCGGTCCGGCACCGGAAGCAGCATCTGCTGGTGCTCCCGGATCACGTCCCTGATCATCTTGACGAAGCAGTCCAGCTCCATCGGCTTAACCAGGAAGCGCGAGGCGCCGAGCTTCAGGGCCAGCCGCTCGTCCTCCTCGGCGACGAAGATGGCGGAGTAGAAGACGAAGGGGATGTTGCGCAGCCGGTCGTCGGTCTTGACCCGGCGGCAGAGCTCGAAACCGTCCAGTTCCGGCATCAGGATGTCGGATATGATCAGCTCGGGCGGCTCCTGCGCGGCGAGATCCAGCGCCTGCTTGCCGTTTGGCACCCCCTCGACCTGGTACCCCTGCTCCAGGAGGATGCGCTCCAGGAAATTCCTGCAAATCTCGTCGTCGTCGACTATGAGGATCTTCATCGCCGTCTCCTGTGCGCTGCAGTTCTGGCCTTTGCCTGCTGGATCGGGGCCAAGGCGCAGATGAGCGCCAGCCGCACCAAAGCCGGCCGGCTCGCCTGCCGCCGCCTCAGGCCCCTTCGGGCACCGGTTCGAGGTGGTGCAGCAGGCTGGTTCTACCTTCCAGTTCGGGGGTCTCGTTGTAGCTGAACCAGTACTGAACCAGCCCCTGCATCATCACCACCAGCGCATTGAAGGAGGAGGGTTTCACCAGGTAGGAGTTGCAACCCAGTTCGTAGGCGCGGTTCATCTGGGCCAGATCCCTGGAGGCGGTGAGGATAATCACCGGCAGGCGCTTCAGCACCGGCTGGCGCCGCAGCCAGGACAACAGTTCCAGCCCGGTGTTGCCGGGGAGCTTGAGGTCGAGCAGCACCAAAACCGGCCTGGGGCGGCGCTCGGCAGCGGCGAATTCCCCCTGGCCGCTCAGGTAGTTGAAGGCCTGCTCCGCGTCGCTCACCGTCTGTACCGGAGTGATCACACCCACCCGTTGCAGGGCAAGCTCGGTGAAATGGGCATCATCGGGATTGTTGTCCACAACCAGAACCGTATGATGTACGTAGCTCATCTCCCCCCTCCGTCATCCGTATTCCGTCCCCGGTCGCCGGGCCGGCCTTCTCCGAGTTCTCAGACTTCTCTGACTTCTCTGACTTCTCTGACTTCTCTGACTTCTCTGACTTCTCTGACTTCTCTGACTTCTCTGACTTCCGAGGCCGTTATCCGTCATCCGCCGTCCGCCTTCCGTCACCCCGGCTTCTTAAGTTCGATCCAGAACCTGCTCCCCTCCCCTTCCCTGGACTCCACACCGATCCTGCCGCCCAGGCGCGCCACCGCCTTGCGCACGATGGCAAGGCCGATCCCGGTGCCGGGATAGCTTTCCACGTCGTGCAGCCTCTCGAAAATCTTGAAGATCCGTTCCTGGTCCTGCGGTGCGATACCGATGCCGTTGTCCTCCACCAGAAGCCGGCAGTTGCCCTGGTCCTGCTCCGCCCAGATGCGCAGCCTCGGGGTTACCCCTTTGGGCATGAACTTCAGGGAGTTGGTCATCAGGTTCAGCAGCACCTGCACCAGCACGACGTGATGGCCGATCACCTCCGGAAGCTGGTCGGCAACCTCCAGGATGTAGCGCTTGCCGCCGCTGGCCAGCTCCAGTTGCCGGGTCGCGTCCTCGACCACCTCGGACAGGCTGACCGTCTGCAGTTGGATCTCCTGGCTGCTCATATGGCTGTAGGCCAGAAGGTCCTGGATCAGCCGCTCCATCCCCTGGGCCGCGGACAGGATGCGCTTCAGGTAATAGATGCGCTCCTGCTCCCCCAGCGACTGGTCGCCCAGCAGCAGTTCGGCGTACCCCTTCATGGTGCGCAGCGGGGCGCGCAGGTCGTGGGAAACCGAATGGGCGAAGGAGTCCAGCTCGGCGTTGATCTCCTCCAACTGCGCGGTCCGCTCGGCTACGCGCTGCTCCAGGTCGGCGGAATTTCTCTGCACCTGGGCCAAGAGACCGGCGATCTCCGCCTCCGCCTTCTTGCGCTCGGTGATATCTGTGAACACGATGCCGAAATAGCCGTCGAAGAGCGCGAAGACGCGCAGGAGGTAACACTTCTCGGCAATGCAGGTTTCTCCCAGATCGACGGAGCCACCGGAGCCGGATATCCTTCTGCAGATCTGCGGAAAATCGGCGCCGAAAATACCGGGGAAACGGCGGTCCAGCCTGCTGCTGTCGCTCTCCCCTGACAGGAGGGCGCAGACCTTGCCGGCCGCCTGGTTCAGCTCCACGATCCGCGGAGCGAGTTCCGGCCCGTCGGCCTCAAGGCGCACGATGGCAAGCCCCACCCTCATGTTGCCGAACATCGACATGTATAGCTGGACCGCAGTCTCGGTATCGAGAGCCATGGCAGTATCCTTCCCAAAGTTGCGGGCCGTCGCCCCGATTTGAATTAAGAGATTATAACCAAGGAAAATAAACTTGCATTAATAATTGCTAGGCCGAGGTATTCTCATGGCAGATCGCGGCTCGGACAGCAGGGGAATCTTCAGGCAGCGCAGCCGGTTGCAGGGAGGGTCGAGCGGCAGGTTGGACGGAGGGCTAATTAGAGCGGTGGCGCATGGCAGGGGTAAAGGCGCTTGGGGATCGGGCTTAGGGCTTGGAGATCCAAGGATTCGCCTTGAGGTAGAAGCGCAGCGGCTGGTCGGCCCAGACGCCGGCGTAGGCCACCCCTATCCTGGGGCGGCAGACGATCTCCCCCTCTTGCCCGCCGGGGGGGAGAGCGAGGAACAGATCGTCGCTCTCCAGGTCGTGGCCGTTCAGCCTCAGGTCGATCTGCATGGCGCGGCAGAGTAGCCCCGGACCGGAGGCGCGCTGAGGCAGATTGCGCACCGGCTCGAGGGCGCGCAGCAGCACCGCGCTTCCCTCCCCCTCCCGGCCGGTGACGACGTTCAGGCAGTAGTGCAGGCCGTAGACCAGGTAGACATAGGCGTGGCCTGGGGGACCGAAGAGCACGCGGGTGCGTTTGGTGAGTCCCTTGGATGAGTGGGCCGCCAGATCGTGCGGACCCAGGTAGGCCTCCACTTCCACGATCCTGCCGACCCGCTCCACCCCCCCGGTAACGTGAACCAGGAGAGTGCCCAGCAGTTCCCGGGCCACCAGAACCGGGTCGCGCTGGTAGAAGGAGCGCGGCAACTGCTGACTAAGGAGATCCGTCATCATCCCGCCCCCGGCCGCTCCGCTCCCCTCCGCTGCCAAGCATCTCCCGGAGAAGGTGACTCGCGCTTCCCTAACCCGGCCTAGCCGGAACAAACAGGGCAGACCGTAGGGTGGGCCTTGCCCACCGTCCTTCCAGATGAGGACACGCCAGTCGCGGTGGGCACGGCCCACACTACGTTGAAAGCAGCAGCTTTACCTTTGCCCGTCAGGTAGTTGCAGGGGGGGATTCGCAGCCAGCTCCACCCGGTTTCGGCCGCTTTGCTTGGCCCGGTACAAAGCGGCATCCGCGGCCTTGATCACCGCGTTTTCGTCCCAGTCCCAGTCGCTGACCACCGAGACCACCCCCAGGCTGATGCTTACCGGTATGGCAGCTTCGGAAGTGGCGATGGGCTCACTGCAGATGGAGAGCCGCACCCTTTCCGCCAGGGTGGCGCTGCACTCCCGGCAGCATTCGGGGAGCACCATCAGAAACTCCTCCCCTCCGTACCTGCCGATGGAGTCGTAGGGGCGGATCTGGGCCTGCATCCTCTGCACCACCGAACGGAGCACCTCGTCCCCCACCAAATGGCCGTAGCTGTCGTTGATCTTCTTGAAATTGTCGAGATCGGCCATGACAACGCCGAGAGGTTCCTCCCGGCGCCTGGCCCTGGCCAGCTCCTGGCGCAGCAGTCCGATAATCTCGCCATGGTTCCACAGGCCGGTGAGCGAGTCGTGGCTCGCCTTGTGCTGCAGCACCTCCCGGGTCGCCATCAGCTCGTTTTGCAGCTCGACGATACGCCTGCCGGCGCGCAGCCGCACCCGGAGCTCGTTGTGGTTGAACGGCTTGGTGACGTAATCGTCGGCGCCCGCGTCCATCCCGGTGATCAGGTCCTCGTCCCCTTGCTGCGAGGTGAGCAGAACGATGTAGGTATAGGGGCGATCCTGCTGCCTCACCTTTCGGCACAGTTCCGGTCCGTCCATCCCCGGCATCTTCCAGTCCAGTATGGCCAATTGCGGGGCGTCGCAGCTCTGCAGCAATTGCCAGGCCTCTGAGCCGTCCAAGGCAGTGAGCACCTGGTAGCCCCAGCGGGCCAGCAGATCCTCCAGCAGGCGCCGCAACCCTAAATTGTCCTCGGCAAGCAGGATCCTCATGCATCTTTCTCCCTAACTGGCACCTCATAAATACAAAAACAGGAGTGCCCCTTTGTAAGACACTCCTATTCCGATTGCTGCCGCGGAACTGCCCCCCCCGGCCTGGAACCGTAGTAGCCGGGGAGGTTCCAGCCGGGATAGGCTTGCGGATACCAGTACCCGGGATAGGTGCCGACCGCCCCGGGCTGGATCGTGGTCTGCTGCTCGACCTTGATGGTCTGCACGGTGGCTGTAGCCATGAAGACGCCGGCGAATTTCATCATCTGGCGCATCGCAAACCACCTCCTGCAGCTTTCATCTGACCACTCTCATTGGACCCCAAATCGGCCGCTTCGCAAAAAGGTAAATCATTTATACCAAGTTGCTCGGACTTGGCAATGGGATATACTAGGCGCATAATCATTAATAAGCCAGCCCAAGGACGCCAATGTCGTCAAAAACTTTAATTAACCTGACGGCCCAGCGTCCCTGAAAGGTCGGCTCACAGCGATCGGTGGCACGGTGTAAAAGGCAGCGCGGTGTAAAGGTAGCGCGGTGTAAAACAGGAGGAGGTCATGGAAAAGATCGAGCGGATCCTTGTGGTCAACAGGACAAGGCAGTACTGCCCGGAAGAGGTTCGGGCCGGCCTCTCAGTGGCCAGGAAGTACGGCGCCCGTCTCCTGCTCCTGCATCTGATCTCGAACCCGGTGGACATGGAGGCGCTGAACGCCCCGCTCCCCTATCCTGACGAGCACAAGAGACATCTGAGTTTCGAGGACGAGGCAAGGGAGGAGCTGAACAAACTGCTGAGACCGTTAAACTCCGAGTTCCCGGTCGACATCATCATCAGAAACGGCGACCCGGTGGACGAGATCGGCAAGGTGGTACGGGAGCAAAAGATCGACCTGATCGTGCTCCTGGCCCAGGAGCAGGGGCGCCTGGAGCACATGCTCTTTGGCCGGGACAACGACGAGGTCGTCCGCAGCATGCCCTGCAGTATTCTCCTGGTGAAGCATGAGCCGGAGCCGGTGAACTGGTAAGCGATCTGGTAGGGCCGCGTGTGCAGAACATGCCCTCGCAGGGGGCGACTCGAACTTCACTCCCCAGGAGGGCGCCATGCAGAAGTGGAAGTGCACAGTGTGCGACTATATCTACGATCCGTCAGCGGGGGACCCGGTGAACGAGGTCCCGCCCGAGGTCCCGTTCGAAGAGCTTCTGGAGGAGTGGAACTGCCCGGTTTGCAGGACGGGGAAGCGCCGGTTCGTCCCCTTCTGAAAGATAAAGCCGATCGGCACACGCCGCCTCGGGCCAGCTTCCTCCCCTACCGGCTCAGATCCTGGCTCCGGTGAGAAAGCTTTTCTTCAGGTTGAGAAGTCGGGGGTATGGCAGTTCTCCCTCCCCTTCAAGGGGAGGGTCGAGGCTTGTCAGCCGAAGCTTCAGCGAAGGGTGATGAGGATGGGGTAAGGGGGGTTACAGGTCGCGGGAGTTGGCGCGGCGGTAGACAGGTGTTTCAGGGTCGGCGTCTTCCGGGATAAGGAAATGGCGCCCCTCCGGGTGCCGGCACAGATAGTCATAACCGAACGGTACCGCGTACTTGCAGTCTGCGTTGTATATCCTGCAATAGAACATCTCGCAATCGGTGCCCGGGATGGTCGACCCCACGATGCTGGTTCGGCATTTGCTGAGTTCCGGCTCCAGTGTCCCGAGTGATCGTAGCATGAGCATGACACCCCCTTTGAAACGGCAATGCAGGTTAGTATAGTAAAAATTTTCTCACTGTAAATGTTCAAAGTTAAAATTAATTCATCAACTACGCATAACCGTCGCACCGTTCATGCTTCTCACCTGCAGCAGGGCTCCCATGACCATCCTGGAAACAAGCGACCTCAGCAAAAGCTACCTGATCGGAAACCGTGCCATCAAGGTGCTCGATGCCGTATCCCTATCGGTATCCAAGGGAGAGTTTTTGGTGGTCAAGGGGGAGAGCGGCAGCGGCAAGTCGACCCTGCTCACCATCCTCTCCGGCCTGGACCGCCCGGACCAGGGGCGCGTGCTGATCGAGGGGAGCGACATCACCGACCTGGGCGAGGACGCCCTGGCTCCGCTGCGAAACGCCACCTTCGGCTTCGTCTTTCAGTCCTTCCATCTGATCCCTTCCCTGACGGCGCTGGAAAACGTCATGTTCCCCGCCGAGCTTAGGGATGACCCCGGGGCCCGCGTCAAGGCCGAGGCGCTTCTGGACCGGGTGGGGCTCTCCGGCCGCGGCAGCAGTTTTCCGCACCAGCTCTCCGGAGGCGAGAAGCAGCGCTGCGCCATCTGCCGGGCGCTGATCAACGGTCCGCGCATCGTTTTCGCCGACGAGCCCACCGGCAACCTGGACTCGGTGAACGGCGCCGCGGTGCTGGAACTCCTCCTGGAGCTCAAGCGGGAACGGGACACCACCCTCCTTCTGGTCACCCACAGTCCGGAGATCGCGCTTCGGGCCGACCGGATCGTGACGCTGCGCGACGGCAGGATCGTTTCCGGCGGCGGCCGTGGTTAACCTGCGCTTCATCCTGCGCCAGATCACTGGCGCCAAGCGCCAGTGCGCGGTCTTCGTGCTCTGTGTCGCCCTCTCCATGATCACCCTGGTTTCCCTGGGAAGCTTCAGCCGCAGCGTCCGCTCCTCGCTTTTGCGCGACGCGCAGGCCTTGCATGCCGCCGACATCATCGTCCGTGCCCATTCCCCCAATCCGCTGGCGCTGGAAGAGAAGCTTGCCGCGTTGGGGAGGGAAGGAGAGCTGAAGAGCACGCACTACTGGAGCTTCTACTCGGTGGTGCGCAAGCTCTCGGGCGAGAATTCCCTGCTCTGCGACCTGAAGGTGGTGCAGCAGGGCTATCCTTTCTACGGCAAGGTGCTGCTAGCCTCGGGGCGCCCCCTGCACCAGGTGCTCACCCCGGGGAGTGTGGTCGTGGAGCAGACGCTGCTGGAGCGCCTGGGGCTGCGCTTGGGCGACGCGGTCCTGGTGGGGGAGGCCACCCTCACCGTCCGGGACGTGCTGCTGCAGGAGCCGGACCGCCCGGTCAACTTCTTCGCCCTTGGGCCGAGGATGTTCCTGTCGGCGGCCGACCTCGATTCCCTCGGGCTGATCGGCAAGGGGAGCAGGGTCAACCACGTGACACTGGTAAAGGTTGCGCAGCCGGCAAACCTGGAACGGCTGGTGCGGGAACTGCGCGCTGCCGCGGCCGGGACCACGGTGCGGGTCGACAGCTACCGGAACGCCGACTCGCGGGTGAAGCGCTTTTTCGACAACCTCCTGTTCTTTCTGAATCTGAGCGGCATCTTCACCCTGCTCCTCGCCGGTTTCGGCATCCAGAGCACGCTCTTTGCCATGCTGAAGGAGCAGGAGCGCACGATAGCCGTGATGAAGGCGGTGGGGGCCAGGAGCCGCTTCATCATCGGGCACTTCCTGGCACTGACCCTGGCCCTGGGCCTCTTAGGGACCGCGACAGGGCTCTTGGCCAGCCTGATACTGCAGGAGTTCCTGCCCGGGCTGTTCCGCGGACTGATCCCGGCGCAGGTCACCATGACCGTCTCCTGGGGGGCCGTGGTCGAAGGTGTGCTGATAGGGCTTCTGGTCGTGCTCCTCTTTACCGCCCTCCCCCTCTATCGTCTGAAGGAGGTGAAGCCGCGCGCCATCTTTGGCAAGGAGGAGGGCGAGACCCTCTGGACCCGCTCCACCTGGCTCATCGCGGGGAGCGGCACCCTGTTTTTCCTCGCCATGGTCCTGATCCGGATCCGCGAGCTCAAGACCGGCCTCTACTTCATCCTGGGGCTGGTGTCGCTCGTCCTGGTCGCCTTCCTCTTGGCCGAGATCACCCTGCACCTCATGAAACGCCGGGAGCCGAAAAACCTGGTGCTGCGCCAGGCCGTCAAGGGGCTGTTCCGACCGCGCAATGCCTCCCGCTCCATCGTCGTCACCCTGTCTGCCGCCTTCGCCGTCATCTTCGCAATAAACCTGGTGGAAAAGAACCTGGACGCCTCCTTCATAGAGTCCTTCCCGCCCGGAGCTCCCAACGTCTTCTTCATCGACATCCAGCCCGGACAAAGGGCGCAGTTCGCCGAGACACTGGGAGTTGCGGCGGATTTCTATCCCATTGTGCGCGGCACGGTGAGCGCCATCAACGGCGAGCCGATCGACATGGAAAAACAGCGCCAGTCACGCGGCGACAACCTGGCGCGCGAGTTCAACCTGACCTACCGGGAGCATCTGCTGGCCGACGAGCGTATCATCAAAGGCGGGAGCCTGTTTCGGAAGGATTGGGGCGAGCTGCAGGTATCGGTGCTCGACACCGTGGTCAAGATGCAGAAGATGGAGGTGGGTGACACTATCGATTTCCGGATCCAGGGGATGCCCGTCCGGGCGCGCATAGCCAGCATCCGCACCAGGACCAGCGGCGGCATGACCCCATTTTTCTACTTCGTCTTCCCCAGTTCCCTCCTGGCGGAGGCTCCCCAGACCCTGTTCTGCGCTGCGCGCATCGATAAGGCGGGCATCGCCACCCTGCAGAACCGGATCGCGGCCAAGTTTGCCAACGTGAACGTCATCGACCTGAACGAGACCGTCACCGTTTTTGCCCGGATCATGGAGAGGCTCTCCACCATTGTCCGGTTCTTCACCTCGTTCAGCATCGTCGCGGGGCTTTTGATCGTGGTGAGCTCGGTATTCGCCACCCGTTACGCCAGGATTCAGGAAGCCGTCTATTTCACCATACTGGGGGCGCGTGGGCGCTTCGTGCTGGCGGTCTTCGCCGTGGAGAACCTGTTTCTAGGGGTGGTGAGCGGGGTGATCGCGCTGGTGATCTCGCAGGTTGGGAGTCTCATCATCTGCCGCAAGGCGTTCGAGATGAGTTACCAGCCCTATCCAGTGCAGAGCCTGCTGCTGGTGTTAGGGACCACCCTGCTGGTGGTCTGCGTCGGTTTGGCCGTCTCCCTTCCCATCCTGCGGCAAAAGCCGGTCAGCTTTCTGCGCGAGCAGGCGGATGAGTGACCCCATCCCCACCCCTACCCTCCCCTTGAAGGGGAGGGAGAAAAGCAGAAACTTCCCTTCCCCTGCGTCCCCTTCGGTTCGGGTGACGCTGCTTTACGAGATCTTGGCAGTATAAAAGACAAGCACGTGCTCCATAGGATGGGCCATGGCACTGACTCTGGTATCATTGACGACTGATTCATGTCCCCTCCCCTTCAAGGGGAGGGCCAGGGTGGGGATGGGGTGGCACTGACTCTGGTATCATGACGACTGATTCATATCCCCTCCCCTTCAAGGGGAGGGCTAGGGTGGGGATGGGGTAGGCCTTGATCGGTCAAACGAACAAGAAGATTACCGCGAATCAGTTGCAACGCGCCCTCAGAAGGGAAATGACCGATGCTGAACGCGCGCTTTGGCAAGTCTTGCGCGATCGCCAGATGAACGGCTTAAAGTTCCGCAGGCAACACCCCTTTGGCGCTTACATACTGGATTTCGTCTGTTTGGAAACGAAGCTGATAATCGAAGTTGACGGCGGGCAGCATAATGAGCATGTTACGTACGACGAGCAAAGGAGCCAGCAGTTAATGGCTGCGGGATTCTCGGTGCTAAGATTTTGGAATCATGAAGTACTTCACGAAATAGAGTCGGTGAGGGAGAGGATTTGGAGGACAGTGCTGGAATTTCTGCCCCATCCCCACCCCTACCCTCCCCTTGAAGGGGAGGGAGAGAATGAAGAGTTGGGTAAGTAAGGATACAAGCGGATCTTGGGAAAGGTAGGTTGCCATGCGAACCTTAACGATATTTATGACAACAGTGACTATGGCCATGCTTGTCCTTTTCACTGGTTGCCAAAAGGAACAGGAAACGGCTGCCGCGCGCCCGGTTGCTTCCACACCCCCCGCAGGGACGGTGGTCGCCGTCGGCGACAGCCTCACCGCCGGATACGGCGTGTCCCCCTCGGAGGCCTATCCGGCCCAACTGGAAAGGAAGCTGAAACAGGCTGGGTACGGCTGGCAGGTGATCAACGCGGGGAACAGCGGCGAAACGAGCTCCGGCACCTTGTCCAGGGTGGACTGGATCCTGAAAAACAAGCCGGATATCGTGATCCTGGAGACCGGCGCCAATGACGGGCTGAGAGGGGTGAGCCCCAGCCTGACGCACAAGAACATCGACCAGATCGTCACCCGGCTCAAGGAGAATGATGTCGAGGTCGTCCTGGCAGGCATGCAGGCACTCAGGAACATGGGTGGCCCCTTCACCCGCGAGTTTGCCGCCATCTACCCGCGTGTCGCCAAAAAGCACGACCTCATCCTGATGCCCTTCTTCCTGGCCGACGTTGCAGGGGAGCCACACCTGAACCTGGGCGACGGCATCCATCCCTCGGCGGAGGGTTACCGCATCATCACGGAAGCCATCTACCCCTACGTGATAAAGGCGATTGAGAGAAAAAGGAGACCGTCTTAGGAAAGACAGGGCGAACCCGAGGTTCCCGCCCGACCTGTGACCGGTTGGTAGGGGCGAACCTTGTGTTCGCCCATCTCATCTCTCCACCTCTCTCGCGCTCTCTCATAGGGGAAGCCCCTGCACGCCAATGACTGTAAAAAATGCCCTGAACCGGCGTCTTGTCTTGCCTTTTGACTCGATTTAATGTACACATGCTCTGTTAAAATGGGCAGTATTGATAATCCGGATTCGGGTCTTACCACTGAAGTGATCGAGAGCATTTGTGAGCCTTCCTCCTCCATGTCCAAGCCTTGTCCTTCTGCCGCTTCGCAACCTTTAGGCCATCGCAACATCTGCTGCAAATATGACGGCAACAGGAGAAGCCCGTTTGAACCGACTTGCAACCTGTAGTGACGTGACCACCAATTCCACCGAAAGATACGATAGCCTCGGATCTTGGCGCGCCGCCGCCGACGCTCCGATCATAAAGAGCAAGTCCCTCAAGGAAGCGCTGCGCCAGGTGCGCCACCCGCTCTACCTGGTGCAAAGCGACGGCGTGCTGGTTCCGGAGCTCGGGGGGATCGGGCATCTGGGGACCGCTTCCGGCACAGGCTTCTCGCTGGCAGGATTCGCTCCCCCCTGCCTGCCGGAGAACCTGGGCGACCCCTCCTTCTGCAGGGATCTCGGCATCCGCTACCCGTATCTGGGCGGCTCCATGGCCAAGGGGATCAGTTCGGCCGCCATCGCCGAGGAGCTGGGGCGCGCCGGGATGCTCGGCTTCTTCGGTGCCGCCGGCCTGCCGATCTCCCAGGTCGAGGCGACCTGCGACCGCCTGGCCGCCTCACTGGGGGATATCCCCTACGGCTTCAACCTGATCCACTCCCCGCACGAGCCCGACCTGGAGCGGGAACTCGCCGAGCTCTACATCAGGAAAGGGGTGCGCATCATCGAGGCCTCGGCCTTCCTGGCTCTCACCCTCCCCTTGATCCGCTACCGGCTGCACGGCATCAGGCGCGCCGCCGACGGCAGCATCGTGACCCCGAACCGCATCATCGCCAAGGTGTCGCGCGAGGAGCTGGCCGCCAAGTTCTTCGCGCCCGCGCCGGAGAAGTTCCTGCGCGAACTGGTGTCCGGCGGCTTCATCAGCTCGGAGCAGGCCGAACTCGCCGCCCTGGTCCCGCTGGCGCAGGATGTCACCGCCGAGGCCGACTCGGGGGGGCATACCGACAACCGCCCCGCCCTCGCCCTGTTCCCGACCATCCAGTCGCTGGCCTCCAGGTTCGAACAGAAGTACGGCTACCACTGCAGGCTGCGCGTGGGGCTGGCCGGTGGCATCTCCACCCCCGCCTCCGCCGCCGCGGCCTTCGCCATGGGTGCCGCCTACATCATGACCGGGTCGGTGAACCAGGCCTGCCTCGAATCCGGGACCTCCGCCGGGGTGCGCGCCCTTCTGGCCGAGACGCGCCAGGCCGACGTCACCATGGCG
>Ga0209212_1001221_pt1 | contig 43454 bp, 40 predicted proteins | sample RifGroC2_FD_183996 | JGI IMG/M metagenome (GOLD analysis project Ga0209212, IMG submission 183996) | Groundwater microbial communities from Rifle, Colorado, USA - Groundwater C2 (SPAdes) (version 2) | ecosystem: Environmental > Aquatic > Deep subsurface > Groundwater | place: Rifle, Colorado... | reverse complement strand
ACATGGGCCAACCTCCTTGCCCGGTCATCAACTGGACGGCGGTCATGTAGATGCCGTCCAGATCGGGACGCTCCTCCCGGTCCACCTTGATGCTGACCACGTATCGATTCATAAGATCCGCCACGGACGCGTCCGCGAACGACTCCCTCTCCATGACGGAGCACCAGTAGCACGTCGAGTACCCGATGGAGAGGAAGATGGGTTTGTCCTCCGCCTTCGCCTTGTCGAAGGCCTCTTTTCCCCACGGGTACCAGTCGACCGGGTTGTCCGCATGCTTCAACAGGTAGGGGCTCGTCTCGAGGGCCAACCGGTTTTTTCCCTCGGGGATCGCCTTCTCAGGCCGATTCATGGTTGTTCCCTTCCTTCCTTCGCCGTTCGGGAATTCGGCGGACACCGCGCCGTTCGGGACTCCTTTCCTGCGAGCGCCCCCGGCCTGGCGAATGGCCGCCTCCAGCGCGGAGGAGGAGAACAGGTCCGGCAGGCGGGCAATGACTTCGCCCTGCGGGGAGAGGATCACGGCGAAGGGAAGCCCCGCCCCTCCATACGACTCGAGGAGGGCCTCCTTCCGGTAGTCGGATTCGGTCAGGTCCACGCGGAACGCCGCCATGCGGGCTTCCCGGGCCGCGCGGAGGACCTCCGGGGCGCTGTAGGCCGTCTTCTCCAGGACCTTGCAGTTGATGCACCAATCCGCGGTGAACTCGATCAGGACGGGGACGCCCCGCGACCGCGCCGAGGCGAGCGAGGTTTCCTGGTACGGTTCCCAGGGAAGGGAGGAGTCCTTGCAAGGCGCGGACGCCGCCAGGACCAGCGACACCCCGGCGGCTGCGCACAGGGACGCGAAGACCTTGGCAGGCAACCGCCCGGGCCTTGTCCAGGAGATCGCCGCCCAAACGGCGAGCCCCCCCGCCCACAGGAGCCACAAGGGCATCCCGAAGCTTCCGGGAAGCAGGATCCGGGCGAAGAAGATCGCCCCGCCCAGAAGCACGAAACCGAGAACCTCCTTGATGCGGGTATTCCATTCGCCGCCGCGGGGGAGCCGGGAAAGCCATTCCGGGCGCAGGACCACGAGAACGTACGGGAGCGCAAGCCCGGTACCGATGGCCGCGAACAGCCAAAGCGTGACGATCGGCGGCCGGGTCAGGGCGTACGCCAGGACGCCTCCCAGGAAAAACCCGGTGCAGGGCGTGGCGAGGATTCCGGTCATCGCCCCCGAAAGGAACGGCTCCATGTACCGCCGTCCACGGACCCGATACACGGCCTGGGGAACGGGGATCGAAACGTCGAAGAACTCGACGATGCCGGAAACGAGGAGAAACGCGGACAATAAACCCAGGAACGTCCGGGACTGGAACAATCCTCCCCAGGTCAGGTGCAGGAGGGCGGTCGCTCCTCCCAGCGCCAGGAAGAAGGCCAGGGAACCCGCAAGGAACGCCGCCGCCGCGACGAAACGACGCCTGGAGCCCGACCCGGTCTCGTTGAGGATGGCCCGAATCTTAAGCGGGATCGCCGGAAGGACGCAGGGGGTCAGGTTAAGCAGGAAGCCGGCGGCGAATGCCAAGAAGGTTTGTACGATCAGCGCCATCGTTTCCTCCGATTGCCGCTTTCTTCAGTATGTGGGATGCGCCCGCAGGCAAACGGGTCCGTGCCGAAGGGGCTCGGCAGGAGATCAGGACCGCCCTGAGGGTCGGGTGAGTTGCAACGCCCGCAGTACTTCCGCCACGCTCCACGCCTGGGCGATGCAACCCCGCGGCATGAACGGTGGGTCGCCGTCAGCGATCTCGCAGATGCTCCCCAGGCCGTGGTCGGTGATGTGACGGACAAGCGGGAGGAGGAAGGAACGGGCCATCCCAGGATTCCGATAGACCCGCAGGTGGGCCGCCACGAAGGGGCCGATCAACCAGGGCCACACCGTCCCCTGGTGGTAGGCGGCGTCCCGGTCTGCCGGTCCCCCTCCGTAGTGACCGGCGTACCGGGAATCATCAGGGGAGAGGCTGCGCAGCCCGAGGGGGGTCAGCAGCTCCCGTTCGCACGCGTCGACGACCGATTTCCGCCGGGATTCGGAAAGTGGGCTGTGCGTTAGGGAGACGGCAAGGATCTGGTTGGGGCGCATGCTTGCGTCGTCGCCTTCTGGGCCGTCGAGGACGTCGAGGCACCGTCCGAGGTCATCGCGGAAGAACCGCCCGAATCCCCGAATGATCTTTTCCGCAAGGGACACATAGGCGGAACCCTCCTTCCCCAAGTGGGCAGAGAAGGCTGCCATGGAACGGACCGCGTTGTACCAGAGCGCGTTTATCTCGACCGGTTTCCCGATCCTCGGCGTCACTACCCAATCGCCCACCTTGGCGTCCATCCAGGTAAGTTGCACTCCCGGCTCGCCCGCGAAGAGGAGGCCGTCTTCCGGGTCGAGGCGGATGCCGTACCGGGTTCCACGGATGTGCCAGTCGAGGATCTCACGAAGCACGGGATAGAGATCGCGAAGAAGAGAAACGTCGCCGGTCGCTTCGTGACATGCCCGGATCGCCTCGAAGTACCAGAGGGTGGCGTCGGCGGTGTTGTATTCCGGTCCCTCGCCGGCGTCCGGGAACCGGTTGGGAAGCATGCCGCGGTCGGCGAAGCGGGCAACGGTACGCAGGATCCTGGCCGCGTCACCGGTCCGGCCGGTTGGAACGGTCAGGCCGGGGAGGGCGATCATGGTGTCCCGGCCCCAGTCCCCGAACCAGTGGTATCCGGCGATGACGGACATCCCGTCGGAATCCCTCTCGACCGCGCGGCGCACGATGAACTGGTCCGACGCGAGGATCAGTTGACGGATGGAATTCCACTGCGGTTCTTCGGGTTCCCAAAGCGGTTTGGCCCGGGTGACCAGTACCTCTTCATAAGCTCTACGTCGTCCGAGGGGGGTGTCACCGTTGAGGTCCGGCGACTCCTCCGTGCTGAACACGAGGGTCATCGACTCGCCGGGGGACAACGTTGCCCGAAACGTGACCGCGCGCAGGTGGTCCTCGACCGCCTCCAGTCCCCGGTACGCCTCCTCACTATAGAAGAAGTCCTTGTACCAGTCGTGTGTCGGGAAGATTTCGGCTCGTTCGCAGAGCAGGAAGAAGGGTGTTGCCCCGGGGAAGGCCGTGACGCGGACGCCGCCGGGGACCGTGTCGACCGCCATCGTCCATTCGCCGGCATGGGTGTTGCCATGGTAGTCACGGTAGTTGACCAGGGCGGCCAGTTCCAGCCCGACAGGGGCGCTTGCTCGCGGAAGGTCGTACCGGACGTACGTTGTGTTCGCCCCCGGCTCCATCCAGACCCGCTTCTCGATGAGTGCGTCGGCCAGTGTGTAGGTCCAGGCGGGTGTGGTCCCCTCCATGTGGAACCGGTCGAGGAGGAGGAACCCTTTCGGTTCCACGGCGCCGCTTGCCCAGCGGTTGGCTCCCAAACGAAACATGCCCCTCCGGTATTCCGCACGCTCCTCCACATTCGATACGAGAAGTGTCCGTCCGAGGGGCGGGTTCAGAGCGGCGAAGAGGAGGCCGTGATAACGCCGGGTCGGAACGCCGGAGACGGTGCCCGACGCGTAGCCGCCGATGCCGTTTGCGACCAACCACTCGCGCCGTCCGGAGATGGAAAGGTCCGAGCACAGGTCCCGTCCGAGTTCGATCATACAGACCTTTCCGCGACACGTCCTACCGAATGCGGAGGATGTCGCTTTCCGCGAAGATCGGGCCGACGGAAAGCCCCAAGCCCGGTCCGCCGTAGAGAGAAGGTGGGACGCCGATGTCGGCCAGGTACAGTTCCCCCACATGTCGTTCCGCGCCCGTAGCGCGAAGCCCTTCCTTTGGGAGGGCCAGCGTCAGCGTCGCCGCCGCCCGGACCGTCGGTTCGAGGGGCACGCCCGTCGCAGCGTCGAACCCGGAAGGGACATCCAGGGCCAGGACGGGGGCGTCCTGGCCGTTGGCCCAGCGGATCAATCCCGCGGCCGTCCCGCCCGGAGAACCTTTCAGGCTGTACCCGATCACGCCGTCCACGACCAGGTCCGGCCGAAGCGTCCCCGCCGAAGGTAACCCACCTGAGAAATGTACCCCCATGCGCCGCAGGATCTCCAGTTGCTGCGCCGGCACCGGTTTGAATTCCTCGGGAGGCCGGGTCAGGAAGACCGCGATGTCCGCGCCCCAGGTGTGCAGCCTGCGCGCGCAGACCAGCGCCCCGCCCCCACTGCCGCCCGTCCCCGCGAGGACGACCACCTTCTTCCCCCGCGGGTCGCCCCCAAGGAAGCGGGTGCGGGCCAGGTGAGCCAGGGCCCGCCCCGCGTTCTCCATCATCCGGGCGAGGTCGATTCCGAAATCCTCCACCATCGCCCGGTCGACTTCGATCATCTGTCGTACCGTCAGATACGGGAGTTCGCCCCGGAACCACGGAATGGCAGTCCTCATGGAAGCGCCTCCGTCGGCTGCCGACTCTTCCCGTATCCGCATCGGAAGATGCATCTCCGCGTGGTGTGGTGGTGGAGTTTCGCGCGACGTGCAAATACCCCTGCGGTGACCATGAACAAGCCGAGTTCCGCCGCCTCCATGAGATACTCCGGCCAGTGATGCCGAAGCGTCTCCGCGGGACCTTTATCCATCGAGGTCACCCACCCTGTCAGGCGGTTCTTTTCAGGAGGTTCACGACGAGGGCGGTCCAGCCGGTCTGGTGGCTCGCCCCGACCCCGCGCCCCGTCTCCCCGTGGAAATATTCGTAGAAAAGGACGAGATCGCGCCAGTTCGGGTCCCCAGCGTACGGTGTGGCGCCCCCGTGGCAGGGCCGCCCGTTCTGCCCGGCCGGGAGGAAGATGCTTGCAAGCCGGCGGGATATTTCCTTGGCCACCTCCCCAAGGTTCATCATCCTGCCCGAGCCGGTGGGGCACTCCACCTGCAGGGCGTCTCCGTAGAAATGGTCATACCGCTCCAGTGCCTCGATCAGAAGGTAGTTCACCGGGAACCAGACCGGCCCCCGCCAGTTCGAGTTCCCACCGAAGAGCCCCGTGGTCGACTCCCCCGGGACGTACTCCACGCGATACTCCCCGCCTGCCAGCCGGAACACGTACGGGTCGTCCCGGTAGATCCTGGAGAGGGACCGGATGCCGTATGGGGAGAGGAACTCTTTTTCGTCGAGCAGATAACGGAGAATCCGCACCAGCCGCTCCCGCGTGGGAATGGCCAGCAGGCAGTGGCCGTGTCCTTTCCCGCCGCCGGCCTCTCCCCCGCACAGGATCTGACGGGCCAGGTCCTTCCGATTCTCCATGAACCAGTTCATCCGCTTCCGGAACCCGGGCAACTGTTCGATCAACTCGTCCTCGATGGATTCTGCGGCGATCAGGGGGATGAGCCCCACCAGGGACCGCAGCTTCAACGGCAGGAACTGACCGTCGACGTGCAGGTGGTCGTAGTAGAATCCGTCCTCCTCGTCCCACAGCCCGGCGCCGCCCAGGGAGTTCATGGCGTCGGCGATGGCGATGAAGTGTTCGAAGAACTTGGAGGCCACGTCGTCGTAGACCGGGTCTTCCCGTGCGAGTTCAAGCGCCATCGAAAGCATGGTGGAGCAGAAAAAGGCCATCCATGCGGTGCCGTCGGCCTGCTCCAGGTGGCCCCCCGTGGGGAGGGTCTGCGATCGGTCGAACACGCCGATGTTGTCCAACCCAAGAAATCCCCCGGAGAAGACGTTGTCGCCGTGGACGTCCTTCCGGTTGACCCACCACGTGAAGTTCAGCATCAGCTTCTGGAACACCCGCGCGAGAAAGACGCGGTCGCGTTTTCCGGGCCGGCCGGTCCCCTTGTACACCTGCCACGCGGCCCACGCGTGGACGGGGGGGTTGACGTCGGAGAAGGCGAACTCATACGCCGGGATCTGCCCGTTGGGGTGCATGTACCATTCGCGCAGGAAGAGGAGGCTCTGCGCCTTTGCAAACTCCGGGTCGATCTCCGCGAAGGGGACCATGTGGAAGGCCAGGTCCCACGCCGCGAACCAGGGGTACTCCCACTTGTCCGGCATGGAGAGGACGTCCCGGTTGTACAGGTGGCTCCAGTCGTGGTTCCGGCCGCGGCTCCGGCCCTCGGGCGGTTTCGGCTGGGCGGGGTCCCCTTCGAGCCAGTCCTTGACGATGTAGTGGTAGAACTGCTTCGACCAGAGAAGCCCGGCGAACGCCTGGCGCGCGACCCGTCGCTCCTCAACGGTATTTCCCGCCGGGGCCCGCGAAGCGAAGAAATCGTCCGCTTCCCGCAACCGGGCCTGGAAGACCTTCCCGAATCCGTCCCCCAGGCGTTCCCCGGTGATTTTCCCCCCGGAAGACAACCGGAGACGGACCGTGACCTCCCCGCCCGCCGGCACCTCCAGGGTGTACAGGGCTGCCGCCTTCGTGCCGGTCCCCTCCGGGTTGACCGCTTCTTTCCTTCCCTGGACGATGTACTCGTGGAACGCGTCCTTGACGTGCGGGGTGGCGTTGGCGGCTCCAAAGAGGCGCTCCAGGTTCGTTTCGTTCTCCGTGAAGAGGAGTTCCGGGAGAGACCCGTCGGGGCCGGGTCCGGCGACGAAATCGTACCGGCCCAAGGTGGAATGGTCCGCCCGCAGCCGTTGGGCGGTTTCCCTCACGATCGACGGCCTGGGCCAGTACCCTTCCCCGGTGCGTCCCCAGGACCAGGTGTTGCGGAACCAGAGGGTCGGGAGCAGGGACAGGGGAGCGGGTTCGGGGCCCCGGTTGGCGACCGTGATCCGGATCAGGAGGTCGTCGGGGGATGCCTTCGCGTACTCGGCGAACACGTCGAAATACCGGTTCTCCTTGAAGACGCCGGTGTCATGCAGCTCGAACTCCGGTTCCTCCTTCCCGCGGCGGCGGTTCTCCTCCGAAAGGAGCCGGTAGGGGAACTCGGCCTGGGGATACTTGTACAGGGCCTTCATGTAGGAGTGGGTGGGCGTGGAGTCGAGGTAGAAGTAGGCTTCCTTCACGTCCTCCCCGTGGTTCCCCTCGGGGCCGGTCAGCCCGAACAGCCTCTCCTTGAGGATGGGGTCCCTGCCGTTCCAAAGGACGATGGCGAAGCAGAGGCGCCCCTCGCGGTCCGCGACCCCGAGCAGCCCGTCCTCTCCCCAGCGGTACGCCCGGCTGCGGGCGTGGTCGTGGGGGAAATATTCCCAGGGGTTGCCGGCGGCGGAGTAATCCTCCCGGACCGTTCCCCATTGCCGCTCCGACAAATACGGTCCCCACCGTTTCCAGTTCTTCTTCCGGAGCGCATCCTCGCGGAGACGGGCCTCCTCGGCGGGTTTTCTCCCCCTGCTCATGGGTTTGTTACCTCTCGATTTTCCCTTTTGTCGCGAAACTCGGGGGATTCTTACACGGGATCGGGGTGGGGTTTACGGGTTTCGGAGAGATTTCCTGATACGCTCCCGCGCTTCTTCAGAAAGGGTTTCCCCGGGCGCTCCCCCGGGCTTTTCCTCCGTCGCTACAAATCGCCGGACGGTCTCGCGGATCAGGTGGAGTTGCCGCTCGTATCTCGCGCAGAACTTGCACATCAGTAGGTGGAAGCGAACCCCGAGCCGCTTGCCGATGGGCAGAGAGGTGTCCATCGATTCGGAGATGAGTTGTGTAACGTCCCTGCAGGAAAGCATCAGGATCCTTCCTCCGTGCTCTTGTTGAACCAGTGGGTTTCCAGGCACCGCCGCAACTGCATCCGCGCGCGATGGAGGATCACCCACAGATTGGTCTCGGAAACGTTCAAAACCTTACAGATCTCCCCGGTGGCCTCCCCCTCGATCTCCCGGAGGGTGAAGGCGTTCGCGTGATTGGGGGATAGGCCGGAGATGCATTTCGTGAGCTGATCGAGGAATTTCTTCTCCCGGTAGAGGTCCGCCGGGTTCCCCCCCCAGTCGGTCGGTCCTTTTGCCCAATGGCCCGACCCGTCGAACGGGGAGGGATCGGATTGTTCCCGAAGATCGCCGTCCTCCAGGGGGGCCTCCCGGGCCTGATGCCGGAAGTGATCCGCGATCTTGTGCTTGAGGATGCCGACCAGCCAAGTGGCTTCGGAGGAATTGCCGGAAAAGGAGCCCCGGTCCTTGAACGCCGCGAGGAACGTCTCCTGGACGAGGTCCTCCGCCGCGGAGCGGTCCCTCAGGCGAAGCATCGCGTATCGGAACAGGTAGTCCCCGTGCCGGTCCACCCAGCCCGAAGGGTTGGAACCTGCTGGCTTCTTCACGAATCCAGTTATCGCATTATTCCCAAGGTGGTGACAACAAGCGTTTTGGACGAAGCGAAAGAGACTGGAGGGGGAGGGGGGACTTACAAGATCATGCCGTCAGACAGAATGGACCTTGCTCAATATCGTTTCGATATCCGGACGATCCGCCGGGCCTGTGCCGATATGATGCAGGGATACGATCCCGTGCGGATCTATGAGAACATCTCCGCTCCGCTGGTAGATGTCCCCTTCCGATTTCCGCAACCTCTCTCCCGTCAATACCCGCTTCAAATAAACCCACCAAGTTTTCGGCCCCCAAACGTCCCAGAAGGAGGAGGATAGCATCCCGTACTTCCTGTACGTTTCACGGGTGTCATCCACCAGAAGCGGCTAGATCAGGGAAGTTTCGGACACGTAACTGCAGGCGAAGAAGTCGTTCTCGAACGTGACTACCGCGATTTTCACGTTTCGTCCGGTGAGTTCTTTTTCCCGATCACGCAACTGCGTGATGTGCGCCCGGCAGAGCAGTCAGCCGAGGTGGCGGTGAAACACCAGCAACAGCCAGCTCCCGCTGTATTCCGAGAGAAAATGGGTTCGACCTCCACTGTCCCGAAGTTCGAACGGTCGGGCGGGTTTGTTCACGTAGGTTGTGAGGAGCGCCCCGTGGGGCTCGGTGCCCTTGTAGAGTTTCCCCTTCCCCGGCCAGAGCGTGAAGCTCTTCTGGTATTTCACCTGCGTGAGGTAGTCCCAGAGATCCTTGCCGGCGGCCGCCGGCATTGCGGTCTTTCCTTCCCCCGCCGCTACAGCGAGCATGGGGGCGGCCAGGAACGCCACGATGGCCATGCACAAGAACAGATTCTTCAGGATCTTCATCTTTCCTCCTTTTCCGTGGTGTTGGGAACCGGTTCCCGGACATCCCTTATTTGATCGCCCCTTGGGTGGGCGAAAGAGACCGGCGGCAGGGGCCCTCTTGAAGGAAAGGCATATATGGCCCCCTGCCACCGGGGGAAGATGATCGTCCTACGGTCCTTTCGTCGCTCCGGGAACCGATTCCTTACACCTCCCTCCGATTTCCTCACTGGAGGATCTCGGAGGAGGGGTGGCGTTTCCTCCACTCCTCCCAGGTGGTGTCGTCGGAGGAGAGTTTGGGAAGCCACCGCTTGAAATATTTCCCCTGGATCCCCATCAGCCCCTTCGCGTACGGATACCAGAGCGTGCCCGTTTCCCGGTCGTACAGGACGAAGGTGTCCCTGTAGGTCCACCCGGAGGGGGAGATGGTCAACGTCTTCCCATCGATTTGGCGGCTGTACACGGCCGCCAGGTCAACCAGCGGTCAATACCCCACGGCGATCGGCTTCCCCCCCAAGTTGATGTTGGCGACTTCGTGGCTCCGGAGAGTGGGGACCGAATAGGCCCGGGGGGACGATCCCTCCCTCACGCCGATCACGCGGGTCGACCCGCGGATTCCGTTGTCCTCTTTCCGGATCCGCGAATCGTCCAGAGGAGTGAACGCGTTCCGACCGATGCCGTACTGGAACCCGCGCGGGTTGAACCCAAGCGATTCCGCCTCGGTGACGTCCCAACGCTCGCCCCTCTGGTCCACGATGTAGATCTTTCCGTTTTCCCCGGTCACCGGGGCTGCCTGCGCAAACGGCGCGCCTCCCGCTCCCATCATGGCTGCAACTGCAACGGCAGCGATAAATCGCCTTGCGCTCATTACGATGCCTCCTTCCCTTGTGTTCGATCTCCTGCTCATTGGTCGGTTCGGTAACGGGAACCTTTCACGAGGAATGCAAGGATTTCGGTATCTCCTCGACAGAGAAGCATCTCGCGGAGGATTACCGCCGCGCCTTCGGAGAAGATCCCCCCAAGGTCGGCGCCGTGGCGATCATGACCGACACAGACAACACGGGGGAGGAGGCGGTCGCGTGGTACGGCGCGATCCGGTTCCTGCCGCCGGGGCCTTAGTGTGCATCCCTCCCTCCTTGACACCGTAGTGGGGTACGGGATGCATCCTATTAACAGACAACCGAGGGAGGGTCCTCGATGACGTCGTTGTTGACGATCGGGCAGGTTGCCAAACGATGCGGAGTCGGCGTCGAGACGATCCGGTATTACGAGCGGGAAGGTCTGATCGCGCAGCCCTCGCGTCCGGAATCCGGTTTTCGCAAGTACCCTCCCGACGCTATCGGAAGGGTCCGGTTCATTCAGCGGTCGAAGGCGCTCGGCTTTTCACTCCGGGAGATCGGAGACCTTCTTTCGCTGCGAGTCGACCGGACCACGACCTGCCCCGAAGTCCGGAAACGCGCCGAGGCGAAGATCGCCGACATCGAGAAGAAGATCGATACGCTCCTTGGGATGAAACGCGCGTTGGAGAAACTGGCCGCCGCTTGCCGAAAACGCGAACCGACGGGAGACTGTCCGATCCTCACCGCCCTCGGCGACGATTGAAGCCCGGAGTCAGGAAAAGGTAAAGGAGGACGTCCATGTCGGAACTGTCGAATAAACGCATTGATGGAAACACGAGATGGGGCCTGGCCGGTGCTGTCGCCGCGGCGGTAGGCGCGTCTGTGTGCTGCCTTGGGCCGTTCCTACTCCTTGCCATGGGTATCGGAGGCGCATGGATCGGTAACCTGACGGCGATGGAGAAATACCGGCCGATCTGGATGGCGGCAACGCTTCTTTTTCTCGGGCTGGCGTTCGCCCGGGTTTACCGGGAACCGAAAGAGGAGGCCTGCGCTCCGGGGTCCTCGTGCCCGCCGAACGCGGGGAGAAGGAACAAGGTCCTCTTCTGGATCGTCACGGCGCTCGTTCTCGGGCTTCTCGCCCTTCCCTACGCGATTCAATAAGGAGAGAAGCGATGAACGTGGAGATCCTGTATTTCGAGGGCTGCCCCAACCACGCCCCCGCGTTGGGTATGGTGCGACGCGTTCTCGACCGGGAAAAGATTCAGGCCGAGGTTCGGTTAATCGAAGTGACGAATGAAAAGACCGCCGAATCCGTGCGATTCCTCGGATCTCCCTCGGTCCGCGTGAATGGAGTGGACATCGAGCCGGGCAGGGAGGAAGACTCGCCATTTTTCGGGTGCCGTACCTACACGGCCGGCGGGAAAACCGTCGGGGTGCCCCCGGAGAAATGGCTGGTGGATGCGTTGCGCCGCGGATTGGAGTAGGCGTCAACCCTTCACCTGGCAGGTTGTTGAATTTCTCGCCGTTATTTCGTGTGTGCGGCCACTCTCTGGAAGGCCACACGCGTTCCCTGCGGTTGCTTTCGCGCGTAGTCCGGGTGACGGGGAGAATCCAGCAGATGACCGTCCCCTGGATCGTGTCCGGTTCCTTTCCCGACCTCGTGTTCCATCTACCTCTCCCTGTTCATTCCGGTTTCTCCGGTACGTTCCGTTCCGATCGCTCATCTCAAAGGCGGTGTTGCCGAAGATGCATCCGCATAGCGTTATCGAAAACCATTGCCAATCCGGGCAGATATTTCGCCCCGGGGAAAATGAATTGCCAGCTTGTAAGGTATTCACATCCCCGGCGACTCACAAATGCGTGAGGATCGAAAGGAGGCGATTATGGCGGCGTTCGATTACGATCTCGGGATTCTCGGAGGGGGCGCGGCGGGGCTCACGGCGGCGGCGGGGTCGGCGCAGTTCGGCGCGAAGACGATCCTTATCGAAAAGGCGAAGAAGCTGGGGGGTGATTGCCTCCACTTCGGGTGCGTCCCCTCGAAGACGCTGATCCGGACCGCCGGAGTCTGGTCCCTCGCCCGCCGGGCGAAGGAGTTCGGGCTCCCGGAAGTGGCGCTTCCGCCGGTCTCCCTCGCCTCCGTCATGGCCCGGGTCCGCTCCGTGATCGACACGATCCAGGAGCACGACTCGCCGGAACGGTTCTGCAAGCTCGGCGCCGAGGTCCGGTTCGGATCCCCGCGCTTCGTAGACGATCACACGGTCGACCTGGACGGGTCGCGCCTGACCGCGAGGGCGTGGATCATCGCGACGGGGTCCGGCCCTTCCCTGCCGCCCGTCGAAGGGATCGCTGACGTGCCGTACTGGACGAACGAGACGGTTTTTTCCCAAAAGGAGTTGCCGGGGCGTCTGCTGATTCTCGGAGGCGGGCCGATCGGCGTCGAGATGGCGCAGGCGTTCCAGCGGCTCGGCTCGAAGGTCACCGTCATCGAATTCACGGACCAACTGCTCGGCCCCGAGGACCCGGACATCGCCTCGATCCTCCGGGGCCGTCTGGAGGCCGAAGGTGTGAAGGTCCTCACCGGCACGAAGGCCCTCAAGGCGGCTACGGCGGGTTCCTCCATCCTGCTGCGGGTGGGGCCGTCGAAGGGGGAAGTGGAGCCGTGGACCATCGAGGGGGACGTCCTTCTCGTGGCGGCCGGGCGGAAGCCAAATGTTGAGGGGCTGGAACTTAGCGCGGCGGGCGTCGCGTTCTCTCCCCGCGGGGTTCCAGCCGACCGGCGGATGAGGACGAACGTTCCCCACATCTATTCGTGCGGGGATGTAAACGGCGTCTTCCCGTTCACCCACGTGGCCGGGTACGAGGCGGGGATCGCCCTGTCGAACGCGGTGCTCCGGTTGCCGCGGAAGGCGGATTACACGAAGGTCCCGTGGTGCACGTACACCGATCCCGAGGTGGCCAGCATAGGCCTGAACGAGAAGCGGGCGAAGGCGGCGGGGGTGGAGTACCGCATCCTGGAGGCGCCTTTCGACGGGGTCGATCGCGCCATGGCGGAGGGGGAGACCGAGGGGAAGATCAAGGTGCTGATCAGCCCGTCCGGGGCGCTTCTGGGATGCCAGATCGCCGGGCATCACGCCGGCGAACTGATCCACGAATGGGTCGCCGCGATCAACGGCGGGGTGAAGCTCTCCACGCTTGCCGGGGCGATCCACGCCTACCCGACCCTCGCGGAGATCTCGAAGAAGGCCGCCGGGTCGTACTACTCCGAGAAGCTGTTCGGCGACCGGACGAAGAAGATCCTGCGTTTCCTTTTCGACCTGAAAGGGAGGGCGTGCACGCCGGAGGAAGTGGTGTCCGGATGAAGACCCGGAAGATCCTGATCCTGCTCGTTTTCGCGGGGGTCGTAGCGGCGTTCCACTTCCTCGATCTCGGGAAGTACCTGACGCTGGAAAGTCTGAAGGCGAACCGGGCGCGGCTTACGGATCTGCGCGCCGCGCACGCCTTCCTGTTCGCCGCCGTCTTCATACTGATCTACGTCGTCCAGACCGCGTTCTCCCTCCCCGGGGCGGCCATCCTTTCCCTTGCCGCCGGCGCAATCTTCGGGGTCCTCCAGGGGACACTGTTCGTGGTGTCGGGCGCCACCGTCGGAGCCATCCTCGCTTTCCTCGTCAGCCGGACGCTGCTGCGGGACTGGGTGGTGAAGAAGTTCAGCGGGCGGATGGAGGGGATCGACCGCGGGTTGCGGGAGAACGGCCTCTCCTACCTCCTCTTCCTGCGGCTGGTCCCGGCGTTCCCGTTCTTCCTGGTCAACCTTGCGTGCGGCGTGACGGGATTGCCGCTTCGGACCTACGCCCTGGGGACGCTGATCGGGATCATGCCGGGGAGCCTGGTCTTCGTGAACGCGGGGGCGAGCCTCGCGGCCATCGAGACCGTGAGCCAGGTCGCAAGCCCGCGGGTACTGGGGTCGTTCGCCCTGCTGGGGCTGTTCGCCCTCCTGCCCACGATCATCAACGCCGTGAAGAAACGCCGGGAAGGGAACGCTCTACCCTTCGACAGGAGATTGAAATGATGCGGGCATCTCCGGATGGGACAGGACGGAACATGTGGACGGAAATCGGTTTGCCGCTCTTTCTTTCGGCAATGCTCTTTGCCCTGGGCGTCGCCCCGGCGGCGGCCGCACCGAAGGCCGAACCGTGGCCGTTCTGGGCGGCGAACGATCCCGAGAGCCGGACATCCATCGATCATGCCCCCTGGGACCGGTTCCTGAAAAAGTACGTCGTGACGAATCCCCCTTCCGGGATCAACCGGGTCCGGTACGCCTCCGTAACGCCGGACGACCGGAAAAACCTGGACGCCTATGTCCAAAAGCTCCAGCAGGTGGAGGTGACCCGGCTCAACCGGCCCGAGCAGGAAGCGTACTGGATCAACCTCTACAACGCCTTGACGGTGAAGGTCATCCTGGACCATTACCCGGTGAAGAACATCCGGGACATCAAGATTTCCCCGGGACTGTTCAGCAGCGGACCCTGGGGGGCGAACCTGTTGACGATCCAGGATCAGAAGGTGAGCCTCAACGACATCGAGCACCGGATCCTGCGGCCCTTGTGGAAGGACAACCGTGTTCACTATGCAGTGAACTGTGCAAGCCTCGGGTGCCCCAATCTCCAGCCGGAAGCGTTCACTCCGGAGAACTCGGAGTCCCTTCTGGAGAAGGGGACACGGGAGTACGTGAACCACCCCAGGGGTGTGCGGCCGGTCGGTGACCGGCTCCAGCTTTCCAGCATCTACGACTGGTTCCAGGCGGATTTCGGGGGTTCGGAAGAAGGTGTGCTCCGCCACCTTCAACAGTTTGCGGGTCCCGACGTCGCAGGACGGCTGAGGGGGTTCCACGGGAAAATCTTGTACGACTACGATTGGCGGATCAACGAGCCGTAGGTGGATCGTTGGGCCGGAGGAGGAAGGGTTGAACGCGCATTGGATGAACTGGGGGATTCTCGCCGTCTTCGGAGTCGCGATGTACGCGATCTCCCCTCGCCTGCGGGGGAAGGACCCGATGGAACAGTTCTTCGGGGGGAGGGACGAAGCCGGGAGAGAGACCAGCGCCTTTTTCCTCACGTCGAGCGTTCTCATCTCCTGGATCTTCGCCAAATCGGTCCAGAACGCGGCGGATCTGGGGCAGAAGTTCGGTCTTCCGGGAGGAGTGGCCTACGCGGCCTATTGGCTCTCCTTCCTCGTCGCCGGGGCGGCGCTCTACCGCCTCCGGAGGAAGGGGTTCCGGAGCATCCACCAATATCTTGGAACCCGGTTCGGGACGGGCGCGATCTGGCTCTTCTCGCTGATTCTCCTCTTCCGCCTCTGGAACGAGATCTGGAGCAACACGATCGTCATGGCGCAGTATTTCGGTCCGAGGGAGAGTACGGCGTACTATGTCGCCTCCTGGTCCATCACGGCGCTGGTGCTCGCGTATGTCATGAAGGGAGGATTGCGCAGCAGCATCGTGACGGACACCGTGCAGATGGTCATGGCCGCCGTGATCCTCTTCCTCATCCTGGCGTACATCTTCCCCGCGGGGCACCCGAAGGCAATGGTCCTCAGCGGGTCCTGGACCCTCGCCGGGGGGGTGGACCTGATCCTCGTGGCCCTGCTGCAGATCTTCTCATACCCCTTCCACGATCCCGTGATGACCGACCGGGCCTTCATCACCGAGCCCCGGAAAATGCTCCGGTCGTTCACCGTGGCGGGGATCCTCGGGATCCTGTTCATCCTCCTGTTCAGCTTCGTCGGGATCTACAACCGGGTTGAAGGGGTCGGGGGAAATTCCACGATCGGCACGGCGGCGGCCTTCGGCCTGCCGCTCCTGTTCTTCATGAACCTGATGATGCTGACCAGCGGGTGCTCGACGATCGACTCCACCTTCAGCTCCATCGGGAAGCTGGTTTCCTTCGAACTGCTTCCGGGGTGGAAGGTCGACAAGGTCGTGTTGGCACGCGGCGCGATGGTGCTTCTCGGCTTGCTCGGGAACCTGATGCTCTACGCGAAGCCCTCCATTCTCTCCGCCACGACCGTGAGCGGCACGATGGTCATCGGGCTCACCCCCGTCTTCCTGCTGTCGGGGTGGAAAAGGGCGGGCGCGTTTTCCTACCACGCCAGCGTTCTCCTGGGGCTGCTTTTCGGGCTGGGCTTGAGTGTCAAGTGGTTCACCTCTTCGATCGGGACGGGAAAGTACGGGAACCTCCTGTGGGTGAACCTCGTCGGCATCTCCCTCTGTTTCGCCGTTTACCTGATGGGAGCCTGGCTGCGTCCGGCCCCGGCTCGGGAGAGAACATGACGGCCCCGAACTGCTCCTTTCTCGGGCTCGACAGCCTCTGGATCCAGGTGGCGGGTTTTTCCTGCAACTTGCGATGCGCCCACTGTTTCAATGCCTCCGGGCCGGGAAACCGGGAGCTGTCGCCCCTTTCGCGGGATGAGGTGAAAAGTCTCCTCGATGAGGCGGTCGCTGCGGGGGTCCGGGATGTGGTGTTCACGGGCGGGGAGCCGTTTCTCCATCCCGAGATGGCGGAAATCGCCGGTGACGCGCTGGCCCGGTTCCCGGTGACGATCTTGACCAACGGAACCGTGGTGACCGATCGACTCGTCGAGCGACTCGCGAACGCGGCCAGGGATTCCCGGTACTCCCTTGAGATCCGTGTGTCCATGGACGCCCCCTCGGAGGAGGAGAACGACCGGATCCGGGGGAAAGGAAGTTTCGAAAAGACGTTGGCGGGAGCCGCCCGGCTGGAAAAGGCGGGCTTTCTCCCCATCGTAACCGCTGTGCAATTCGCCGGGGATGACACCCCGGCGGCGGTGGAGGAGTTCGAACGGATCATTCGGGAACGGGGGATCCGGAAGCCACGCGTCAAGTTCCTTCCCGTTTTCCGCGTCGGCAGGGAGGAAGAGCGGTCCGGAGGTTACGGGGAAGACGATCGCGTCACTGCCGAGTTGCTGGAACTGCTGGGGCCCGAGCATCTCCTGTGCTCCACGGCAAGAGTGGCCACCTCCCGGGGAATATGGGTGTGCCCGATCCTGGTGAACGTGCCGGGCGGGCGGATGGGGGACACGCTGGAGGAGTCGTTCCGTCCCTTTCCCCTCGCGTACGGCGCCTGCGCCACCTGTTTACGGCACGGGGCCGTGTGCGCGAACGCCGCCACGGCGGTTCGGGAGGAGTAGGGGATGAATGAGGTTTCCGGTCGGGTCGCCCTCTTCGGGGGGGTCTACAACAACCACCTCGCTCTTGCCGCGCTACTTGGCGACGCTTCCATGAGGGCACGGGAGATCTTCTGCCTCGGCGACGTGGGAGCCTTCGGGCCTCATCCCGACCGGTCCGTAGAGATCCTCCGGGAGGCGGGTGTCCCGATCGTCCAGGGGAACTACGACCGGTCGGTAGGGATGCGTCGAGGCGACTGCGCCTGCGGGTACACCGACCCACGGGACAACTATTTCGCCGCGCTTTCCTACGTGTACACCTTCCGGAACACCTCGGAACGGAACAAGGATTATCTTGCGACCCTTCCGGAGGAGATTCGCCTCCGTGGCCCGAAAGGGGAACGGATCCTGCTGTGTCACGGCTCTCCGCGGCGACAGAACGAGTTCCTGTGGGAATCGCTGTCCCCCGATCCGTTTCTCGCCCGTTTGCTCGACGACGCGCGGTGCGACGTCCTCGCGGTGACGCACACGGGCATCCCGTGGAAGCGCCGCCTGCCCGACGGGCGCCTCGTGATCAACGTCGGGGCGATCGGGCGGCCCGCCAACGACGGAAAGACCCATGTCTGGTACGCCGTGCTGGACTTGTCGGGCGAGATGCCCGATGCGGCCTTCATCCCCCTGCGGTACGACCATGAACGCCTCGCCCAAGAGATGCGGGTCGAGCGGATCGTCGATCCTTTCGTGAGGACGATCGAGACGGGCTGGTGGACGACCTGCCTGGAGATCCTTCCGGCGAAAGAACGCGCCCGGGGGATGTATTGAACATAGATGGATGGACCCGATAAAGGCGGAAATCAGACAAATCCAAGGAGGCAAACATGCCCCGCATCGTCCCACTCGATCCGCGACAAGCAAGCGGTGAAACAGCCGAAATATTTCGGGAAATCGCGTCCGCCTTCGGCATGGTTCCAAACCTGTTCCGCACGGCGGCCCATCATCCGCCGCTCCTGCGGGCGAACTGGAACAAGGTCAAGGCCGTCATGATGGAAGGCGGGTTAAGCCGCAAAGTCAAGGAGACGATCGCTTTGCTGGTCTCGAAGGACAACGGCTGCGACTACTGCGTCGCGGCCCACAGCGCCGCACTGCGCGCCATCGGCCTGTCGCCGGAGGACGTCGCGGGGATCATCGAGGATCCCGAAAAGAGCGACTTTACGGCAAAGGAAAAATCGCTGATCGGACTTGCGCGCCAAGCGAACCTGGCTCCCCGACGAATTGCAGAGGGGTGGTTCCAGGCTTTGAGGGATCTGGGGGTGACCGACGCGGAAATTGTGGAAGCCTTGGGTGTGATGGAACTGTTCGCCGGGTTCAACAGGTTTCTCGATTCGCTGCAGGTGGACGGGGATATCCGGTCCCGGTAGCCGGGAGGAGGGGATCATGCGAAGAACCGTATTGGCGTTCGCGCTGCTGTTCCTGGGAATCAACGCGTGGGCCGGGCCTGAGGGATTTGTCGGCAAGCCCAGCCGCTACCCGGTCCCGGAAACGATGGATCGCCTGGTGACCGTCCTCCAGTCGAAAGGAATGACGGTGTTCGCCCGGATCGACCACGCGGCCGAGGCGGAGAAGGTCGGACTCAAGATGCGACCGACCCAGCTTCTGGTATTCGGCAATCCGAAGGGGGGAACTCCCCTGATGGTAGCCGCTCCCACGGTCGCGATCGACCTTCCCTTCAAGGCGCTGGCATGGGAAGACGCTGACGGGAAGGTTTGGCTTGGTTTCAACGCTCCGGGGTATCTGAAGGAGCGTCATGGGATCAAGGGGAAGGACGAGGCCCTGAAGGCATTGGCGGGGGCGCTCGACGCAATGACCGACAAGGCCCTGGAATAGGGCGGAGGAGGAGGGACGAAAATGTCGCTGAAGGATCGGATCGCGGAATTCAATGCGAAACGGGACCGGCCGCCGGAGATCATGGCGATCGTCCGTCGGGGGAACGAATACGTGAAGGAATCGGGAGCCTCCGGCCTGCGGATCGGGGAGCGCGCCCCGGACTTCGCGCTCCCGAACCAGCGGAGCGAGACGGTGAGGCTTCCCGACCGGCTGTCCAAGGGCCCGGTGGTCCTCAACTTTTACCGGGGGGTCTGGTGACCGTACTGCAACCTGGAGCTGGCAGCTCTGGCGAAGGAATTGCCCCTGATCCGGTCGCTCGGCGCGGACTTGGTGGCCATCAGCCCGGAACTCCCCGACAACACGATGACGATGGCGGAGAAGCACGCGATCCCGATCGACATCCTGAGCGACGCGACGAGCGACGTGCTGAAAGCGTACCGCCTCTGGTTCGCGGTTCCCGCAGAGGTCAAGGCGCTATACCTGGAGAAGTTCGGCATCAACCTGGAGAAGTACAACGGCGCCGGGCGGTGGGAGCTTCCCGTTCCCGCGACCTACGTCCTGGATACGAGCGGGATCGTTCGTGCGGGGCAGGCGGACCCGGATTACACCATACGGATGGAACCGGCAGAGGTCATTGCCGCGGTCCGGGACATCGTGGGCGATTGATAGAAATCGCCCTGTGGAATATGGTGCCATGTCCGGAGTTCGCAGGACAGCGACATGAAGACCTCCTTCCAGCGGTCTTCTCCAGCCCATCGGGAGCATGATCGATGCTCCATGATCCGTCGTGCTCCATGCCCAATGGGGTCCAGATGCGTTCCTGCGTGTACTCCGTCCTGAGGATGGTCCGATAGACCGTAACCGGGCCGGCGGAGACTACCCACCAGAACAATGCTGCCGATGCCGTGCACAGGGCCACTGAAATGCACCATTTGACCCGTCGGACGGACATGAACGTCTCCCGGGATTCCTCGCGCATCCGCTCACCCGATTCGAGGCAAGTTCCGGCCCGACGATGGTCTTACCGGCTTCCGCGTTTCCTGAACGGCGCCTTCACGATGGCGCGATCCACCGATTCGTCTTCGGTTCCTTCCGTCGCGGCCGAAAAGATCTCCTTGTATCGTTTGCCGTCGAATGCATGACGAACGATCGTCCCGGTACCGGCGCCGGACCTGGAGTAGGCCTGGAGGACGGGCATCCGGTTTTCCGTCTTCCTCAATAACGCATGCCAAGTATTATGGGGTGCATCACTTATGACGGGATTATCTCGTCTGAAACGATTCGAAGACGCACTTGATGCGCTGATTTGCGCTTGGGTTGGTACGCGTTACATAGCCGGTGCGGCGGTGCCCTACGGAGATGGAACGTCTGCGATTTGGGTTCCCTAGCGGCTGCTGAAACCAGGTTCCAACCGAAGTGCGGGCTTTGTCGCGTAGACGATGTCGGTACTCCTGGAAGGAACGGACGACGATACGAGTTCTTCCACCAATATCGCCAACCGGGGGGTGAGATCCTTTTCCCTCAGGCCCGTTAGCTTTAACAGGGCCCAAGACTTCAGTGGCAGTCCCCTCTCGGGTGCAATGACGGCGGCCCGCCTGAGACGTCTTGCCCGGAAGTCTTCGACGGACTCCGCCAGATCCTGCAATGCGGATGTGCACCAGGGCAACCTGTCCTTTCTATCCCATGCCAGTCGACTCAGTCGTGCATGTTTGATGATTCCCTCGCGCGACACACGCTTGAGGGGGACGCTTTCCCGTAGCTCCTGCGCGGCGGATCTTAGGCTCTCGACAATGCTCCGTTCTCTGGAATCCCAATCCACACGTGAATAACTGCTCGGTTGACGGGCGAACCGCCGAGGTTCTGCATAAAGCCAGTCCGGATCATGCCGACGAAGTCGATAGTACAGTTTGGGTTTGAGCATTCGGGCCTTGTCGCGGCTACAGTCCGGCGATTGTTCCAGCAGTGACTGCCACTCTTTTCGCCAGACGAGAATTTTTTCCTGCCCCACCTTGCTCTTGCCTTTCTTGGTTTTCCCTTCCAATAGGTCGTCTATGGTTCCTTGGCATACCCCCAAGACCCGGGAAGCCGCGCGTCGGGAAATCCCCGATTCGACGAGGTCCGTTGCTTTCTTCACCCAAGTGGGTCCGTACACCACGATATTGTCGACGACAGGGATTCCTTCGCTTGTCGTTCTGAACGTAAACCGGAATCCGCATGGACAGCAGGCGGATGCCACGGGCTTCCCCTCGGCACCCGGCCTCACCTGGATGGAACGGATGGATTCTGCCGTCTCCTGGTTGCAATATGTATTCGGGCATCTCCAAGGTCCATGACCGAAAGGATGCGTAAGTTTGCCGCTTTCGGGCAACTCCTCGAAGAATATTTCGAGGAGCGCATGCTGAACGGGATGGCAGTTTCTATTGCGTGAGCGAAAGATCTGTCTAAACCAATTGGTATCGGAGCCCACTTGGACATCGCACCCGATCGGGGTCAGCAGGTCCTGTCCAAAGAAGTCGACGAATGATTCCTCAAGTCTCGCTTGGTTAAGGATTTTTTGGGTTGCGTGGAACCGGCCCCCGATAAAACCTGCGTTCATCGCAGCCTTTCTGTACTGGCCTTTCCTGTCTTCCGAACTCCACCGGCTCTCCTTCCATAGAAGGATGTCCTTGCATCTCATGGCGATCGTGCAGGCACTTGCCGATAACCTGTCCGACATCTTCGCCAGGGAGACATTCAGGTTGCGTGTGGCTTCTGATGCGTCGATGAAGTCCCACAACGCGATCGGCCGATAGGGGACAACGCTGTTCGCTAACACTCCCTTGTGATCCGTACACACGAGCACTCCAGGCAGTTGGTGGGTCCGGCGCCAATAGGTTTCCCCCCATCGTTCGAAATCCTCGGACACGCACTCAGGGCAATACCGCAGGAACTGGGGGACCTTCACGCGGCTCGTGTTGATCCCCAGCCTCGAATGGAGCCCCATTCCGCTGTCGGATTTGATCGCCTCCATCGCTCTCTTCTTCAACATTACGTTTGCGTAATATGTGTAGTAAGGGAGCAACGTATATCTCTCGGCGATTTCTTCCGCGGTCAAACCCCACAACGCGGCGGCGTTCTCAGCGAAGCGTCCAAGGGAAGATGGCAGATCGACTTGTGCCCTTACGCCGCGCCTGTCGAACAACTGCTCGACGATCGACCCCCTGGCGCCCCCGACATGCGTGAAGTATCGCGCCACGATGCTGTAGAGCAGCTCGTCGTCGTAGGGCTTCGGAAGATAGCTCAGCATGCGGCGGCTCCTCCGCGGACATCGGTAATGATGCCGGCTTGGCGGAGAGCATCATGGCCGTTGCCGTCCTTCCCGCCTCCGTCCACGACCGCCTTCAAGCGATTCTTACGCGGCGGGTCGCCCGCCTTGGCGGTCTTGCCGGCACCGTTTCCGGTCTTCGCCGGGGTCGCCCCGGCGGCACCGGCCGAGCAGAGTATGAAGACAACGGCCTCGGTGCAAGTCTTCAGACCCTGCCGTTCGAAGGCGTCGTCCACCAGTTTCTTGGCCGCGCTTTCCTCCGTGCCCATGTCGACGAGCGCCGATACCGCTCTCGTCTTTTCAGCTATGACGTGCGTCTGCGATTCAGCCTTCGCCGCCTTAAGCAGGGCGAGCTGGGCCTCCCTGTCGACGTCTTGTCCCAGGGACTTCAGGCCGTTTGTGAGCAGGTCTTCGTATTTCCTGATCTCCTTCTCGTCCTTGGAACGGAGGGCGGCAAGCATGGGCGCAAGCACCCGGAACTTCTGCGTCGCCACCTTGTGGAGAAGCGATGGAGAGAGGGTTTCGGTCCCGGTGCGGATGGCTTCGATCTGCGAAAGTTGGAACAGCCTTACCACCAGGGCGGTGATGCCCTGGGTTTCGTCATAAAGAACCCTGTTCAGGTCGGGGGAGAGTTCGACCGGCTTCTTCGTCCACTGGTAGCCCCACATACCATTGATGAAATGCTTCCACTCCCCCCCTTCTCCGAAAGCATCCCAGATGTCGCCCCCCATGTCGCTGACACGCCGCGCTTCGCGGAAGACTCCGTTCAGGAGGGCGAGCCCGCGCGGCGTACCGATCGTGACGTACGGAATTTTGACGTCGTTCGAGAGGGTGACGAAGAAGTTGAGCATCTTCTCCTGGCCCACGCCGCTCGCAAGTAGCAGGTTCTGAACTTCATCCATGACGAGGAGACCGAGATGGTGTGCCGCGGCGACGCGGGCCACATAACCGATGAGTTCGTCGACGGTCTTGGCACGACCGAACGTCCGGCGCCAATTCGACCCGAGAAGCTCGTCCACCTTGTCGAGGAAGGCCATGAGGAATTGTTTGAGGCTTCCGTCCAAGGGGCAGTCGATCTTAAGCCAACAAATCTGGAAGAACCCGTGCTCTTTGTGGTGCAGCACCTGCGGGTAAAAGGCGAGCGCCCGTTCGATGGCGGTGGATTTCCCGACGCCCGACACCCCGAACAGCGCCATGCTTGGGGCGGTGGAACGCCTGGTCGGCGAGATCGTGAGAATTTCGCCGGCCATGGCGCGGCGGTAGAACTCCTTCATCTTCTTGCTGTGCCCGGGATCCAGCGGGTTGCGGGATGTGTATCCCGCCCGGATGAGAAGTCCGATCTGTTCAACGAGCCCGAAATGTTTCGGCAACGGCTCGACGTACTCGTCTAGCCGACAAACGCACTGCATCCGGGTTTCCTTGGGAAGCTGGCGTTCCCCGGCGCTGATGTGCGGGTAGCGTCCGAAGGCCTTTATGACGTCGACTGCGGTGCGGAACGGCGGCAGCGCCTCGATGAGCGGGTTGCCCGCATGCTCCGGCAACCCGGCCGGTCGATAGATTGCTTCCAGCCGGGGGATTGTTTCAACCACAGGCTTCGTGCTCATCCGTTCCACTTGCACGAATGGCGCGTTCTTTCTTGAGGATCTCCAGGAAATTCACGGGCTCCTCCTGGTCCTCGGGCGGGTCGTGTAGCGGCAGGCGTTTCGATTGCGCCTCGTCCATGACGAATTTCTCGCTCTCCCGCTGTGCGACTTTCTCATCGGTGCGATTTTCGCGGATATCCGACGTCCGTTCGGCTTTGCTCCGGGTATCGGGACCCAAGGCTTTCTTCGCCTTCTTGGCGTTCGACTCGATTTCCTTCATCTTGTCGTCGCGCTCGACCCGCTTGGCCTGGCGATCGGCCTCTCCCACCGCGATGTTAATCTTGTTCTGCTCGCCAAGCTCTTCCGCCTCGAAGATCGACTTGCCCTGGAATTTGACGCTCTGAGGAAACAAGCTGCACGCCTCGTAACCCTTGGGACAATCCTTGCTGCGTACGTTGCGCAGATAGACCGTCCCCATGTCCCGAGGGTCGAAGGAGACATCCACCTTCCAGGGCTTCCGGCGCGCCAGTGCGAACCAGTCTTCGCGCAACGCCGTAGGGGAGGAGTAGTGCGCTCCCCTGAAGCGAATCCCGTGGGGTGTGATATCGGCCTGCTCCATCGGCATCACATTGAGCATCATGTTCTCAACGGTGATGCATTTGAGCGCCCCACTGCGATTCCTTATCCCCCAGTTCCATAACTCGACCGGAGTGGGCGGGATGCCCTCCACGATCATCCCGGCGGGCGGGACGTACCCGCGGATAGGCTCGTTGTTGTGCTCGATCACGGCCAGGACGACGAGCTGCGTGAACTCGGCGAGGTTTAGGGCCGCGTTGAGCCGGTAATCCGGGGCGCCGCGCTCCCCGGAATCGGCCTCCAGGTAGCCCGGCGTGAACTGCTTGAACTTGGCCGGGACGATCCCGAACCGGCGTTCCACGAGTGCCTTAAGGTCCGGCCGGCCGGGGCTTGTGTTCTCGATATCGATCATCAGCTTGTCGATGATGTTTTTCCCGAGGTCCACGCTCGCAAGCTCGCCGCGATCGGCGAGTATCCGCTTCGGCGCTTCATAGGAAGGCCACTCGTCCTCGTCGATATCCAGCCCGATCCGACGGCAGAACTCGGCCTTCGGCGTTACCACGTTGACGAGGACCATCATGGCTCCGATCCAGGACGGTCCCTCGAATCCAACGTAGACGCCCGTGATGAGGCGGCTGAAGACGTCGATTGCGAAGTAGATGACGGGCCGACCCACGATTCGCCGACGGTCGAACTGGGAGACGAGATACACGTCGGCTACGGTCGCGTCGACCTGGAAGCGGTCGCCGGGTCCCTGCACGTCGCCGGTGTTGGTGCCGAGCATCGGCCTTTCGTTAAGGTCCCAATTTTTCTGGCCCCCGCGTCGAATTCTGCAATTTCGATACGATTCGTCGTTTTCCAGGAAATGACGGAACTGACGCAAGGTGGGCCGCTCGTTCTCCGGCACGAGGACGACGGACATCCTCCCGTTCTCCTCGACGACGCGGTGCGAGAAGTAGAGTGCGATGACCTTGTCGTGCGCCTCCTTCATTGAAGGCTTCTTTCGGGTCAGGTAAAAATCCACCCCGGATTTCAGCTTCTGACGCACATCTTCGTTAACGCCCATGCCGGTTCCTGGGGTAATCCGGCGGTGCCGCCCCGCCTTCTTCAGGCCCTTGGAATTCCGCTTCTTTCCGAAGCTGCCGCATTTGTGATAATCGGTCCGGAGCGCGTCGTAGGACATCCCCCGTTTCCAGAACAGCTTCAGGAGAGCGGATAGCGTTTGGCGCGTCGCCTTGCACTCCGTGAGCCGTTTTTCGATGATCTGCCCCCGCACGCGGGGGATGAAGATCGCGGCTTCGTTTTCGCCCCGTACCAGCGGCTCGATGAGCCGGTACCGTTTTTCATGACGCTTTGCGGCTTTCGTATTGGTTTCATTCATACCTATGCGATTCGCCACCCACTCGTCGTTGAGCTCGACGGTCAACTCTCCTCTCTCATGCCGCTCCTCCAGTACGGCGATAGGGATCGAATAGGGCCAGGATTCGTCGGCGGTGTTGATGAGCCAGCAGCGTCCGCTGAATCTGTCGACGTAAAGCAGCCTGTCCAGGGCGCCGGTCGCCGTGTCCCGAAGCAGCATCCTTTCTGCAAGCACTAGCTGGCTGCGCACAGCGCGTTCCTCCCGAAGTTCGGGTTCACGCGAAGGAAGAGGCCGGACGGTCCTGGAGCAGGCCGACCGAAAGATCCGCAGTCAGCACCTTCCGCGCCAACAGGTGGCGAAGGAGCGTGAGACAAGCTCCCGGGAATAGCCCGAACGCGGAGTCGAACTCTTGGCAGAGACGCCACGCCGGCGCGTGGGGTGCCCGCATGAACGCTTCCAGGAAACGGGTCGAGTAGACAGCGAAAAGTCCCGGTTCTCCGAGGCAATCCTCGTCAAAGCACGGGAAGATCCATTCGAGGTTCCGAGCGAACGGGGTCTTGACCTCCCGATCCGTGACCAGCTTCCACTCGACCCCGCGCTCTTCGAGGTAGATGCGCTCGATCTCCAGCTTTTCGAGGACCCTGTCGTCGTCGAGGTCGGACGCTTCCTTGATGGCGCGTGCGCACGTGAGGTATCGGTTCCCATTTCGGACCGTAAGGAGGAAGTCGGTCGTCATAACGACGAAGGTACCGGTCCTCGTCTCGAAGGGGTGCCTGACGCCGAGGGAATCCGCTATCCGTTTCGTGTCCTTGCGGTTGATCAGCGGAAACTGCTCCCGGATGTCGACGACGGCATCGTCCCACCAATAATGAAAGAAGGCGAAATACTCGTTGTCGGAGAGGAGGTGGTGTTCACGCCCGGTTTTCGGGCAGTAGACCCTATGGGCCCGGCCGAGCGACGGCACGTCGCTCGTGCGCAACCACGGCTTGTATCCGGCCCCTTGGCCTTGGCCGCGCCCTTCCTTGAGGTACCTCCGGATCCTGGCCTCCGTTATGGCGTATTTTTTCCGCGCCATGCTCCCTACTCCGTAACCCGACCCGCGGCGACGATCCTGCCGACCGCCGGGCCGGAGCCCTTACGATACCTCCGGGTCGAACGGCATGGCGGCATGGGCCCTCCCACGTCGCCGCCTCTCCCGCCGTCTTTCTGAACCGCCTTCGCCATCCCTTCCGTCTTCCTCCTTTTCCGCTCGATCTAGCCTTCTACTGTAGTATCGTAAATAACTGTGGGTGTCAAGAAAAAAAACAGCGCGGTGCTGAAAATAACTTCCGGCTGCCGACGGACGCGTGGCGTGAGTCGCGTTGCGGGATGCTGGAAAATACGTGGAAATTTCGAAGCTTACAGGGGTTTTAGAACCCAGAGGACGCGCCCGATGATGGCCGAGGGATGGGCGCGAAGGTCGATCGTGATGGGCTCCTCCGGGGCGGGTTCCTGTCGCGAAACATATCTATACCCATCATGAAGGGTGAGGAGGTGACCCTGAATCTCCAGGCGGCATATCATGACATTCCTCTCAAGCCTGACCGCATAGACGTCGGATGGGCTTGTCTGCCCCGGAACGGGTTGGTCGTCCCGGTCGATGCAGATGATATCGCCGATCTCCAAGAGGGTGGTTGAAGGCTTATCGTCCACGTAAGCCAATAATAAATCGTGCTTTTCTCTCCCGACAGGCCACTTCGGAAGGAAAATTTTCTTATGCGTTTCGTAGATTTCCGATGGCTCCCTGACTAGACTCCCCAGGGGGAAGGTGGTTTTTTTTTCGAGATCAACGGTATCCGGATATTGCCGGTCGGCAGGAGAGTGGTCTTCCTCGTGACCCAATTCTGTCAGGGTGAGGGAAATCAGCTTTCGACCCTCCGGCGATTCGATTTGAGGAGTTTCCCTGAAAAACTCGCTTGGATCTTTTCCGAATACTTTCGAAAGCTTGCGAAGCGTTTGGGGTCCGACGCCGGTCTGACGGTTTTCCAATTGGCTGACCATCGTCTTGGACTTCCACCGGACTCGCTTCCGCAGTTCCTCCTGGCTCCAACCCTTCTCCTCCCGGAAGCGCCGGATGTTGGCGGCGACAATGGCCATAATTTTCGGATCGCGTTTTCTGGGCATCGGCCCCTCCCCGGAACCCCGTCGCAGCCGCAGCGACTTTCTTCATTTACGATATTTAGTCAAACTACCGTTGATGTCAAGCGGGAGGCAAATCATGAGGTTGGGTTTGGGCCGAAACGATTTCATATTCGACTACATTTGCGATAAGCAGTGGGTGGGTGTGCTATTACTCGGGACATACATCCTTGGCCTTCACGGTGAAGTCGCACGGCATGGGCGGATTTTCCTTCCACAGGTGCCTGTCCATCTCCGAGCTGCACCCGGCATCCTCCAGCAGCCCGGTTTTCTCATCCTTGTCGCACACGAGCACGACGGCGTGCGCATCCTCCCGGGACACACGGAGGGTGTAATCCGCAAAAGGCTCCATCAGTCCCGGGTCGTGTTTCGTGGACAGGTCGAGCAGTTCCTTGTCGCTGATCCCCTGAGGAGGATCTTCGTATCGGACGGTCGCCTCCACGGACGCGCTCAACTTCGTCAGCGCGGAGCCGAGAATATACATTTTCTCCGCCTCGGCCGCTCGGCTGACCGTGCAGCCGGCAAACGCGAGGAGAACAAAACAGAGGGCGAAGCTCTGGACAACGAGGTTGCGTTTCATGCGACCCTCCAGAAGACCAGCCGCTCGTTCTCGTCGCGGCCCGTGTCGAGGTTCCAGTTGCCGATCCGCGCCAGATACGACTTCTCACCCTGCATCGCACCGCTTGCCGCCATCTGCCAGACGTTGCCGACGTTCCCGATCGCGGCATCGAAGATCGCGTCGTAGTCCTGTTTCCCCGACGGTGTGGCAAGTCCTTTGATGAATTGCGGGTCGATGTCATCCTTCGCAGGGTATATTAGCCCCGAATCGACGCCCAGGTGCCTTGCGAACGGTACGAGGCGGTCGCCTTCCTCGGCGATCTTGTCGATGACGAACTTGAACCTCCGGTGCCACTTGTCTATGTCCGGGGGATTCGCGGAGAATTCTTCCGGGTGGACGTCCTTGAGCATCCCGGTCCAGAGGGAAACGATGTTGCGGTCGAGCAGGTCGGGATTCGCAACCTCGCGGCAGGCGGCGATGCCGGAGTCGAGATGCTCCGACAGGCCGACCTCACCCAGGTTCAGTCGCTGGAAGATGTGGGCGTCCTGGTGCATCTCGCATATCCGGTGGGGCTTCTCGTGGCCCTTGTATTCCCCGACCTTCAACTCCACGACAGGGTGGATGGTGACGTCGGTCGTGACATGAGCCGTGTAGCCCAACAGCCACGCGAGGCCCTTCTTGCGCGCATCCCCTTTGATGGCCTGCAGACGCTTCACCCCTGCGTGGATCATCTCGCCCGTACGGGTGTAATGCATGATGTCCGCCCACCGCTTGGCCCTCTCGTCGCCGATCGCCAAATACGGGTAGTCCGGGCTGACGGCGCCCAGCTCGCAGAACTTGAAGTACTTGAGGACCGCGGTGATCGCGTCGCGGGGGAACCCGGGAATTCGTTCGAGCCGCTGCGGTTCCTTGAGCTCGTTCACCATCGTGATATGTGCGTATGCGCCGGGCATTGGTTCCTCCAGTAATGGTGGCGTTCGGTCGTTCGCCTGTTAGAGGTCCAGCTCTATGAATCCGGCACAATGGCCCGATGCCTCTGTGCCATTCGGCCCCACTCCGTGAAAACGGGGACCGTCGTACCTTGACAGCGTCACTTTCGCAGACCTCCGTTGTCGCTAGCGGGCATGCCGAAAGATGTTTTCGGAATCATCTTGTCCTGCGCTCTGTCTGGGGCCGCGTAGCCTCAGCACCTTGGTCTCTGCCAATGAGAGAGAAATGTCGGTCTCCTTGAGCGGTCAATTGAACGGTCCCACATCCGGAGCAACAACGCGCCTCGATGTTTGCATCCATTAGGCCAGGGTTGTAACGATATCTCTGGACGCCGAAATCGTGTATGCCTCCAATCCCCGTGACAAGCGCGACAAATTGCAGGACCTCCAGCGAGGCGAGATTCGCGCTGAAGGGGAAGACGTTCTCGTTGCGTTTAAGTCTATGGCCCTGGGGCAGTCCCTTCACGTACGAGGGGTCGTCAAGCTTTCCCTCCGCTTCGGTCTCGGCATCCCCGGCGTCGAAGGCTTTGAGGCACTCCAGGCACGGTCGACCCGGAGCCGCCGTCTGGAGTTGCCAATCCACCCCGGAGAACTTCCCGTTCTTGAACCGAACCTGGATCCCACCGTCGACGACGGGGATCAGGTGCGCGTATGCGAAGTGGTTCAGTATCTTTCTCGGGCGCGGCCGGTCCACGCAACTAAAGAGCACATCGCAATCCAAGGCGGCCCTGTATCCTTTCTTCTCAACGACGCTACAGGGAATCCCTCTCACCTCGATTGTGGCTGCGGTCGCCGAGCGGCGGATCTGTCTCTCAACCACCGCAATCTTGCGCCGGCCAACGTCGGCCTTGGTTGCGCCAAGCTGCCGGTCCAGGTTGTGGGGCCGGGTCATGTCGAAGTCGATAAGCACAAAGTATTGGAGGCCCATCCTGGCAAGGGATTCCGCGACGATGCTTCCGACACTGCCGAGTCCGACGATTCCCACCCGCAGACGGGCAAGGGTCTCGTGGTTTTTTTCTCCCCAGACGGTGACCGTCCGCCTGAAATATTCGTGGAATTCCGGCTTCGGGGCGAGATGGTCGGAAAAATCGACCCGAAGCCGCTGGCCGACGCCGCGTACGGAGCGGCACCATGCCCGCTCGAACTGTCTCCCGCGGATGTGGTGCCACATCCGGGTGCTCCATGTCCCGTCCGTACCCAAAGTCATCCCGAGAAGCGGAAGTTCGGTAAGCGCAAGCACCGGCCCCGCCATCCTCTGTTCGGCAACGATGTCATCCTCACTCATGCCCTGCCACCCCGGACCTATGTGGCTGTGCAGAAACGCGACGCCGCACCCTTCCTTCAGCGCCATCTCGCAGACCCGCTCAAAGTATTGCGGATTGAAGCTGGCGTTGCCGTGGCGTTGCCGATCGCCCTCGGCAGGATAAATCGGCGTATGCACGAGCGCGGTGAGACGCTGTGACCCCGAAGAAGGGGTCCACAGCGCGAACAGAAGATCTTCGCCTCCGTCCGACTTGATCAAATATTTGTTCAGTTCCTCGTTAAGCCTCTCCGTCATGGCGACGCTCGTCTCAGGCTTACGCGCCAGCTTACGCATTCAGGAAAACCTCGTTGATTTGGGATAGGAGACGGCGGGTGTCGCGCTCTCCTGTACCGCGGCTGCCGTTGAAGTTCTTGCTCCAGTAACACCATTCCCCTCCGAGTTCGGATTCAACAATATTCCTAACTTTCGCGACATTCCCACGCTCAAGGAGCTGCGGGTTTGCCTGGACATGGATCGAAGATCCGAACGAATCGGGATAATCTGGCGGCGCGGGAATAGCCAGATCAATTATGCGGCCCTCAAATCGCCCCGCGGGGACTTGGAAGTTGCGGATGACGGCAAACAGCGTCCCTTTGCTTCCCGTCATCCGCTTCACTTCTGCGTAGCCCCGGGCCTGCAGATCGCTAAATAAGCGCTCCAGGCCGCGCATATCACGAAACCGGAGTCGGGTTGTTGTGGAAGACGATGAACTTCATGCCGTTTTTCATTGCCACCAGAACCTCGGGATTCGCATACTTCGTGAATTCGTTCCCGTGGCGAAGCGCCAGTGTTGTCTGCGCGGGGTCTTCCTTCGCATACTCCACCAGCAGGGTTCTGACGGTGAGAGTCGCCTGGTCGGTTTCGAACTTTTCGTTGTCGATAAAGAAGACGATCTCCTTCTTTCGTTCTCTGTCCTTCTCGCTCTCGGCCGGGCCATGTTCCGTTTTATTTCCGTCCATTGTTATTTCTCCTTTTTTTGTAAACCCATGATAAAATCAACTGCATGGTGACGATGAACCGCCGGCTTGGTGGGATGGTTCACGACATTGGAGATTTACCTCCTTTCGTAAACTCATGCATATCCGACTCCGCTGGTGTGGCTGAGGTTCTTCCGGCGAGACGCCGGATCTATGGTTTACAATATACACCATTGTCTAATTAAATGTAAACAATAAAATATCGGGGGGGCCATGCTCGGAGAAAAGCTCAGGGCGGCCAGGAAGAGCTTGGGGTTGTCGCTTCGTGACCTTCAGGCCAAACTTGGAAAGGCCGTAACGGCTCAGGCGATCGGCAAATACGAACGCGGGGAGATGCGGCCTAGTCCGGAGATCCTGGAGCAGCTTGCGGGCGCCTTAGGTGTGCCTAAGGAGTACCTCCTCCTCCCCTCCGCTGTTCAGTTGGGAGAGGTGGAGTTCAGGGAGAACTTCCTCAGGAGCAAGAAGGACGAAGAGCAGGTCAAGGCGACAGTACTCAACCGTGTGTCACGTTATCTCCAAGTTGAGGAGCTGCTTCACGTAGAGACTGTCGAGTGGGATGAGCCCAAGGGTTGTCCCTTCCCCGGAAGTGACGTTAGAGATGCCGAGGCCGCGTCCTACAAAGTTCGAGAAGACTGGAAGTTGGGCACGGATCGGATTCCAAGCCTCGCCGAGTTCCTGGAGGATCGCGGGATAAAGGTTCTCCTGATCCAGCTACCAGAGTCTATAGCAGGGATGACCTGTTTCATTCAAAGAAAGAACTTGAAGAAGGTTCCCGTCATCGTCATCAACAGTGAGACAACCGGTGAAAGGCAGCGATTTACTCTTGCTCACGAACTTGGCCATCTGATTCTTGAGCTGAAAAAGGATGGCCTGAACGCAGAGAATATATGCAATCGCTTTTCAAGCTCATTCCTGATGCCGGATAGAGTGCTCTGGGCCACATTGGGAAAGCATCGCCATTCCATCAGCTTGGGAGAGTTGGTAAGCCTAAAAAAATTATTCGGTGTGAGCATCCAAGCCATCGTCTACCGGTGCAAGGATCTGGAGATCATCAGCCAAGCAACCTACAGAGCGCTTTATTCCGAGTTTTCTCGACAAGGATGGCTGAAACCTCCTTACGCCGAGCCGCTTCGACTCCCGAAAGAGGAAACGCAACGCTTTCAACGGCTTTGTTTCAGGGCAATTGCAGAGGGAGCATTATCTAAGGAGAAAGCTTCTACACTCTTAGGCTTGTCGGAAAACAATATCTCGTCTCTCATGAATGCCCCGGGATTTTAACCTTGGAAAGTGTCGAAGAGAGGGGGGCCCTCAACAGGAGAAAATCCCCGCGTAAAGTTGGTCATCTTTCAGGGGGGCAGGTCACCTCGTAAGACCGATGGCACCGGCCCATGTGGAGACAGTCGTGTCTAAACCCGGTCCTTATGGGGGATAACGTTGACGCGTATGCCCTGCTTGTACTGATCGCTAACCAAGAAACCTTGAAATGTCCCAAGACCGGATACGGTTTTGAGTATAAGTTGCGCCTGAGGTCCTGATGTGGCGTTACATATCGCCCGCACGATGACCTTCTGATTCTCCGCGTCTCTGTTATATAGGTAAAGTTGGGCCCGGAGACATCCCACCAAATTCTCGGGTAGGTCCTTTGGGTTCTGGGTTCCGATTAACATCCCGACTCCGAACGCACGTCCTTCCCGTGCAAGATCCACAATCCGTTGGCTCTTTGCGACCCGCCATGCCTCGTCGAACACGAGCATGCGCTGTAAAATACGTGGTTGTGCCCCGCGCTTAATGATGGCGTGCAGTTTCACGATCATAATCTCGGCCAGGATCTGCATGAGTTTGTCGTTACTGGAGTCGTTGAGTGTGAGTACGACTCCGTCGCGGATCAGATCTTCGAACGAGAATTCCACCGGGATATTCGGGAAGAGTCCCAAATCGCAAAACTTCTGAAGTCGGTAGACGACTGAACTGGATACGGCATCGTCGTCGTGTCGAAGAATATCCAAGACTTCATCGAACACTGGTTCCGAGACCACCTTGTCGATGGCGATCCGCGCGCTCGGATCCAAGTGGTGATCCTCGTATGCTCGACGCTGCGCCTCGACGAGACGATGCGTCTGCTGCTCTTTCAGCCCTTCGACTCGCGCGATGATGGCGGCGAATTCGTGGCATTGCCTAATCGGTTGGACAATGCCGTGCTCGTTGGGCATCAATCCCAGCGGGTTGAACGGCAAGCCGTGTTGTACAACGTCGTACACCTTCAGTTTGAGCAATCTGTTGAACGCCGGGTCGGAGTAGTCGTTCTTGAAATCGAAGACCAGGACTGGATATCCCGCCTTCCGGAGTTCGTGCATAACGACCCGAATGACCTGTGTCTTGCCAGTCCCCGGATCGCCGGTGACGAGAAGTCCGAAGTTGGGGTTCTTCGCTGTATCCCATGTAACATCCTTACCGGTCGGATCCTTCCCGATAATGACGCTGAAACTACCTGGCAATATCTCTACGACGGGCGATGGCGGTGGCACGCATGCTACTACCGTCGTAGGTTCGATAACTCCTGTTCCAGGAGGAATCGTCCCGCGTTCTGAATGGAGAATCTGCGATTTCTCTTTTGTCGCCCGATCCTTGAGAGGACGCGTCTTCCCTCGACCGGGCGGCGTGGGTGAGGGCGGAGGGACTTCGACTTCATGAATCTTGTCCGGTTCGACCTGTTCGGTTTCCGATTCGAAGATCTCGAACACCTCGATCGTATTCCCTGCGGGGGATTTTCCGATTCCCTTCGGGGTTGACGGATATTCGGGAGTCCGGTGCGACTCCACGTGGACGAGGAACAACCTGCCCGTGATCTTGTCCGTGCCCTTTTCGAAGAACTCGTCCAGCATCTGAACGGCGCGGTCGCGCTGCACGGGATTCATCATACGATTTGCGACGGCCATGTAGAGTTGGTCCCGAAGGATCTCCCGCCGGGCACGGTCCACGCCACTGGTTCCAACTGTCGGTAGGATGCGCCTCAAAATCGAGGTGGTGTTGTCTATCTGTTCGATTGCGTACCCTTGTATATTCTTCCCGTTGATCTTGTAGATCGCCTTCTCATCCTCCCGGGCCTTAACCTCAACGATCTCCAGTCGAAGTCCTTCGTGCGTCTGCCGAAGGGCCAGCAAGTCTCCGCGACGGCCGTCCTCCTCGATCGCGCCAAGAATCCATCTACGGCTCGCTTCTGTGTCGAGCGAGATCAGCAACGACTCGGGGACCTCTTTCTCGTACCAAGAGGTCACGGCCAGTACGCCCAACAGACCGCGTGCTTGCGGACTCACCACTTGCCCATTGCGTGAGGCGCTGGAAACAGCAAGAGGGATAGTGTCGCCGCCCAACCGCTGCATGAGTCGGAATGATCTCTGGCTCGTCGCGCGGTCCGGGACGAGACCGCCGGTCTCGACGATCTTTTCGACATGTCGCATAATCGTATCCGCGTGGGACGTGAAGGTGTGGATGTCCCTCCCCCCTCCGTTCATGCTCCGCTTGTCGAGACGTATGGCATCCGGGATCTTGAAGGTCGGTTCGATTCCTTGGTCGATGATCGAGAACCACATCGTATGTCGCCCGATACGGGCGATAGCCGGTATCCAGCGAGTTGCACCGGATCGCCTCCCGATAGTGTCCCCCGTTGGGATGCTCATTAGGTCGCAAAAGAGGTTGTAGTAAGCCCCAAAGGGGGTCGCGTCCCCGTGGATGATCACGCTGAATTGGTCTTCGAGTTGATCGTAGGAGTAATGCCGCGGAACGATCAGCGGCGACAAAGTCGGCGAGATATTGATCCCGATCTTAAAGGATGTAGAGTCTCCAGGTTCGAAGACCAGCGTGTAGTGGGCCGACCTCTTCTTGAGGCAGTCATGGACGTACTCCAGGGAAACCTTCTTCGGTTCGACCTCTATGGATCCTTTGGTTTCCCGGACAATCGAGGCCAATTCCTCAATCTCCGAGTCCTCTTCATCCGTCGACGAGGGAGCTTCGCGTGTCCGGAACACTCTCATATGGACAGGAATCAACTCTGTCCGGGGGCGGCCTTTATTGATGCTGGCGAGCGATTCGATAATGTCGGCAACGCTCGGCGGGTCTATGACGGCCACTTCGAGCCCGTATTTCGCGTACGGCGCCATCCCGACGAACCGCTGCGCGATGTCGCCGATCTCCTCGGCCCGGAACTTCGCGGCAGTCCGCGACTCGGGGTCGCCATAGAGCGGCAGCGAACTGATGGACCCGATGCCGATGAACACGTGTTCCTTGGGGATATCCTCCACAAACGCGTTCAACAGCAGATGGGGACTGGAAACCGGCGGGTTCGCCGCATGCTTCAGCACCAGATCTTCCCCGAGCTTCCGAAATTCCTCTTGATTCTCGACGAGCAGTTTCGCAATCTGCACCCACCGCCAGAGGTGGAACGGGTGAGTAGGGCCAGCAATTGCGACGGCGTTATCCCCGTATCGCAGGAATATCACGTCAAGCGCCAAGGCACGCGACATCAACCGCTTGCTCATATCGGGGTGCTTGCTTCGGATGATTTCCCGCAGTGAAGCCACGGCGTCCATCATCTCTCCGTATGTCTTTATCAGGAGATCGCAGCTTTCCAGTACGGACGGATCGCTGACCATGGCGAGCAGTGGATGGTCTGCCAATTCATGTTTGTATTCGAGGAGAGCTTCCCGGGTTCCCCGGTACTTTTCCCATGCGGCGAGGACGTCCTTTTCGAGTGATCCCGAATATAGGCCGACGGTCCGTTCCATGATGCCCTGGATCGCATATTTATCCGCAGTTTCAAGGGGCAAGAACGGCGTAACCTTCGTTGATTCGCCCGCTTCCAACTGCTTGAGGCAGTCGAGGTAGTCCGCGGCAGCTTCCACGTAGACTATGCCGCCGAATCGTTGGTCAGTTATGAGGCGATTAACAGCGCGTGAAACCGCGGAAGTCCCCACCCGGTTCTTTTTGACAACCGTCCGGCCGGCGACGATCACTTCCTCTTTCCCGACATCTCCCTCGTCATTGTCAGCGCCGAATGTCTTGACCAGGGACTTCAGATTTTCCCCGTTGTTGTTGAGAATATCCTCAATGGCGGCCTCGTCGCCAAGCATCTTCTCCTTCCGAGCGGGCGCGGCGTCGTCAGAATCATCGGTTTTCTTCTTCGATGTTTTTTTGGGGGACAAAACGGCTACCACCTGATCGAAGTCGAGGGTTTGAAGCATCTCCCGTTTTTTTGTCCTTGAGAATTCGAGCATGCTCTTCGCCGCGGCTCTGAGCAACTCGGAGGTGTTGTCGTCTTCAATAACGGTTGTTATGGTCATGCGATCCTTCTTGCTGAGGACCCGCAAACGCCGCACCATTTCCATGTTGGGTTTTGCGACCTTCTCTACGTTCTTCTCGCCCTGGGTCGCAAGGAGTTTGAAATGGGGGATCATTCCAAGTGTCCACGCATGCTTCTGCTCGAAGTCCGGAAGATCGTGCTTGTTGCTCTTGGTTGCGACTTCATCGCAAGCGGCCGCGAACTCCACAAGGGAACGGAGGGTAAAAACATCCGGGTTCCGGTACAGGAACCCCCAAAACGCCCTGTGTTCAAGTAATTCCAGCCAAGAAAGAGCGCGCCTGTAAAGGACGTCACGCAGGTCCTTTTCAGATACAGGTAGCAAAACGTCGCGGAGCGAAGGGAGTTTCGGAACCATACCCGTCACAACGACGAACATCCGCTTTCCCTTTTTGGCGTCCGCATCGTTGCGCCACTGATTGGCCTCTGAAACGTTATAGGTAACCTCGACCCGCCCCTTCGACTTCACGATCTTGTTCTTTGTACCGAGCAGGGCCAGACGGAAGGGCTTACTCAAGCGCACGCTGAGTTCTTCGGCCAGCGCCGATATGTCGCATGGCGGAAGGTATTCGCCGAGGACGCCCAAGGCGTTGCCCTTCACTTTTTCAGCGAAGGTCTCCGCGATGATCGACGCCGCGAAGATCTCGGGATCAGGCATAGTACCTCCCCACATAGGCGATGTTATCCGGATATCGACGCGCTAGTCCGATCTCCACGAGGTGGTCGATAAAGGCTTTCGTGTTTTCCTCCAGATCGGCCTGGCCGATGTCGATATCACGCTCGTTGAGCAGTTCGTGATCGCTTCCGTCGTCCCCCATCCGCCCACCGACCACAATGCCGAACCGCTCCCAGAGGCAGTCGAGAAATGCGTTGAACGGTATGGCTCCGTCCGGCGGCGTGCAGCACTTCACGAGCACATCCAAGATGGATACCGAAGGCCGGATCCGCTTGTCCTTGGATCTTCCGGCAAAATGCGGGTAGATGATTCCGGCTTTCCGGCCCACTCCGCTCAGAAACTTCCGCGGACCTCCCGACTCGTACTCGTTGAGGTAGCACTGAACGAGAGTCTCCGCGATCACGAGCGCCCAGTTATCCCTCCCGTGATTGGCGACGGCCTGTTCGTAAAGGCTCATCCGGTCATCAATCACTTTCGGATCGACGTCTTGTCCCTCCTGGATATTGAATTCGTTTAGGAATTTGCGGACGGAATCCTTGCGGTTTGCCGGTAGCGTCACTTGACATGGTTCGCGCTCTCCTTCGTCCGTACCGTAGGCGATGGGTTTGCCTTTTTCCAACCGTTCCGCCAAGCGTCCCACTAACCAGGATTCGAAGGATTCGTAGTAGCGGTTTAGGGATTCCTCTGACGCCGAAGCGAGCCGCGAGTTCTTGGGAGCCGCCATCGTTAAGAGCAACGGCGACCGTTTTGCCAGATTCCCGTCGGCCGCGAGGGTTTGCGCGTGCCCCAGTAGCGAGAGGCACGCGAAGTGCACGGTTTTCTGGAGGGTCGCCAACCGGTTCCCCTGTTGACGTTGATGGTCCGCCAAATCCGCCGCCGCTTTCCCGAGCAGATCGAAGTATTTTTTTAGATTCGGATTGCCGTGGGGAGAACATCGGGTGCTCTTCTTTGAAGCGTACTCAGGTTCGTTGCTCAAGAGTGGCCACGCGAGGAATGTTATAGGATCGGGAGGTTGTTCATTCGTAAGGCACTCTATGACCAGTTTTGCCAACGGTCCGTTCCCGTCTTCTCCCCGCAACAGTTCGGCTATGAAGCGCCCGACCTCTTTGTCCATGTGGTCCTTACTGATCATTTGCCGACAGGTCAGGGAAAATGACACCATCTCTGGATCTGGGAACACTCCTCCGTCGGCATTCAACAGTTCCCGCGCGTAGTCACGCAAGCGTTCGAATCGCTCCTTGTACTGTTCGTCCCGGAATGCCTGGAATCGGGGATCGGAGGTCTCGTGGACGAGATAGTTGTATGTGCGTTGCGGATCCAGATCGGGTGAGTTCTTCTTTTTCCAAGGAATCACAAAGGAGAGGGGGACTTTGATGTTGTAGACCTCTCCGAGAAGTCCCCGGAAGAGGCCGTTTGCGATATGGACCGGTTTGAGCGCTCCCGTCGCCGGCCGCCACCCCACGCTCCTGTCGTAGACCTCGTCGAGAACTTTTCCGATCTTCATGGTCATGCCCCGGGGATGAAGTATTCGCGTGTCGCGACGCTGATGCCGATCTTCATCTTGTTCAGATTGTCCAGACGCATGATCTGCACGATGTTTTGCTGATTCGTGCATACCTTTGCCAGTCGGTCGTAGAAAGCCGCGACTTTTGTGTAGGCTTCGGGGTTCCGCGAACCCAAGCCAGACATACGGTCCCCCGCAAGAAGCATCTCCAGGAACCTCCGGTCGATGACGAGTCCGCCACCAATGGGCATCTGTTTATGCTTGAGAATCACGTGGTCCGGGTAGTGGTCCGTAAAGGTTTCTTTCAGGTGTGCGGGAAGAGAAGGGATCTTCACCTCGAATTCGCTGGCGTTTATCGTCTGCCGAGAGGCAACGTATCTTGCCGGTTTCGCCGAGAATTGGTGACCGACCCAGATCACGAGGTTGTCATTCTGGGTGTCCTTGGAGTCGAAGAAGCGATTGAGCAGGCCGACTGCAACGTTCTCCGGAGACCGATCGGTTTCCCGGAGTTTCTTGAAGTGCCGGTCGACTTCGCCCCTCTCCTGTCGCAGGATCTTGTCCCCCTCCTTGTGCTCGAAGTACGCACGGCGTTTGCGCTCCCGGAAGAGGGCCATGTCCCCCCTTTTTACCATTTCGTCGGGAGGAACATAGTTCCACTCGCCCGGTTCTTCCTCGCCCATGAAGATTTTGTAGTCGAGGAATGGATGGGGCATGAGGAGCGGGTCGAACTCCCGGAGGCGGTCGAATAGGGGGCCTATGCCGCCGTTGAAGGCGTTCACGTAATACGGTTTCGGACGCCGTCCGTTGGATTCCTCTTCGCCGCCACAGATCAAGTAGGCGAGAAACGCGAGGAGATCTCGCATCGTGGCGTGGAAACCACTCGCCGCCACGGCGTCGAGAAGACGGATGATTCGCTCCCGGACCACGTGATCCTTCAGGCGCTGCAGGTTGTTGTGAAGGGGAGAGCCAGCGCTGCCGTCGGCGACCGATATGATTCTGGCCAGAGCCTGTTCGACGATGGGTTGGGAAAGGTTGTTCCGGAGGTTCAGGTCCAGGACGGTGATGCGTTCATGCTCGATTGCACTCTCGTCCCCATAGACGTATGGTCTCAGAATCGCGTCGATGATCGCCTGCGGCCAGAGGTTCCGCTTCTTGGCTTTCTCGCAGATGTCCAGAAGAATGCCCTCGTTGATCGCCAAGATCATCGGTTTTTTGCTGGTGAACGCGTCGTCGATGGATTTGGTTAAATCCTCATCGTCGACCTCGTTCGCATCCTTATTGACGGTGATTTTCTTCGGGAACTCGCTTCCCATCTTGCGTATCAGGTGAGTCTTACCGTCACCGGGGTTTCCGGTGACGACAACAACGCGATTTTTCTTGGCCGCCATTACGATGGCGTCCTCGATGGGTGTCCCGATGTGAATCCTCTCGATGACGTCGTCTTCGTGGTGTTCAGCGCAGGAGGATAACGACTTGTAGAGGGAGCGGACGAACTCGTCGCCGCTCTTGGTGCCGGCAGTCGGACTCATGGGTCACCAATAAGTAGGATATTTTGCTGCGGATCTGCGGAAGAGGCCCCCATCCCGAGGTCGTTCTTGACCGTTTCGGCCGTGTAATGGGAAAGTCTTTCGAGGATGGTGTCGTCCTTCACGCGCATGGAAAGCCACCGCCTCGTCCATTCCTGAGCGATTGCGTCCATAGATGGGTTATTCATACACCGATCCCGATTAAGGGCCAGATCCTCCTTCCCGCCCGGGTAAAGTTCAAGAAGGTAGACGATCCGCTGGTTCGAGTGCTGGAGCACCTCGTCGCTGTCGAAGCCCAGTTCCGACAGTCCCTCCCGTAGTTGGCGCATCAGGGGACTCGTCCCCTCCCCGAACTGATTGTTGACGGTGCGCCGCTCCTTACGCGCGATAGCCAGTTCGCGCAGAACCTGAGTGGTCTTACCGGCCATATGGATCGTACCGTAGCCTTCCGTCTTCCCTATCTCCTCCCATTCCAGACGTCCGTTCCCGAACGGCATCCGTACCCGGTTATATTGGCTCGACCCGACGCCATAAAGGCTCGTCGTGGTGATGGCGCAGATACGGGTTGGTTTAACGATGGGGCGTCCGGCCATCGACGAGGCAATCTCGGACTCGGCGGTTCCATAACGCCTCAGGTACTCCTGTTGGATCTCCTCCGCAAAGAGCGCGTAGGCGGCCAGTTTGCCTCCGAGGATCTCCCGGTAGACGGGCGTGGCTCCGCAGACATTGACGTCGAGGATGCGAGTGGCCACACCATTCTTCTTTATCTCCCGAAGGGCGATCTTGAAGGCTCTTTCGAAGTCGGCGTTGAGCCAGCGCTCGATGAAGATCTCCTCCCTGCCCTTCTTGTTCGAGGGATCTTTTGCCCTGCAATACTTGAGGAGTCCGAGGAATTCGTTGCCATCCGCGGGAATTCGCTTGAGGTATTGCTCTGCATATAGAATGCTAGCCAGCGTTTCGGCTCTCTTGCCCTTGAACAGCGGTGTTTTGCTGGCCCCCCTCCAGTCTGTCTTGCCATCCTTCGTCTTCGAATACCCCTTGCCGTGTCCTTTCTCTTTGTTCCGATATATCTCAGAGAGTTTCTCTTGGCGAACTTTGTACTGCTCGTTTGCGATGGCTTTTAGTCGTTTGACCTTCTCGACATTGAGCAATCCGTCGCCGATCTCCTTGAGGAGGTCGTCGCTGCGGATGCCCTTTTTTGCCGCCCTGAGGCAGGCCATGGCTTCCGTCCTGAACGCGGACCAGTAGTTACGATCCTTGTCCACTTGGTCAACGACGCTCTCCGGCGTCCACCCCAGTTTATGATCGCGGGGCTTGAGTTGGAAAACCGCGTTCGCAAGCCCAACGATGCCCATTATCGGGTGATCCTTCCGGGCGCGGTTCCTGATGAGGAAGCACAGCGAACGTCCGGGGGTCGAGCGGTACTCCAGCGACCACGTGTGCCGGAAGTAGCGCCACACGTCCATGAGTCTGAGTCCGGTATGCTCGCATCTCTTCTTGGAATCGACGAATTCGATGTAGGGATTGACGACGTTCGAGAGATTTTCACCACGGCTCTTTCTGATCGCCTCGGCGAGTTCCCTCCCATCGTCGATTAGATTCTCGATACTTGCCTTTCGGCCCTTGAACGTCCGCACCTGGTGCATCCCTTTCAGGAATCCCTGGGTGACAGGATCGGAGATTTGCTGACGACGGACCTCCAGTAGTGACCTTCTCAAGAGGTCCTTAGCCTCGCGCGGGGCAAGTTCGGCGACGCTCCTAGCGACCATGTAGATGGTGCCGCGAACGACCCTGAACTTCCATCCCAGGTTGGCCAGATCGGCGAGGACCAGCAAGGTACCCGCCTCCTCCAGACGCCAAGGAGCGCTGCCGGACAGCGCAACCTCCGCTTGGTCACGTAGTCCATCGACGAGGCGGTCGCCCGACTGGCGTTCGAGGATCTCAACCAAGCGATGGCGAGGTTCATTCGGGAGTTTGGGTTCGAACGACCGAGGCGCTGTCATGGCCGCACTAGGTTCGGGAGATGTGACACAGAAAGAACGGATGCTGATCGGGGTAGCGCAGAACCGCTTGATGAGCGAGATGCTGTGGTCGAAACGATTGTCGTAGAGTACGGGCTCACAGCGCACAGTATCCTATGCTCTCCCCGGTTTAGCGTTCGGCCTGACCTGCTTCTTTTGGTTCGGTGATCTTCCGGGATCGTGATCCCGGTGTCACGGCAACGTTCCCGGACGAGTATCTCGATCATCTTGGCGATGCTGCGTAAGAACTTTATTGGCCAGGTAAGAACTTTGTTGGCTACGTAACAACTTTATTGGCATCCGATACCACGATCCGGTATTTGTTCCCCCCTACTCCACCGTCACCGACTTGGCGAGATTCCGGGGCTGGTCGACGTCGGTGCCTTTCAGCACCGCCATGTGGTACGCGAGCAGCTGGAGCGGCACCACCTCGAGGATCGGGCGCGCGTACCGCCCGCAGGAGGGGAGGAAGATCACGTCCTCGGTCTTCCCTTTCAGGACGTCGTCCCCCTCCGTCCCCACGGCGATCATCCGCCCGCCGCGGGCGTGCGCCTCCTCCAGGTTGGAGAACGTCTTATCGTAGCTCTCGCCCTTCGCGC
>Ga0209212_1001220_pt1 | contig 43471 bp, 42 predicted proteins | sample RifGroC2_FD_183996 | JGI IMG/M metagenome (GOLD analysis project Ga0209212, IMG submission 183996) | Groundwater microbial communities from Rifle, Colorado, USA - Groundwater C2 (SPAdes) (version 2) | ecosystem: Environmental > Aquatic > Deep subsurface > Groundwater | place: Rifle, Colorado... | reverse complement strand
CGCTGGGCATCACTGCCGCGACCCACGAACAGAAAACCAATATCGCGCCGGTTTTTTAAACGCTCGGCCAAGCCAATCAAGACATCCATACCTTGCGCAACGCCCATGTTGCCGGCGTAAACGAAAATAGTCCGTACAACCAAAGGGACTCCTTCTTCACTGCGAGGCCGCAGGCCGTGGCAGTCCAGAAAGCTATCCGCCACCGAAATACTCGAGCCAATATCCGGTGCATCCGCCAGCCAGTTCTGCAATACCTCGAGCCGTCGCCCACCCTGCTTCGCCCAAGCATCAAAGTAGGACGAATTACCCTGCGTCTGTACACCGATCACATCCGCCACAGAATACTGATAACGCTCGATGGCTTTAAAAAAGCGGTAGGCCAGGCCACGACTCAGCAACCCCATATCCACCGCCCACTCCGGAAAAACATCCCGGATGATCAGATAACTCCGGCAAGCGCTGGCTGTTTTCAGAGCATTCGCTAGAGGCCCCAGAAAGATCGTCGGCGAATACCACACCACACCATCCCAGCGCACGTTTGCCAAGGGGCTTTTGCGCAAGTTGCGCAGCATCATGAAAGGCAGCAAGAACTCGTTGATGGTGCGTTGCACATAACCGATATCCTTGGTGCGCGGTGCTTTCAGGCGCAACACCTGCACGCCATTCATGTCATCAAGCAACCAAGGTTGTTTCAGATCGGAGGACGGAATCATCACCGTAAGATTATGTCCTTGCCGAACCATCTCTTGAGACAGATCACGAAGTTGCACCGCTGCTGAAGACCGCATGGGCGGATAGGCATCCGCAATTAAAACGATACGCAACGGCTTAACCATCGCTCAATATTTCTTCCAGACCACGCGGTTCACATAATCGGTATAGCTGTGAATGATCCGTACCACTTTATCCGAGACATTCGGCATGCTGTAGTCGGCCACCTGCCTGAGCCCACGATCAGCGCCACGCGGCTGAGTTGCCAAAATCGCCAACCCCTGCCGCACACGCTCAACCTCAAGCCCCACCATCATCACGGCGGCTTCTTCCATGCCTTCGGGGCGTTCATGTGCTTCGCGCAGATTAAGCGCTGGGAAATTGAGGATCGATGATTCTTCGTTGATCGTCCCGCTATCGGAAAGCGAAGCCCGCGCCGACAACTGCAATTTAACATAGTCGTGAAAACCAAGCGGTTTCAACAATCGCACCTGTGGATGAAATTTAGAATTTGTTTCATCAATTCGCTTTTGTGTACGAGGATGCGTCGAAACGATTACCGGGAGATTGTGATCTTCTGCAATCGTGTCCAAAATATCAACCAACTTTGCGAAATTTTGAGGTGACTCAATATTTTCTTCACGATGTGCGCTGACAACGAAATAGTCGTTTTCTTTAAGACCCAAGCGAGTCAAGACATCAGATGCATCGATACGCGGACGATAATGTGTCAGCACCTCAAACATCGGACTGCCGGTTTTAATCACCAGATCCGGCGGCAAACCTTCCCTGAGCAGATAATCACGAGCAATGGTGCTATAGGTCAAATTCACATCTGCGGTATGGTCAACGATGCGCCGGTTCGTCTCCTCGGGCACCCGCATATCAAAGCAGCGATTCCCCGCTTCCATATGAAAAATTGGAATCTTCCTCCGTTTCGCCGGTATCACGGACAGGCAGCTATTGGTATCTCCCAAAACCAGCATCACCTCTGGCTGTACCTCCGCCAACACCTTGTCTACAGCAATAATCAAATTGCCGATGGTATGTGCCGCCCCTGTACTCTCAGCTGCACTGTTCAAGAAGTAATCGGGCTTGCGCACACCCAAATCATCAAAGAAAACCTGATTCAACTCGTAATCATAGTTTTGGCCGGTATGCACCAGGATATGCTCGCAATACTCATCCAGGCGCGCCAGCACACGGGACAGGCGGATGATTTCTGGCCGCGTCCCTACAACAGATACAACTTTTAATTTTCTCATCTTTACCCCCAAAGATTCATTAAAAATATGTACAGAATTTTCTTGCTGGCCGTAAATCCAGCCCGTTCGGTGTAGGAGCCAGATTTATCGGGCGATGGTTGAACATGGTATCGCGCAATGAATTGCGCTCCTACAAGGCGGCTTGGTCTTAATGGATTATCTCGGTTCAAACCTTGTACGTGATGGTGTCAGGATTCTGCCGATCAAAAACCTCATTCGCCCAGAGCATCACAATCATTTCGTTACTGCCCACATTCGTAATGTCATGCGACCAGCCAGGAACCGTTTCAACCACTTCTGGCTTTTCACCATCGGTAAACAACTCATAAGTATCACCCGTCACTATATGACGAAAACCAAAGCGTGCTTTACCCTGGATCACCAAAAACTTCTCGCTCTTGGTATGGTGATAATGGCCACCGCGCGTAATTCCCGGATGCGCGGTAAAAAAAGAAAACTGCCCGGAGTCTTTGGTTTTTAGCATCTCCACAAGCCGGCCGCGCGGATCTGCATGAACAGGCACGGTGTAGAAAAATTGCTCAGGCCGCAGAAAACTCAAATAGGTTGAATACAATGCCCTTGTAAGACCAGTACCAACTGCTTCTGTGACCATAGATACACGACTAGCTTTGAACGCCCTAATTTGATCGGCCAACTCCCCCACGGTAATTGTGTACACAGGAGACACTTCAGGCCGCACCACCCCTGCACGTCGATCATCTAACAAGCGCAGAAAATCTTTGATCACATCATCGACATAAACCAAACGAACGGGCGCGGTTGGATCGTTAATTTGAATTGCTAAATCGTTGGCAATGTTGTGGCAAAACGTGGCGACTGCCGAGTTGTAATTCGGCCGGCTCCACTTGCCAAACACATTCGGCAAACGATACAGATAAACGGGTGAACCTGTGTCTCTCTCCAGTGCCACCAGCGCCTCTTCAGCAGCCAGTTTGCTCACCCCGTAAGGGTTGTCAGCTTTTGCTTGAATAGAGGACGTGTACAACACCGGAATCTGCCGCCCACTTGCGCGGATCAAATCGCAAAGCTGCTCGGTCAGCCCAGTATTGCCTTCAGCAAACTCCGCCGTGTCCTTGGGCCGATTGACCCCGGCCAGGTGAAACACAAAATCCACGCCATCCAGCGCAGCAGCCAAATCATGCTGAGTCATGTCGCGAGTAAAAGGCACGGCCTCAATGCCGTTTTCCTGAAGATGCACGATCAGGTTTTTTCCGATAAACCCATTCGCACCCGTGACCAGCACCCGCATTTAATCCTCCGCCTGGGCGTGTTCGCCACGGGCAATGGCCTGCATGAAGGGCAGCTTCAGCAACAACGACTTCATTCCCTCCACATCCAACCGGGTTGTGTTGTGCGAGTTATAGTCCACCGCCTCAGAAATCCTCACCTCGCCCTGCTCAACGAACTTGCCATAGTTCAAATCGCGCAAATCCGGCGGGACACGGTAATAGCCTCCCAAGTCTTGGGCGGCAACCATTTCCTCGCGGCTGAGCAACGCCTCGTACAACTTTTCGCCATGGCGAGTCCCAATGATTCGGATTTCATGGTTTGGAACCCCCATCAACCCTGTTAGCGCCTTAGCCAAGGTTTCTATGGTCGCAGCAGGAGCCTTTTGCACAAATATCTCTCCGGGCTTGCCGTTGTTGAAGGCATACAACACCAGGTCGACTGCATCATCCAGCGTCATCATGAAGCGGGTCATGTTGGGGTCAGTAATGGTAATAGGCTTGCCCGCACGAATTTGATCGACAAACAAAGGGATAACGGAACCCCGAGACGCCATCACGTTGCCGTAACGAGTGGCACAAATAACCGTTGAACTGCTGCTCCTGGATTTAGCAACGATGACCTTCTCCATCATCGCTTTGGAAATCCCCATCGCATTGATTGGATAAACAGCCTTGTCCGTACTCAGGCACATCACCCGCTTCACTCCGCAAGAAATAGCAGCTTCTAGAACGTTTTCCGTGCCCATGATATTGGTCTTGACCGCCTCCAGCGGATGAAACTCGCAGGAGGGAACCTGCTTCAAAGCTGCCGCGTGATAGATGAAATCTACTCCACGGACGGCATTCAATACAGACTGATAGTCACGAACATCCCCGATGTAGAACTTCAGCTTGGAGTTGTTGTATTTCTTGCGCATGTCGTCCTGCTTTTTCTCATCACGGCTGAGAATGCGGATTTCGTGCAAGTCTGAATCCAAAAAGCGGCGCAGGACAGCATTCCCAAAAGAGCCCGTTCCGCCGGTGATTAATAGTGTCTTATTTGAAAACATGAAAATCCTCTTATGCGTAATTACTTCAGTTCAACGCCTGCTTAGGGAGCAAGAAATTACAAACATAGCAATTTCTGATTAGCCATAAAGTTCAGCGCACGTCATTGCGAGGAGCGAAGTGTGGCAATCCAGATGCTTCTATACATAAAGGCCTTTTGATTAGCTGGATTGCCACGCTTCGCTCGCAATGACGGTTTTTTATAAACGGTATCTTGGTAATTTCCGTCTCCTTTAGCGCAAGGCCCTACGGATCAATTCATCGCGTTGCGCCAAGGTGGGGTAGTTGATCAACACAGCCTTGTATACTCCCTTGAACACAAACAGACTTCCTGTAGAAGCACCGATAACGCCACAGCAACGAATCAAGGCTTCAATGTCATCCAAGGTGCCTGCTCCGCCGAGAATGGTGATTGGGATTTTTACTGTCTGCCTTATTCTCTCTGCCAAGGCCAAGTCATAACCCTTCATCGCGCCATCCAGGTCTATCGAATTGACGACCAGTTCACCGGCACCCAACTTTTCAGCTTCGACTGCAAGATCAAAAACACTGCGGTTGGTATTGATGCGCGCGTTCTTGGTAAAAACATCGTAGTCTTTGCCGACCAACCGTTTTTTGACATCCAGAACCACAACCACGCTTTGACGACCGATTTCATCTGCAATCCGTGTGATCAATTCAGGATTCTCAATAGCAGCAGAACTGATAGCAACCTTTTCGACCCCTAATCTGATAATCCGCTTTGCCTGCTCCGGGGTCTTGATGCCTCCCCCATAACAAAGTGGCATTCTGCACTCGGCCGCCAGATTGGCAATCATCCGATAGTCGGGCTCGGCATTGTTTACCGTTGCATCGATATCGAGCACAACCAGTTCGTCCGCTTCCTTCTCGTTAAAAATTTTGACCGCGTTGATTGGGTCGCCCACGTATTTGGGCGCTTTGAAGCCTACGGTTTTAACAAGGCCACCCTTGTGAACCAGAAGACAGGGAGTAATTCTTGGACGCAGCATCTCAAAGCTCCGCGAAATTTTTCAGCAATTGCGCACCGAAGTGATGACTTTTTTCAGGGTGAAACTGCACGCCATGGACATTGCCCGCAGAAACGGCACAACTGAAATCCAGCCCATAGGATGCCGTTGCAGCGACGTGTGACGGCGCGTCACATTCGAAATAATACGAATGCAAAAAATAAAACCGTGCATCGGATTCAAGCCCTGCAAATAGGGGCGACCCCGGCTTTGGCTGGACATCATTCCAGCCCATGTGCGGCAACGGCAAACTTGCGAAATGTTCGTTGGCACGGAATGCGCGCACCTTACCCGGCACCCAGCCCAAACCCGGCAAATGTCCCTCGTCACTAACAGAGGCCAATATCTGCATCCCCACGCAAATCCCCAGCACGGGAACCTTGTCCTGCAAAACCAAAGCCTCTAAGGTTGGCCGCATACCCGATTGGTCGAGCAACTCAATGGCATGGTCGAACGCGCCCACACCCGGCAGAATGATCTTGCTGGCACCAGTTAAATCGACCGCCGTCTTGGCGCAGGCAGCATCAAACCCAAGACGCTTGAACATCGTCAAAAAGGCTTGAACATTGCCGAGGCCGTAATCAACGACATGAATCATCGGAAAAACCTTTTTTCCAAACCAAGCCAGCGCATGGCATTCGCGCCAAGGCCTATCAGCCAACGCTTATTGCTGTAGTCCCGGTAAGTCTTGTTTTCACCATCAAATATCTCCTGCAACTCATTGACGGTGAGGTCCAGCTTGCTGGCCACATACTCAAACTCTTGCTGCAGGAAATGTTCATCCATCTCTGAGTGCGAGATGCGTTCGAGTGCTTGCTCGCGCGTCATTTGCCCGGTCATGATCAAACTGGAAAAATGCGCCCGTCGCTTTTGAAAACCAAACTTGCGTGGCAGCCAATAATCTTCGTAAAAGCGCGTAAAACGCGATTCATGATGTTTGTGCTGAAACCTCTGCCAGCCAAACCGACGCTCAAGTTCATCTTCAGCGTCTTTTTTGATAAAAGGCACCATGTTCAGCGGCATGGACACCTTCATACCAATGATCTGTTGGTAGAATATCTTGGACACCAAAATATCAACCAAGGGAAATGTCTCAAGAGGGCACTTGCCAAATCGAGCGTGAATGTCTTTGAAAAGCAGATTATCAATCCCCAAATAGCCGCCCCATTCCTCGGGTTCACGGCAACACTCGGTAGAAAAATTAGAGCCTGTGATAATGGTTTTAATTTTGTACTTTCGGGCGAATTTATACAGGCTAGAGAAAAAAGCGGCGTCCTGTGGCAAATCCTGATCCGGAATTTGCGAGCGCAAAAACGCCACCTGAAGATCCTTCATCTCCTCCCAGTTGATCACCTCTGTGTAAAGATCAAGGCCCAAGCCATCCACCAGCTTTTCAATATTCCCTACCGCCTGGTCGGTATTCCAACCCGCATCGACATGAAACAACAGGGGGCGCAAGCCCATTTTTTCCTTCACCACATAGGCGACATATGAGCTATCCAATCCCCCGCTAAGCCCAATAATACAATCGAAATCCTTGCCTTGTCCCTCTTGCCGAATCTTGTCAGCCAACAATTTAAGCGCGTCTTCACCTTTTTGATCGACATGCCAATGGGGCTGGATTGTCGACTCAAAGTTATTGCAGTAATCACACCAACCACGTTCATCGAAAACGATGTTTTGATCGGACGTGTCCATAATGCAACGGGTGCAAATTTGATAAGGCCGCGTGCTCATATTTTGGTTCTCAGGTAGGTTTCTGCAACAAATGCCCAAGTTTCATCGGCACACCGCTTCCAGTTGTACTGTTGTGAAAGGACCTTGGCGCGCTGGGCGATGGCCAAACGCAGTGCTGGCGATTGAACAATCTGCTCAATGGCTTCAGCAATAGAGTCGGCATCTTCCGGGTCAAAGTAAACTCCCCCATCGGCAAGCACTTCCGGCATTGGGCCACGATTGGAGCATGCAATTGGCAACCCTACTGCCATCGCTTCAACCAAGGTGTTCGGCATGTTTTCGCAACTTGAGGCGAATACAAACAGATCGGCTTGCGCCAGATGGTTTGGCAGTTCTTGTTGTGGCAAAAAAGCCAGTTGTTCGACAAATACCCCACACGGATCCGAAGCTGCAATCGCATCCTGCAACAATTGCTGCGCTGGGCCTTTGCCACCACCAACCAAGCTTAGCGTCAAATTATTGCCGCGCTTTCTTAACAGCGAGATCGCCTTTACAACGACCCATTGGTGTTTGTACATTTCCGCATTTGAAACATAGATGCAGCGAATAGGACGCACACCTGCTTCAGGCCAGACATTTACTTGCTGGGATTGCTTGAACGCTGCACCCACCCCATGAGGAATATACGCAATTGACCGCAAGTTCCCACAAGATTGTTGTATGACTTTAGCCGCATAACGGGTCAAAAAAATAGCTCCATCCGCTGCGCGTAGTGACCTGTTTTGCATATAACGCAAAAGTATCAGCCGCAATCGTGCTCTGCTGAATCCAAACAATTCCATTACACCGGGCTCGTATGAAAGCATGTCACGACTCATCGTGACGGCTGGCCGCACTGTTGAAATAGTACCTGCATCAGTATTCAAAACTATCTGGCAACCAGCCAGCTTGAGCTCAACAGGAAAACCGAAACGTTGCCACCAAAGTTGCTTAAGCATCGACTGCTCAAGTGCTGGCGGGTTGTGTTTAATCAACCAGGACCGATCGGAAATAGCATCCAGCAACGTCTGATAGGCCCATACATGAACCTCACCGATTCCGAAGCTGGCTGGATCCCCTTCTAAGAGTATGCCTACCAAATGCGCTACCGCGCCACCAGAGCGATTGCGTGAAGCATCAATACCTACTGTCAGTAGATCGACTTTTTTCACCTGCCACCCGCCATACCAATATACCAAGGCATTGCCGCCGTGATGCCAGCGCCGACTTTCACAGCTGGGGCATAGCCGAGCAGGGTTTGCGCTTTAGTGATATCGGCGAGTGAATGGCGCACATCACCCGCCCTGAAATCGCGATAAACCAAGTTGGAGGCCTGCAATGGGCATTGCGCCGCCAGGCACGTTGCAATGAGCTGGTAGAGTTTCTTCAGAGAGGTGCGCTCACCCACAGCAACGTTATAAACCTGGTTTACGGCTGCAGGGTTTTGTGTGGTGGCGGCCAGCATGTTGGCCTGAACGGCGTTGTCGATAAAGCAAAAGTCACGACTGGTCTCACCATCGCCATTAATAAAGACATCGTCGCCCTGAAGCAGCGCAGCAGTCCATTTGGGTATCACCGCAGCGTACGCGCCGTTGGGATCTTGCCGTTGGCCAAATACATTGAAATAGCGCAGACCAATAGTGTTAAAGCCATAGCACCTTGCAAAGACATCGGCGTAAAGCTCGTTGACGAGCTTGGTTACCGCATAAGGCGATAGTGGCTTGCCGATATTGGCTTCAACTTTCGGCAGCTCAGGACGATCACCGTAGGTGGAGCTGCTGGCGGCATAAACAAAGCGCGACACATTTGCATCACGCGCAGCCACCAGCATATTGAGGAAGCCATCGATATTGCTGCTGTTGGTGGTGATGGGGTCTTCAAGGCTGCGGGGCACCGAACCCAAGGCGGCCTGGTGGAGGACGTAATCGACGGGGTGAGTGCCATGGATTGCCGCATCGGCTGTGCAGCCTCGCAATGGCGGCGCAAAGGCCATGGCACGCCGACAATCATCGAGCGAGCGGATGTCGCCTTCTATGAAATCAAAGTTAGCCCATTGCTCCACGGTAACCAGGGTTTTAACTTCATCGAAATTGCGCCTGTGGCCAGTCGAAAAGTTATCCAGCCCCACTACGCGCTGATTGAGCTTGAGCAGCTTTTCCAGCAGGTTGCTGCCAATAAATCCAGCCACGCCGGTTATAAGCCATGTTTGAGGGGCGGCAATGAGCCGGGTTTGAAGTTCAGTATAGGCCGTCATCACAAACTCACAGTCGCAAATCAGTCGCGTCAGTGGGAAAAAGGTATTTCAAGTCATAAAGGACATGGTTTTGCTTGCCCAACGCCCGAATAGCCTCAACACCCATCGCTTTAAACTGGTGGTGCGCCACGGCTAACACCACACCATCGTAGGCATCCGGCTCTGGTAGCGTAAGCGGAGTAATGCCGTATTCGTGCTCGGCCTCTGCCACAGTAATCCAAGGGTCATAAACATCTACCGCGCAGTTGTAGTCTTGCAACTCGGCAACAATGTCCACCACGCGGGTGTTGCGCAAATCAGGGCAATTCTCTTTAAAAGTGAGTCCCATCACCAACACACGTGCACCTTCAATCTGGATACGACGCTTGATCATGGCCTTGATTAACTGGTTGGCCACGTAGGCACCCATGTTGTCGTTCAGCCGGCGACCAGCTAGGATGATCTCGGGGTGATAGCCCACCGCTTGCGCCTTGTGTGTAAGGTAATATGGGTCAACCCCAATGCAGTGGCCGCCCACAAGGCCGGGGCGGAAGGGTAAAAAATTCCACTTGCTGCCGGCCGCTTGCAGCACGGCCTCGGTATCGAGGCCCATCTTGTTGAAGATCAGCGCCAGCTCGTTGATGAGGGCAATGTTGATATCGCGCTGGGTGTTTTCAATCACCTTGGCCGCTTCGGCCACCTTGATGCTTGGCGCTTTGTGGGTGCCAGCAGTAATGATCTCATTGTAAAGAGCATCCACCACTTCAGCAATTGCAGGGGTAGAGCCGGACGTCACCTTTTTGATGGTGGTCACGCGGTGCTCTTTGTCGCCTGGGTTAATACGCTCAGGCGAATAACCAGCAAAAAAGTCCTGATTGAAGGTCAGGCCAGAAAACTTCTCCAGCACCGGCACGCAATCTTCCTCGGTGGCGCCTGGGTAAACCGTGGACTCATAGATCACGATATCACCCACTTTAAGCACCTTGCCTATGGTTTCCGATGCCTTGATTAAAGGCGTTAGATCAGGCTGCTTGTGCTTGTCGATAGGCGTTGGCACGGTAACGATATAGCAGTTACAGGCGCGCAGATCTTCAAGCGCAGTGGTGTAACTCAAATGCTTTGCGGCTGCCAACTCTTCAGAACTGGCCTCCAGCGTGTGATCTTGGCCAGATTTTAGTTCGTCAACACGCATCTGATTGATATCAAAACCCACCACCGGGCGATTTTTTCCAAACTCAATGGCCAGTGGCAGGCCCACATAGCCCAAGCCAATAATAGCCAGCTTCAGATCGGCTGTTTTAATGCACTCTGCGTTCATTACCTTTACCTTTTCTCATGCATAAATTCATTTCAACTTGGTGCCACTGGCACCCAAATGCCCATCGCTCGACCACCATTCACCAGCATCATCCGGCCCGCGATGGATCATGGTATCGCGCCACTGGCCAGCCACCCGCGCTGAATCGTGGGGATAACAGCACAAATACCGACTAATCCACACATGTAATGGTGCTCTTGGTGAAATAGCAACTAAACCGGCTAAACAGGTTATTTTGCAAGAGCCTCCTTAATTATTCATTTAGTAAAATCGACATCAAACTTGCCGCCGTTATCTCAGGACTTACTCTTTTCGAAAGAACATAGCTATGCTCACTCATTTCTATCAATTCAGAATCAGCTAATAAAGATATTTTATGCATAGCCAACGCCAATCCACGAACTGATGTTGAGTTAAAGCTGTAACCATTGAACCCATCAATTAAAAAGGTAGATTTATTTCCAACCCCACTGGATAAAATGAGAGGTAAACAAGCTGAGGCTGCCTCATGCACGGCCAATGGACACATATCTTTATAACTCGGCATAACAAAAGCACCAGAAGTATCGAGAATAGACAACATCTTAGTTTGATCAACGAAATCCAATACCTTTAAATTTTCCACCCCATCAAATAAACAACGTAACCCCCCCCCCCCTACACACAATAAATTCCAAGTGCCAGCAAATTTATTACGATACAATTTGAAGGCCTGAACTAACAAATCAATACCTTTTTCTTGAGAAAACCGTCCGATATACACAAATGTATGAGGGTAGTTAATTCTCTTGGCAGGCAGTTTAGAATGCAAACCATGAAATAAATGCGTATCGCAAGATAGAAGATTGGAAATTATATTTTCGTCCTTAAAACCCATTCGCTTAGCAAATTCATATTGCCTTGCAAAGGATACGAATGCATGACTAAAAAATAACCTGCCTATGCTTCTCATTACCAAAGAACCTAATCGCTGACGAAAATTGCCAAACCAGTTATCATCAAAACCAACAATAACCGGGATTCCTCGCGCTCTATATTTTCTTGTAATGCGCAAATAATCCATGTCCATCCACCCAACCACATAAATAAGATCTGGCACTATTTCTCCCGTCAGTTTTTTTAGTTTTGCCAAATTGTATTCAGATCTTTTATAGTAAAAAACGCCATCCATCAAAACAGGTTGATATGGCGTGCGTCTGGTGTGATCCCAATGAACCACATGCAGCTCTACCCCATATGTCTTAACGTATATATCAAAAACAGGCCGAAGATATGGAGATAACTCTGAATACAAGTACAGTATTTTCACGGGGTGCCCTTTTTATCCGGGGCAATAATCAAATAAGTCATCGAACGAAATCCCCCGAATTTTCCAAACGATCACCGAAATATTTCACCCCTTCAACAGTCAAATGTACTTCATCAAAAATAAGCGGGAGTCCGTTGTTGGAATACAAAGCACAAGTCGCGCGATTAAAATCACAAAAAAATTCCGCTTTATCAATTAATTTTATTTTTAAATTTTTCTGATGATAAAAGTAGTCATTCAAATGATCTCTAACCGACAGATAATCGGATGACAATCTTTTATACATAAAGTGATTCAATTCATTCATTGGAAGATCACTATTGGCGAAGTAAAATGACGACGCTGACATATGAAAAATTCTAAAGGCATCAACAACATAAATTTTCTTATTATCTTTTGCAAGATATTCGGCAAGCCTCAAAGCTTGTGGGGCCGTTGCTTTAGTCCAATTAGCAGCAAGTACAATTTCATCACTATCCGCGATAAGCTGCTTTAAGTTATTAAAATTCTTAATGGGGTTACGTGTTGCACTCCCCATATCCACAGATTTCATTAAATATTCTAAAAATGAACTCATTAAAGGATCATCAAGATCTTGGCGAATGAATTCGTTGTTTTTTAACAATTTTGCATTAAGTGTAACTGCGAGCAAGAAATCACCTGACAATGAATCACCAAGTATTAGTATTTTCTTTCGGGAATCTTTATTAAAATTAACAGCGTAACGCTCGCTGATTTTCTCCTGGACTTTTTCTTTTTGAATAATTTCCGAAAAAAAGTCTACGAAAATATTTCTTTTGTAGTCAGCCAACAGCGACAGCTTTTCATTTTGGTAACCTTTCAATATATGCCCGGCCACACCCATCGAAAAAAGCATAAGAGAAACAGCTATCAATATTGAGAACAAAACACTATTTGAAACGGCACTCTTTTTTCTACATGGCTGCTCAATGAATTTCCAACTTAAACCTGCTAACCCGAAAGTGAGGGCAATAACAATCATGGACTGAACAATACTCAAGTCCGAAAGCAAATAATATCTTGTAAAAGCAAATAGCGGCTGATGCCACAAATATGCGCTGTAGCTAATCAAGCCAACACCGACAAAATATTTGCTACACAACAGCCTACCTACCAAGGTCTGTGGATTAGCAAACAAAATAACCAACGCCGCGCCAAATGTCGGAAGCAAGGTAAAGAGGCTTGGAAACGGCGTAGATTTATCAAATAACAATACTGCAGAACAAATCATTACCAACCCAACTGCGCCACCCACTTCATACAATATTTTGCTTTGTATAATATCGGCTGCACATGGCTTGCTTTTATTAAAGTAGAAAGCAATAAACGCCCCTATCAGCAACTCCCAACCGCGCGCTGGCAACAAGAAGAAGCCGACGGCGGGATAATTATAGGCCGTCCACTGCGCCGTTACTAAACTTAAAGCTGCTATTACAACCAGCAACGCCACTATCTGCTTCTTGCCAAACCGCCATACCGCAAGCAGGATCAAAGGGTATAAAACGTAATACTGTTCTTCTACTGCCAAACTCCATGTGTGAAGCAAAGGTTTGTACTCAGAAGCCAACTCGAAATAGTCTGAACTTTCGACCACAAAAAGAATATTCGAAGCAAAAGGAATAGTTGCTGATAGGCTTTGCCAGAAGTCTCTTCCATCAAACGGCGATAGAACGAATAAGCATAAGAAAGAACTGACTAATAAAACAAAATAGAGTGCTGGCAGTATTCTCCGTACACGTCGGCTGTAAAAGCCACGTAATGTGAAAGAGTTAGATTGCTTCTCCGCAATGATAATTGACGTAATGAGATACCCACTGATTACAAAGAATATATCAACGCCGACGAAGCCGCCGCCGAATGCACTGAAGCCAGCGTGAAACAGAATGACTGGCAGCAATGCTAACGCTCGCAGGCCATCAATTTCGGGCCTATAGTTCATAATTTGTAGTCCATAAAACTCTCCGCCGCAAGCAGCGGAGTCACAGGGATACCGAACTGTCAATTCAGGGGGCACCCCAAGGAGCGAGAAAATTTATCCGCACTGATTTGAATTGGGCGTTTCAACTATTTAAACGGCCCGACAAAATCAGGGTGCATCAGCAAAATATTCTGATTTATTGAATATATTAGTGTAAGGAGTTATTAGTGAGGAGTGATTCAATTTACTCATATCTTCCATTGCATATAATGTTTTGAAAAAATAGGCTACGCTGAATACTAAAACGAACATTAAAAACACTTTTGAATTTGGCCCATTTTTTAACTTTCCATACATATTTGGTAGAATTATTATAATCAGCATAAATCCATATAATGAGGCGTTTGCAGCCAGTATTTCAACAAATCTAAAAGCATAATAGACTCCAAAACTTGCAACATACACATCCATTATTTTTTTTTGGATTTCATCGTTTTTACTGTAGCTTTTGGCAAATACAATACCAATTAAAACTAAAAGAATTAATCTAGAAATACTTTTAAAGTCGAAAATATTGACAGTCTCTACAGCGTTTCTTTCGTAGAATTCAATTCTTTCATAGTAAGGTAGATAACTGAAAATTGCCCATAAGTATTGAGCAGGCATTAATGAGATGCAAAAGCAAAAAAAGACACCAATAAGAAGAGTTTTTCTCCTTACATTTAAATTAGCTAGGATATAAAATGGTAATAGGATTAACGATGAGGCATGTATTAAAGTCAGTAAATAAACAACAATTACAAATTTAATATGCTTGCGACTCTCCAAGCACTGCAGCAAATAGTAAACCCCGATTGCCAGAGTCAACCCCTGCCTTATTCCACTAAATACCCATACAAAATAGAAAAGACAAAAATACAAATACAATGAAAATACAGGGTATCGGCTATATTCTCTGCATATCCTTCCAACATAGTAAAGCGTTATTAGTGCCGCAACAGCCAGATATTCCTGATATGAAAAATTAATATAATTTAAGGCAGACCCGAAAAGTCTAAATAATAATTCCTGCCCCGTTAATTCACCAATTTGCTCTATGAGCGAAGTGTTCGCCAATGAATACAAATATAAATACCCAAAATAATCTGGGCCGACGCCATACCTGAAAGAGGCAAGAATCAGCAATAGAAATAGGTATGAATAGAAAAAACTTTTGCTATTACCCTTCAGTGTTGAAAATGCCAATCCGGTAACAAGTACTGCCATGTATATCATTAATAAAACAATCCTAGAGAATGCTCACGCAAGAAAGATTGTTACGGTTCAATGTTCCACTTCAAATATTGGCTACAGTGTAAAACATTCACCGTGACGAAAAACTGTTGTTTACAAATGCAAGGCAAATTAATGATCACTCCCGGAAACCCATTCATTTCCCCAGGAGGGCGCTGGCCCCAACCGCCGAGCAGCGTCTTCAAGTTGAGGGAGGCCCACATATTTTATGGTTTTATGATCCTTAAAGGCCATGAAACCTGCTCCTAGGCGGACGCGATAATCCTCTTCGCACTTACAACCTTCACGTGCAAGAGAAGGCCACCTGAGCTGCAAATATAACCAGAACATCATGCGCCAAATTTGCCAGACTATTGGCGACATATATTTTTCAGCATATATCATCTTGCTTAAATATCCACCATAAACATTAAGTATAGGGTGCCCTGCATTATAACTACCGCCCACCTCGTGATCTCCTTTAAAAGCTGGGACATACATGATTTTTAATCCAGATTTAAGAATTGCCGTAGAGTAATCCCATTCCTCCTGACCAAAAAAATGTTCTTCTGGGAAATACCCAACCTTTTCTAGTGTTTTGCGTGGCAGTAGAGCCATGGCACCTGAAGCCCAACCGGTTTGGCAAATTTTGTCATACTGACCATGATCTTCCTCATCTTTACCACGAGCTACGCCCTGCACACGGAAAGGATCAATATGTCCACCTGCATGCCAAAAAATATTTGGCCTAGACTTGAACATTATCTTCCCGGTAACCGCACCGACTTTTTGATTTTTTTCAGCCACTGCTATCGCCGGCTCAAGAAAACCAGGGTTGACCACCATGTCATTATTCAATACGAGTACATAATCAGCGCCTATTCGATAAGCTTCACGAAGGCCGGCATTAACACCGCAACTAAACCCTAAATTACTTTTGTTTAAAACATATTTGACATCAGGAAACTCCGCCTGAAGCTTTTCAAGCGAACCGTCATTAGAGAAGTTGTCAACTATGATGGTATGGCGATTTTCATAAGTAATATTTTCAAGCGACAATAAACACTGTTTCGTGTCTTTGTAATCTTTCCAATGTAAAAGAACTATATAAACACTTGGATGGGTAGTTGTCATGATTTTTTGATTCTTTACCGTCGTTAAAAACAAGATGGCAGTGCAGTGTCGTTAGGTGAATGAATTACTACATTGTTTTTATTATTTCGTTAAGTCTTTTCTCAATATGCCTGCTGTGTACTACATTCCAAATAAAAACACATATCAAACTCGCGCTTAAAAAAGCATACATGTATATTACATAAATCAATAGATTACCGTTGACGGTAAATATAGAACCTTTACCGTAATGCATTAAGGCCGCTCCAATTCCCATGATAATTATCACATACGGGAAATCCATCATCCTAGCCACTGTGCCTGGAATGGTTCTATAAAATTTTGCTTTTTGTTTTTGGCTTTTTGATGATGCTACCATTTCTGTCTGCTTGCGAATGTTGCCATTATTCTTAATGTACCTTAGCAAGTGTTTTAGAAGTGCGTTATCGACAGCAGATGTCACCGCAAGTGACAAAATGATTGAGTTTATTACACTCACCATTCCTGCTGCCAGAAAAAAGTGGTTGCTATTACTCTCGAAACCCCACAACACAATTCCCGCGATAAAAAATGGTTGCACAACAAAATGATGAATGCTGTCTAAGTACGTCCCCTCCTTTGAGGTGGTGCCGTGAAATCTGCTTACCTCCCCATCCGAGAAATCCGCAATGACAGCCAGTGTCACCAATGTCAAGGCAGTACCTACAAAGCCGCAAAAAAACATTACACCACTCAACACACCAAATATCACACCAAAAATGGTAATAGTGTTGGGCTTACACCTAGTCTGTATGAGCAGCCAGGTAAAATATATGGAAATCACCCTTATAAATCTAAACATCAACGGATATACATCATATCCGTAGTCTGTTTTTTGACATTTAGCCCTAAGCTCTTTTATGTTTACCCAGTACATATTTTACTCGCTCATCAATTCTGATATTTTCTGCAATCGGCTTCTTGTTATGTCTGAATTGAGATCACTTACCGTATCCACCTCCACCCATCCACCATGCACTAACACTGCGTCAAGTCTGCAATTCAGGTCTATCATCGCTTGCAACAAATCAGTCATATAGGCTTTTTCCAGCGGTTTGCCGCGCAGAGTCCCTGCTGATTTGGCGTCATGAAACGTCTTCTTTAAAAGTTGCACGCCCTTGGCCGAGAACTTCATCAGGCCCATGTATTGTCCTTCAATCTCGGCGAGTGACTTGGGCTTCTGCCCAATCTCCAGAATTCGATGGTCGGCTGCCAGCTTGAGTGTTTCGGCATCATCCAATGGATCTTCGTTACGCGCGCGCCAGTAGGATTCCCAGTCCAGGTCAATGGCCACAGCGATGTCGGCTTTTGATTTTAAAAGTGCTTGTAGTACTTCCCGAGAATAAACAATATCCCCATAACAGAGAAGCACATCGCCCTCAAGGTCATCCTCTGCACAAAACAAAGTCCAGACCATGTTTGTTTCGGCGTATCTTGGATTCACTCGAATCTCGATGCCGGGGCGTTTCAGCATTTCAACGCGGTACCCGCCGATTAAAATGATGGGGTGAATCGCTTCAGTTGCCAGCACAGCCAACTGCCGAGCCAGCAAACTTTGTCCATCAACCTCTACCAAGCACTTCGGTCGGTCCAGCGTGTAAGGACGCAAACGCGTGCCTTCACCGGCCGCAAGAATAATTGCCTTCAATCCAACTTTATTGCCCATTAAATAACCTCTTTAGCCGTTTGGTATCTTGTGGAGAGAATGGCACCTCACGCTCCGGATGCCACATCCAACCTTCCCATGGCAATTCAATATGCTTTATCGCCTCTATCGAACCATCTTCCGCCTGGGCTGCGACCTCGAACCCATCCGGACAAGAAGCCAAACTCAAATTATGATAGCTGTTCACATTGGCCGGCCATTCATCCTTCCGGGTAGCAACCACCAATTGATGCCGGCTTCCGACATGCCCCTCTTTCTTGACCAGATCAGCATCGGCCCACACAGCCATCATCTGTAGCCCCCGGCAAATTCCCAGTACCGGTACCCGTTTTGCCTCTGCCCAAGAAAGAAGATAACGCTCAGTGGCATCTCGTTCTGGATATTCGCCGATATCATTGCCGCCAGACAGAATCAATGCGCCGGGCTGTATGACTTGAAGCCAGTTTTCGAGCGTTGGCTCATTTGTATGATCAACAACCGAGAGGGTATTGGGAACAGCAACCGGTAGCAATCCAGCGCAAACCAGCCACTGAACCAGCCTTTGATCGAGTGCATCGCGAAGCTCAGTACGACCCGTAACGCTGTCTATGCGCTGGCTGATGGCAACTACAATTTTAAAATTTGAATTGATGATTAAACCTTACGAGCGATGAAAACATAAATATTGCAGACTCAAATTCGAAGCGCAGATGCTAATATCATTTTGGTGTTGCATTATGCCCAACCTCGCCGCTCGATTTCAGCGATCATTTTGTTGGCTGCGGAAATAAGTGCTGGCACAAAAGCATGGCCAGTTTGCAGGGCGCTGGTAAGCACGACCGCGTCCTCAACGTATTCGTGAATCATCTGGTTTATGAGGTTGCGCATGGCCATCCAGTCGTCAGCAGACTGAAGCAGCTCCAATCGTTCTACCCGGTCAAGATTGTCGATGGCAGCAGATGTTTTTTCACCCAAAGCGTCTAATAGTAAAGGCAACAGTTTGTCGCCTACTTTGTCGCCTACCGTGTCTTGCAGGCGGCCAAACCTGCCGACAAAGGCTTCTACACGCTCTGCCAGATCAGGGTCTGCTTCGAGTTGTGTTGCTTGCTCTAACGTGAACGAGCTTCCAAACAAGCGCTGGTTTGTGGTGGCAAGGTGTTGGCACTCTTTGTGCACAACACGAGTCAAAAATTGCAGGCGCAGTGCAATCTTGGGTTCCAGTGTCATAACAATTTCCCTTCTTGGTATGCAATATCGTGGATAGGTAAGCGCATGAGGTTGGGCGCACTAAGCAGCACATCCACTTTACGGCCATTCATGGCTCGCGACACCAGCCCGGACAACTGCGCTGCCATGAGCGCAGGGTTGTCCACGGATTCGGTTAGTTCGAGCATGAGGTCAAGGTCTCCTCCGTGCGCAGTATCATCAAGCCTTGAACCGAAAACACGCACGCGTGATTGATCTCCTGCTACTTGGCGGACAAGTTGACGAATAGCCTGAATTTGATTGTTAGTCAGGCGCATGATTTTTGAACTCAACGGGTGAGGCAAGACCGCGTGCAACGATGTTTGGATATTCCATGTTTGCTTCTCCAATAACTAAATTGATGATCAAACCTTACGAGCGATGAGAACATAAATATTGCAAAACTGATCCGGAAAAAAACGCATCAGAAAATTCTGCAACCGCTGACCGAACCACGACAAACGATAACCTTCGGATCGAGCCTTATTTTCATCGAACTGCTTATGCCCGGCAGAACGGAAAACGGCGAATTTATACAGGATGGGCATGTTCTCCACCGGCCCGACAAAATCAATGGCAAAGCCAGCACGTGTGAATAGTTGTTCATATTCGCTGCGGGTCAGGTTCATTTTATGAAAAGATCGTGTCTTGTTTTTGCCACCCCTAGCCTTTGCTTTCCTGTCGGCCAGCCAATCCGTAAGCTTTGTTTGAATGTTGTCAGCCCGGAAGGAAGCACAGACCAGCCCATCTTTTTCTAACACACGGTGTGTTTCCTGAATAGCTTTATCCAAGCCGCGCTCAAGATTATGGTACAGGCCAAAAGCAAGGATGTACTTGAACGACTGGTCTGCAAATCTCAAATCGGTTATATCACCCACCTCTGCCTGTAACGTCGGGTCGATTTCCTTCAGTTTGTTGATTGCGACATTGATGAAATCGAAACCGAGGATGTCGTAGCCTCGATCATGGTAGTAACGCAAAACACGCCCAGCCCCACAACCTGCCTCCAGAATTTTCCCCGCCTTATCCTTGACCGTCATCTGGGCGTATTTGAGCGGATAGACGCCCAAATTTTCCATCGGTGCATCCGCTGGAATATCGTCCCAACGCTTTGTCCAATAATCTTTATTGTTTGCACTTCTATAAGTAATTCTCATTAGATCTGATTCCCTTTCTATATGACTGATTCACGCTTGAACTTTAGCCAGGTCGAGATCTCTTCTGCAACCAGACGGTTTCCGTCAACCGACAGATGGCCGCCATATTGATCGTTGATGTAAAGTTTTTCAAATCCGGTGTTAATAAATTTCTCGGTAAGGTCGAGGACGGATAGCTGCCGCGCCAACTCACTAAAATAACCCTGATAAGGCGCGACTTTATTTTTATTCAACTTAAGATCAAGCAATTGCGGCATCACAACGACCAACGGGATATGCCCCCGGCGCTGCGCTTCTTCTTGAAATCGTATCAATATCGCACTTAAAAGTTTTGTCGATTTGCTGTCGCTATATAACTGATAAGCATCGCGAAGGTTATTTTTCATCACTAAAGTGAATGGAATATTTTCCATCCGCTGGCTTGAAATACCTAAAGCACGCCATACTCCCCGAAGCGCGACGGCAGAAATCAGCATACTTTGCTTCAGCGGATTCCGCATCAAACTGAAGATATAAGGAAATCGAAACTGGTGCGAACGAAATTTCTTCTCATAAAAACCATCAGCCTCGCGTATTTCAGAGAGTTTTTCATGAAAAATTGCGAAATCCTCTGCGCTGCGCACGAGATTTTCCAACAAAGTGAGTCGACCTTCTGAATCGATTATGAATCGTGGTTTGAATGCGAAAGTATTTCCGAACTCCAGGTAGTGCTTCCAGTAAGACTGAATCCGGCAAATCGTTTCCGGCACAAAACCCATCACAACAACCCGTACCGTATCCGGCAAAGTCATACCCTCATAACGCAATAGCGCCTGGTCTACCCCATAGTTGCCAACGCCAAAATTTAAAACTCCGAAACCTTCCTGCCGTGATAGTTGAGCCTCCCAAGTTTCGTCATCTTCCACCTGCCTGCAAAATGCATAGGAATCGCCAAAAGCTGCTATGACCGGCGGCGATTTTTCAAACGTGTTGGCGCGTGAACCCACTGAGTCGATATGAAAGGTAATCGGCCCCTTTTGGCCATTTTCGATTCCGCTGGAGTCAGGTCTGCGCACCCAACCCAGATGCGGGTCGAAACTGTAATCCATGAATTTTTGCAGTGCCCGAGAATCGAAAGTTGGCAACTCGTCACGCTTCGTAATCAACCATGGAAAGCTTCGTCGTTGCAGGCTCACTATTAGAAATAGCCCGACTTCAACCAGTACTAATATAACGGCTAACGCCAGTAAATTCATGCGCGCCCCAGCGCCTCACGAACTGCATCAAGACTCATAATTCTGTCAGTCAACTCTTTGAACTCAATCCGATCAACGTCATTCTCAATCACCAGCTCCGGATTCTCTGGTTCAGGGAACGGTATATCAACGCCCACCACGTTTACAATTTCTCCTCTAGCTGCTTTGGCATACAAATTCTTAATATCTCGCCTCAGCAGCGTTTGCATTGAAGCCTTTAAATACACCTCAGAGTAATCGGGAATGTTTTCCCTGTTCCAACGCCGCCACTCTGGGAAAATCGAAAGAACAGCCGCAACTACGTGTATACCTTGATCGGCAAGAAACTTTGAGAGAACCGAAAGACGTTCCGCATTACGCCGCCGTCCTTCGATGGTATGGTCAACATCATTTCCGAAAAGAGTTCGTATCAAATCACCGTCTAATAGAACCACCTTGCCATTCAATTGACGAATCCGCTCCACCACCTGACTGGCCAATGTTGTTTTTCCAGTACCAGATAAGCCAATTATCCAAATAACCATAAATATTTCCTATCAATGCAAGGGATTAATCAAACCGGCGGCGCAATCAAGAAGAATCTGGTTCGAGTTCATAAACACCTCGAACCGCTGCTCACCACAACCTATTGCAGCAGGGATGCCAAATTCGGCACAACGAATCGCCATGTGTGAATTCGCGCCACCGTATTTGGTAATAAGCCCACCAATTTGTTGGGCAAAAATCCAGTCAAAGCCGGGGTCTGCATTTTCAATCAGCACGATTTTCCCTGTTAGCGCGGGTGCTGCTTGCCCTGCGAGCAGGCAGACACAAGCTGCTGTGATTTTCTTGTGCGTGATGAAATTCGGGTGGCTGACCTGAAAGGGAACGACATGCACACCCGCCTCATCAAACAAAACCTGGGGGAGGCGTATTGCTGCACTTAGGGCATGACGTTCGGCTTCATCTTCCGCAATCTGGCGCAACCGTTCTTCGATGCTGCCTTCACTGCTCTTTGTGACGACATCGAGGAGATTTCCTATCGAGACATGCGACATTTCATCGCGACTCAAACCATGCTTCTCACCAAAGCCAGCGATCAGTTCAAGAATTTCACTGACGGAGCGAGTGAACACGAACTTGCCATATTCACGGCCTACCGTGGCGGCCTGGACATAATCGAGCAATTTTTCGGCATTGAGCTCCGGGAAACCTTCGCCCTGAAGAAGCTGATTAATCTCGCGCCTCTGCTGCGCGCTCAACACAAACTCGTTGTGCTCTTGTTCGGGGCGAACTTGCGTATCGTTCATCCCAAGATCTGGCATCTGATCATAACGGCGTGACAGGATGTCATAGGTGCCGGGGCGCAGGTGCCCATACTCCGCCATAAAGTCAGATCGTGACAGTTCGCCAAGCTGCAAACGGCGCATATCGTTCACCAGCGCACTGGCGACAGTTCGAACGCCAGACTGAATGAAATGGATATCTTCCATCGTCAAGATACCGCGCCGATTCAGCGACAGCAGTATCGTTCGCGCTATGAAGCCATGGCGCGCCAGAATTGAAAAAGGCACGGTGCCCAGGTGAATACAGTCGTCGATCATGCCAAACAGGGCGGTGACATCCTGCCCTGCGGGCAACTGACGCGCGCTAACCTGCTTCCTGATCAACTCTTCCACCTTGGCTAGCGCCTTGCTAATGCCGCCCTCGCCACTATCCGCTAGCAGCGCGCGCGTCTGCTGGCGCAGCGTTTCCTTGAATGCCGACCGCTCCGCCTGACTGAGCGCCGAGCCGATCAGCGCTTCAATTTTTTCGTCGATGTCGAAGCTATAAGTGGTAATCGCCACTTCAAACTCAACTTTGTCATGTAGATGTGGATGCGCTTGTAGCCGCTTCACCCATGCATTGACCAGCTTCTCGCTGATCTCCGGTGAAAGTCCGGCGGGTATAAATGAGTGGAAACTCAACCGGGTATCGATAAAAGGCTGGCCCGCGAGAGAGACCATCAAAGGCTGGCCGGTCGGGACAGCATACCCCATTTTTTCCCTGGCGATGCGCCATGCGTGATCGGTGATCAAGGTCTTGTAGAGCGAGAAGGCTAAAGCCCGAGGCGCACGTCCGATCATTTCCGCAGGGTTCCAGTCCGGCATCTGACCGAGCACCGTAGTGCTGCCGTAAACGCCCGCCATGGGTTGGAGCCGCACTTTCACAAATGCCTGAATACCTTGCAAGGCCGCATCAATGCGTTTGGCAACTGCTCGGTTCCAGTTGGGCTGTGTGGTGATCGCACGCACCTGCAACAGATATGGGGTAAAGTCATCGCCAAGCGCAAATTCCACATCCAGAAACTGGCTGCCCATGATCTGCTCAAGCTCCTGTATCGCTTGCATAAGCCTCTGGAAGCGCTCTGACCGCAAAGCTTGCGTGGCTCCACGATGGATATAGAGTGTGCGATTGGCGTATTCACCTCCGCCGGATGTCACTGTATTGGTCAGCCCGGAAATATCGTCGTAGTTAATGACGTAATAAGGTGCGCCGGTGTTCAGGTCATGCGTAAAAATGACGCCACTCATACTGGTATTCAGCACCATCTCTTGAACAATGACCTCGTCTTGGCCCGTGCGCGGACCTTTGCGCTCGTAGCTGGCGATCACCGTAGCAATAGCTGCACGTATGGCTTCCGAGTCTGTTGAGGACACGTTAAGCACTGAGTCGTACTCGCCGGCACACGCATTTTGTGTACCGTCCTCGTCGGCAGCGGAGGAGCGGATCACCAAGGGGCGGCAATTGAAATGCTTACCGATGTTAACGACGATTTGTTCCGGAGCTGATACAAATGATGCAACTTTGAAGACGAGAAGTTCAGGAACCCTAAATTGAGAAACCTTGTTTTTGAGTAACCAAAGAGTTTGGCCTTTAGAAATGGTTGCGATCATTTTTCTACTTTTTTACAATCATTTTTTTAGCCAGACGCAAAATGCTTTTCAAATAAAGTTCAAGCACTCGCACCGAATTGGACGCAAGCGCCCCCCATAGGATTTTTGCAGCTTTACTTCTCGTCATGTCTGAATCAAGGCCGAGATATTCACTTACAAGCGATTGCTGTTCATCAGTAACGGTATCTAACGGCTGCGAAAGTAGCATTCGCAGGTGTTCTAACCGCCTAATATCATCTTCATCACCATAATTTCTTAGATTTATTAGTCCATCAGGAACTGCCTCCGACCCATTCATGTGGTATTCAGGATGATCACCGTAAAGGAAAAACGGAATCCCTGCATCGAGAATATAAAATGTATGCGACCCGATATTTGGCGACGTGGCATAACGGAATTGATAAATCAAAGAATAGAATCGATCAACAAAGTCCCGTGAACCGGCCGACCCTGCTGTGACTATAGGAATCCCATATTTCCTGAGTTTTTTATGCGTTCCTTTTTGTATGTCATGAAATGACATACATATAGAAATTGGTTTATATTTTTCAGGCAACTTCACAAGTGCTTCTATATAGTCATCAAGGCTTTTATATGACGGATTACATTGCCCATTTGAATGCGCATAAAAGACCAACGTTCCACTTCGTGCTGATGGAGGATTACCCCAATATTTTTTTCTGTAAAACACCCATGGATGTGGAACGTGATAGGAATTTTTTCCGTGCACCAGTTTCATAGCATTGGATTTTTTTTTATTCCATGTGAAAAACGCTTTATACGGCGAATTAATCTCGTTAGGCCAGCACCTAGATTCCCAATGGACACCATGATCTGATGAAAAACAAAGAGGTAAAATTGACGGATAACAAGCCCATTTACGGAACGTCTTGCCAAAACTAGTGCTTTCGGACTCCCAAGCTGCCCATGGGGTCAGCCCACGCTCAAACAACGAATGTTGGCTGATCTGTTCAAGTTTCTCATCAGAAAACCCTTTGGTAGCCGCTTCAAAGCCACTGCTAACACGCCTCATGACGTGAAACCCTTCCCGATTGTGATGTATTTTGCATCTCGATCATGTTCGAGCTTGTCGTTAGCCTCAAAAATCTCTGGCAAATCACAACTCTCACTATACCCAGGACTATTAAAATCTTGACGTACGCTCCATCCATTAAATTCCCACTTACCAAATACAGGTTGGTTCCAAAAGTTCTGGTTTCTATGCTGGTCCATGATAAATTCAAGTGATCGTTGTGTAACACCTAACCAGTCCATAAAAAGCTGCATGTATTCCACTGGCGCTTGCTCGTGGTGACGCACTAATGCAAGGCCTTGATCGCGCGTCAGGCGACCATGCCGAATTTCACGGCAAGCATGATCCGTCACCTTGGAAAAGCCATGCTTGAACAGTTTAAGCTGATCATGAAGATTCATGTAGTTAAAGCAATCAACATGGTCGTAGCAATCAAACGTACGGTTGAATGCCGAAGTGCGGTAGTCATATTCGCGCATCATTTGCTCATGCTGGGCTTTCGGATCCCAGCGTACATAATTACCTAAATAAATTCCACGCACACCAACGGCATTGAGATCGTGATCATCCGGGTAGCGATACTGCCAGATATCCTCTTCTTTGAGCGTATCAAAGATGGACAGCAGGTCATCAGCCTCATGACCCATGAGGTCATGATCCTTCCGATAGCGCCGTGTCATTTCAACCTCATGCTCGTGAGAGAACATACCCACCTGCTCAAGACCTTGATGGGCGCCCCAAATGATCAAGGGCACCTTGTATCGCACTGCTGTTTGCACAGGAAACACTGTCTGTCCAGCCAAGATAGGCCAGTAGATACTGCCAAAACGGCGCAATGTACTGCGAGTGATCTTCTTGACCGAAATCGGATTGACATTTTGATACAAGATATCGCAGTTAAAGCGGATACGAAGATTGGCAAGGTTACGTATACCCAGCGGTGTATTGAAATACTTGTTGTAAGTTACCAACAATGGGTTTAAACCCAGGCGTTCCTTGACCAGGTAAACAATATAGTAAGAATCCTGCGCACCCGTTACCGGAATGATGCAGTCGTAATTAGCCCCATCTTGACTACGGTAAGGCTTAACCAAGCTTTCAAGCCTCTTCCATCGTTTAGCCCAATCAAGTGTATCTTTTTCCTCATGGACGCGGCAGCCAGAGCAGATACCCTCCTCATCCAAAGTCAAACCTAAAGGGTGTGCTGTCGAATATAGGCAGCGCTTACAAAATTGAATGTCAGACATCTGTGCTGGCCATCAGTGAAAATGTAGATTGATAAGTGGCAAGCCGTAAGGGCATGCCCGTTAGCGCAGCTTTGTACTTTTGAATGGCATGCTCTCGGTAAGATAAAAAATTACCTACAGCAACGGCGGCAACACTTGGTGTTTGCAATAACGTTCTTATTTGCTCAGCTTTACTGAGCCCACCAAATGCAATGATGGAGACATTTTTTAATGGGAATGCATCCACAAGTTTCTGATCAAAACCGGCCTCCTCCCCCTCATGCTGCCAATCCGTGATCAGAACTTCCGAAACTACACTCGACTGGATTAAGCCCAATACTTCACTTTGGAACGGCGTTGATATTTGGGACCTATAGTCAAACCAGCCCAACCCTTCAGTTTGCCAAGACAATGGTAATGAGGCGATAAGCGCTTGCGCGCCAAGTTTCTCAGAAAGTTCTTGAATAGATACCAAGTCATCGTGTAGCAGAGCATCAACAACTATACGGTCTGCACCCTGTTGAATTAATTTCACGCCATCCGCTACCGAGCGAATGCCTCCCGCATAGATCAATGGCGTTTCTAGGCCGAGCTTACCCAGTCGCTCAAGCAACTCGAAATCAGGCCCACAACCCATTTTTGAACGGTCAATAACTTGAACCAATATTTCGTCTGCACCCCAACGGTCAAGGTTCTCTACTAAACATTCAGGCTTGCCCAAGGGTAAATAGCGGCGATAGCCAAACGATTGGACAGCCCAGCCATTTTTTACTGTGACCACCCCAACTAAACGTTTTTTAAGCATGTACCAGCCCAGTAATCAAATTTTTTAGCAAAGTCTTGCCTGCTGACTGGCTTTTCTCTGGATGAAACTGCAAGCCAACTACACTACCGCGCTGTATTACCGAGGAAAATGCTGACTGGTGTCGAGTTGCTGCCACTTGATACTCGGCTGGCCCTTGATAGTAAAACGAATGGTTGAAGTAAAAGGCTTCCCCATCACTTGATGACCACAGAGGGCCATGCTGGGTAAATTCCAGTGTATTCCACCCAATATGCACGCCATGATCGGCAAAGGGCACAATATCACCTGGGATCAAGTCCAAACCAACTGTGTAGGTATGTTCATAAGAAGCACTTGCGAGCAGTTGCATACCCAAACAAATTCCAACCAATGGACGCCCCTGACGAGCTTTTTCCTGCAAATATTCGACTAATCCCCGTTCATGTAAAGTGGCCATAGCGGCCGGGAAAGCCCCAACACCAGGCAGGACCAATACATCCACTAAATCTAACTCGGCCGCGTTATCGCTGACCCTAACCCTAAAGCCAATATCCCGCAGACTCTGAACAACAGAGGCGTGATTACCCATGCCGTAATCCACAACTCCGATTGTGAGCGTGCTCATAGCCCGACACCTACTTTGAACTTCCGGCGAACGGCTCCTGAAGAGTCAAGTTCAAAAAGATCACGATTCATCGCACCATGTACATGCGACCAGAATTCTTGTCGCGTAATCTTGATAAACTCACAAAAACTATCGATATATTTGTCCGAACACTTTCCGTCATACTGCTCTACAAGAGCAATGGCAGTCGACCTGTCCATCACTCCCATTCTCAGCTCTTCATTGACATACTCAGTCACCTTGCCAAATCCGAACTTCAGATATTTAACCATCTGATTCATGTTGTGCCAGTCTTCATCCAAGTTACTTAAGCCATAAAGATCCCCTGTTTCTTCAGGGCTTTCTGCCCTTATATGAAGACCGACGGGGCAAGAATATGCGGCGTTCTGTACCAGCCCCCAATCCCCCATAAACCAGCCTAAGTAAATAATTTGTACCTTTGCAGCATCGAACTCCTCGCTGCTTGGATATATGTAGGGAAGAATCTTGTGATTCTCATACCCTGCCTCTAGCATCCATGCATGTCCTGAACTCAACGTATTCGAGTGCCTCAAGTTGTTGCCATCGTAACCATTGCGACCCATCGTCCTCATGTCACCAACTTGAAGTGCTGGATTTTCTCCCCAAAAAATTAAGGGAATTTGATACTTAATAGCTAGTCTCGGAACAGTGCCAAATAATGTTAACTCTGTAGAACGCGCCCAATTCGTAAATTTGAAAAAGCTCTCACGCATCAATTGGCGCCATGTCTCAGGTGCAGGAGATAAAAGAACAACGTCGAACCCCATTCCAATCAAATTGGAAATATTATCTACACCTAATTGATTTACCTGTTGGGGTGGCTGGCTCAAACAAACCAACAGAGGTTTCAATCCGAGGTTATCCCTCACCCACAATGCCTGGCGAGTGCTGTCTTTGCCTCCACTTACCCCAACAATACAATCGAAATACTGGCCAGGAACCCTTTTGATAGCTTTAATCAGATCAAGCAAAATTTCGTAGCGCTCTTGCCAATCAATTGCCTTGGACTGTTCACGGTAGTGGCACGCAGGGCAAAGACCCTCTTCCGTGAATGCCGTGTTGGGTCTAGTGTCTGGCTGCAAACAGAGCTTGCAGTATTTCATCTAACCCCCCCAAGCTTTTGAGTATTGAATAGCTCAAAGGACGATGCCACAACAGCATGGCTTGAACGCAGCAATGGGACCCCCCCCAACACGGGATAAACTATTCCTGTACTGGGAGAGTAAAAACCCGTGGCATGTGCGACGAGTGCCGAATGTGTCAAGGGACAACGCCATTGAATCTCGGAACTTACCGATGAAGCCATGGCTACTTTATCAATGAGTACCAAACCACTTGGGTTCAACGGGTTGCCGCAGTAATCAAGCAAGCGATAGTCTGATACCGTAGCCCCCAGCACCTCTGCCGATTTTTTGAGGTTGCGAACATATCCATGTTCCCTCATTCTCGCCTGTGCTTCAGAGCCGACCAATTCATACACAGGCTCAACCAGCACTACAGCTCGACGAGCAACGCGCATCAATTCTTTGAGCGCGGCTTCTTCGCGTCCCCCATTTGGCTCAAGTGAATGTGAGGTGTACACCACATCGACGCTTGAATCCTCCAATGGAATTTCGAAAATATCTGCGACAAACAAATCGGCCGAAACGGCATTCTCTGCTAACCAGGATAATCCGTGAGCGCATCTCGACCAGCTAATATCGAAACCAAGCGCATGTTTGGGCGAGCTGTTTAAACGCTTTAGCACACCTGCAAGCGTAGTAGCTTCACCGCATCCCACTTCGAGAACTGTACTTTGCTTGGTGATGTAGGGATTCAGTATGTCCGCCAATTGGCCACACCAGCGCACACGAGCTTCCGGATTGGCTCTTACTCCAGAAATATATGAGCCGGCCTGTAAGTCATATGCGATCAGTGTCGCAATGGGCGAGTTACCAAGCACGCTCTCCGTTTGTCGGGCATATTCCATAACATTCTGGCCGTTGGCATAAGCGGCGCGCATACCGGGTATCAAGCGTCCTAGCTCCGTAGCGTCGGTGCGTAACAGTTTTTCAGGGTCCGTATTCATCAATTCTTTCTCGGCATTAGTCATCATGACTCATCCTAATAAGTTCCATTCCAAAGCAGTCCCACGTTTAACCGCCCGCGACACCCTCTTCCCCAATAACACCTCCAAATACTTAGTTGGCAATCCCAACCCCGGCCGAATCGCGCGCACATTGTCTGTGGTCAGCATATCGCCCGCCTTCAAATCCTGCACCACATACAGCGAGCGCCGAAACACGATGGATTTCTTCTCGGCTTCAGTGGCACCATAGCTGATTTTGCCCAACGCTTGCCAGGCACGTTCGGTCTCTAGCACCAGTTGCGCCATCTCGGCGGGTTCCATGGAGAAGGTGCTGTCCACCCCGCCATCGGCACGGTTGAGGGTGAAGTGTTTTTCGATCACGGATGCGCCCAGTGCTACGCTGGCGACCGATACGCCCACGCCCATAGTGTGGTCGGACAAGCCGACTTCGCAGTCGAACAGTTCACGCATATGCGGAATGGTGAGAATGTTGGTGTTGCCGGCTGTGGCCGGGTAGGTGCTGGTGCACTTGAGCAGAATCAGGTCTTTGCAGCCGGCCTCGCGGGCGGCGCGTACTGTGTCATCGAGTTCGGCGATGCTGGCCATGCCGGTGGATATGATCATTGGTTTACCAGTCGCGGCGACTCGGCGGATCAGCGGCAGGTCGGTATTTTCGAAGGATGCGATCTTGTAGCACGGCACATCCAGGCTTTCGAGAAAATCCACTGCCATATCGTCGAACGGGGTGCTGAAAGCGATGATGCCAAGTTCACGCGCTCTATCAAAAATCGGCTTGTGCCATTCCCACGGCGTGTAGGCCTGACCGTAAAGTTTATAGAGCGATGTGCCCGCCCACAAGCTGCTCGGGTCGCTGATATGGAATTCGCGCTCGTCCAGATCGATCGTCATGGTGTCGGGCGTGTAGGTCTGTATCTTCAGCGCATGCACACCCGCTTTCGCCGCAGCCTCGACGATTTCCAGTGCGCGATCCAGAGACTGATTATGGTTGCCGGACATCTCGGCGATGATGAAGGGTGGGGCATCGGTGCCTATGGATCGGTGGGCAATTTGTATCATCTTGTAATTTGTCATTTAGTTGCCTCCGATACAAAACCACGCCCTTCCAGTTCTCGCCGCGATCGTTCCAGTTCCTCAGTGATCAGCTTTTCGTCGGGCAGGACGGTCTGGTACTCGGCGGCCAGCACCTTGTTAGGCAAGTTGTCAAGGGCGTAATGAGCCTCGGCCACCCCTTTGTCGGCGCAGAGGATGAGACCCACCGGCGGGTTCTCGCCGGGCTTCATCCAATGCTCACGAGCATAATTGAGATAGAGGTGCATCTGGCCTGCATCGGCGTGGCTGAAGCGGCCGACCTTGAGGTCGATGATGACCAGACAGCGCAGGCGGCGGTGAAAGAGTACCAAATCGACGCGGAACCATGTGTCGTCGAGACGCAGCCGCCGCTGACGGCCAAGAAAAGTGAAGTCATCGCCCAGTTCCAGCAGAAAGTCGGCGAGACGCTGTATCAACGTTTCCTCCAGATCACTCTCGGAATATTCGTCTTTGAGGGACAGAAACTCCAGCACGAAGGGATCCTTGATGGCCTCTTCGGGGGTCATCATGTCGTCTGGTTCGGCGCGCTCGGCCTTTTTCAGCATTGCTGCCTTATTCCTGGAAAGGGCGATCCGCTCGTAAAACTGGCTGTCGATCTGCCGTCCGAGTTGACGCACCGACCAACCGCAGCGCAGGGTCTCGGCTTCGTAAAAGGTGCGTGAAGCATTGTTCTTGACGGACAGAAGACGGACGTAGGCCGACCAAGGGAGCGGGAAACAAGCGGCGAGCGTGGCAAGGTCAGTGGATTGTGCAGAAACAGTCTGCCCAATTGCTTTGACAACCGATTTTTCAGACGGTGTCTGATGAATTGCGGGGGGTGAAGATTTTGCAGACACTGTCTGCAAAATCTGTTCAGCTGGCCATGCCAGGTAGAAGGCTCGCATCTGCGTAAGATTACGCCAAGCAAAACCTCGCCCGAATTGGCGTGTCAGGTCGTCACCCAGGCGTTTGAGTAGCGCCTCCCCGTATTCCGCGCGCCCTTCGCCTCTCTGCTCGAACTCAACAATACGCCGTCCGATTTCCCAATAGCTGGCGGTCATCAGGGCATTGACGCTGCGAGCGGCGGTGCTGCGGGCGGCTTCCAGCAGATCAACGATGCCGGTATGAATGTCGCCGTAGCTGGTAGATGTCTTCAGCTTCTTCATGCCGGCGCCTCACTCACCATGTCCCCGATTTTAATTAAGGGGCGCATTACACATCCATACGCACCCGCTTTCGCCGCAGCCTCGACAATTTCCATGGCTCGTTCGAGCGACTGGTTATGGTTGCCGGACATTTCGACGATGACGAATGGCGCTTGGCCAGCGCCGATTTTTCGGTTACCGATGGTGATCATTTGTTTTCTTCCGTATTTTGGTCTTGCAGTGTGATTCTCACATCTGCGATGACGCTGTCAGCTTTACGGCTTGCACGCGTGAACTCCAAGCGCAAGTTGCCAACATTGATAAATGCGTTGGGATAGCCATCGGCATCCAGCATCCGAATCAGATCAAAAGCTTGATCCAGTGATCCTGCATCGAGCAAGCTCCCCTGCTCTGGTTTTCTGCGCTTGAAAAATGTCGGCTCGCCAATCTGCGCTATGGACTGTGGGTTTGTTTTGATTATTTCGACGATCATGCTCTCAATAATTTTTGACGCCCTTAAATAGATTTCTTCGGCAGCCCCATGCAAACTCAAGGAACGTTTAAGGTAGATGGGGCCTGCATCAACTTCTTCCACACACTTTAGCGCAGATATTTGGGTTTCGTAGATACCCCGTGCAATTAGGTTTTGCAGCGGACTACCCCCGCGACCAAAAGGCAGGTCAGTCATGTGAAAGATGACGCATTCAAAGTTCTGAAACACATCAGCAGGAATGCGGTGCGACCAATGCGGAAAAAATACATAACGGGGGCTCAGTTCTGTCAGGCGCTCAACGTTTAGCTCCACTGGATTTGATATCAGTTGAAATCTCTGTCCCGTTGCAGCATGCAGATTTGCTGGCAAATCCTTATTCCACAGCTTTGATGAGGCGATAATGCAAAAATCAGACATTTGATAACCCTGTTCCTTGTCGCAACTCTTCTTCCTGAAGCGCCAGGGATGGCAACTGAAAATGACGATTGCCATCCCCTCTATCTGCTACTTGTTCAACAAAACCCAAGCGAATAAATGTCGCAGCAGATGCGACGTTTTCTGGTTTAACTGTGGCACTAAGTACGGTGGGGCGACTGCTGTTGAGTGCTTCAATTCCCAGCTTTAACAATTGACTAGCCCAGCCACGTCCTCGCACCAACACATCCAGCGAATAATCAATCGTGGTTTCTGCACCGTGCCGCTCAAAACGAACTTGCCCAACGGGTAAATCCCCTGCTTCAAGAACATAGAGATACGTATCTACATCAGATAAGCGGCGACCAAACCATTTCAAATGAGTAGCCATATCAATAGGTGCTGAATTAATCGCACTTGCTCTAACCACCGGATCATTTGCCCAGGCAAAATAGGTCAAGACATCGTTCGCATTTGCAGGACGCACCGTTAATTCCGCTGCTGGAGTGGGATTTATCACTTCTGCAACACGATCTGCGCCCCATCCATCAACGAGAGTCTTATAGCTAGCCGTCAAGGCGTGTAACTGCCCCGCTGCGGCAAGCGCCTCAAGCAAGGCTGACTCGATGGCAGCGATATCAAGTTTATGCGCATCACCGAGATACCGAATCAATCCAGAAGACGCCAGTGCTTCGCAAGCTGGCACCTGGTTTTCGGCGACGCTCAAGACCAGACTAGGCAAGCCCATGCACAGCCGTTCCCAAGTTGTGCCACCGCCCGCCCCAACTGCCAAATCAGCCTTGGCCATCAAGTCGGCGAGATGCGGGCGAAGGCCATGAATATGGGTATTAGGTCTCGTGTTTGCTTGCTCGGTCACTTTATTCTTGTGAATGAAGCTGGGGCCGATGACAACATCTACTTCAAGGTGCTCCAATTGAACTGTACTTAGCGCGGCAAGTACCTTGCCAGTAGTATTCGCATTATCTGCGCCACCCATAAAAACCAAAAGGCGCCTGATATCGCCAGTGCGGGGCGCCATGGTTTCACGGTGCTGTGCATATTCAGGACGGAGCAAGGTATAGCGTGGACCTAACAACAACTGACAATGAGCTGGCACCAGCGGCAGATAGCGCTCTTGGCCAGCCACTACGTAGTTCTGATCCAGCAATATATCGCATTCATGCGGACGATTGGCCAAGTCGTCGATAACCATCAGCTTGCGCGTGTGCGACTGGAGTTGCGCCTCCCATACTCGGTCTAGGCCATAGTGGTCAACAATGAGCCAGTCGCATTGCTGGTTTTCAAGCGCTACGATGGTTTGATCAGCATCTTCCTGCTGGCTTACGCCAAGCCAAGCTGCATAGTCGTTCCCTTTGTTTTCAATACATGCAGGTTGCCGCAATAACGTGACTGCAAAACCGTCGCACGCCAGCATGTCACCCAGATGGCCAGGATGGGCTCGGGTAATGAACTGTATGTTGGCTCCATCTTTTTTTAACGCAGTCGCCAAAGTGCGGCAGCGCATGACATGGCCTGTGCCTATTGCGATAGAGGCATCCACCCGAAATACGATCTTCATGCCAGTTGCCGCCCCAAGATGAAGGCCTCGGCGGCATCTACCCCCACCGTTGCGCCGCGCCAATGTGCCAGATGCTCTACCCCTTGCAAGGAACGCGGATGCGGCCAAGCGCGTAGTTCATCGGCATAGGCGTCCAGCGCGGTCAGTTTGCGTACAAGCGTTGCTGAAATATCTATAAACCAGTTAGGCGTGAACGCCGGTGCGCTGCCTGGCAACTGCCATTCGGTGCTGGATGGCACCTCAAAGCACAACAGTGTTTTAACCGGATGGCCTTGTTGCGGTCTGCACGCTGTAACTACCGCTTCATGCAGGCGGCGATGGTCAATATTGACATCGCCGGCATGATGCGTAAAAACAATCTCGGGTTGGTGCTCGGCTATGAGAGTTTCCACCACTTGGGTAATTTCCAGCAGTGGAATGGTATCCATGCGGTTGTCTGGAAAATCACCGAACGATACTGATTTGACGCCGAGAATTTCGCAGGCTTTTTGTGCTGCTGCACGCCGGGAGGCCAGCTCTAGTTGCTGCGCTGCCTGCTCACTTGCGCGTGAAAATACGCCATCTGCCAGAAACGCCACATGCACAATAGCGCCTTCGTCAGCCAGTTTTGCGATGGTACCACCACAGCCGAGGGCTTCGTCGTCGGGGTGTGCAGCGAGAATGAGAATAGATTGCGTCATCAGTTCAGCCTTTTAAATTCGCCACCAAGCCAACGCCGACTATTGTCGGCTCGATCAAATTGCCTGGATGGTCGCGGCAAATGAAATGGCACTGCGCACCAGTAGCCTGCAGTAAATCGGCCAACGTCAGACAGCGCATGACATGACTGGTGCCAATTCGCAGGGATGCGTCGGTGCGGAAGGCGATGTTCATGTGATAGATGATGCCAAAGCTTGATTTTTTTTAATCAGGAAGCAAACTTTTGCCATTTCAAGGTCTTCTGCATCATCAATATCCATAGCGGACATCCAACTTAGCGAATGAAAGATGTGGTTTGGCACGTAGAAGGATTTTACAGACTTAAGAACCGGGCCACGTGCAACCCATATTGCACCGCTCGGACAATACAAAGGCGGCAAATCTTGGGAGCGAGCAACCCGTGCTTCTGGAAATAAATAATCAGGCCTACCCTGCTCATCCAGCTTTGCCGCCCACCAAGGATTCATCCAACCAAAACGGAAACTGCAAATCTGCGACTCGGCACCCTGATTAATAAAATTCTGAACTGCGGCCGTTATGTCATCTGCATCACGGAGTGGGCAATTCGCCATGAGTTGCGATACAGCATCAAACTGCTCACCCCAGTGTTGCTCCGCTTGCCTAAGCGCCGCAAGGGTTGCCTCGCTCGATGGCGCAATGTCATCAGCCGCAGAGTCACGCAAAAATGGAACCTCTGCACCGAAGGAGCGCGCAATTTCTGCGATTTCAGGATCATCCGTAGAAACAAGAATATGTTCATACTGGCCCGATTGCAGAGCGGCCTCAATTGTCCACGCAAGCAGCGGCTTGCCATGAAAATCGAGAATGTTTTTACGGGGCAAACGCTTGGAGCCACCGCGAGCCAAAATAATCGCAATATGTTTCATTACCAAATGCTCCATCCACCATCGACTGCAAGAGTATGTCCGGTAATGCCTGAGCATTTATCCGATAACAGCATATCCACGGGGCCGGTTACTTCGTCGTCTCGCAGCATTCGACCCATTGGGCAAAGCTGCGCATAACGTTGTTTGAAGGCTTCATCAACACGGCCTTCCACGCCACCGAACGCTACACAATTCACCTGAATACCTTTGCCAGCCAGACGAACTGCCAATTCTTTGGTTAAATGCGCCAACGCCGCCTTTGCTACGCCGTAGTGCAGTGGCGATTGTTTAATCGGGTCGGTGTACAAATGCGGATTTGCGGCAACCGTTCCATACTGCGAACCGATATTTAATACTCTGCGTAATTGGCTATCTCGCTGTTGGGCTAACGCCATTGTCAGCTCATAGGGCACGACAACATCGAGTAAATATTCATTGGTAAAATTTTCGCGGCTGACTAATCCAGCATCGTCGATTTTTAAGAAACCGAGGCTTCTTGCATTATTTACCAGACAATCGGGGCGAATATTGCTAGCATCAAGCTGCTCTCGTAGCAATGCTATCGCGTCATTTTCAGTGAGATCCGCTTTAAAACCCACGAATCTATCGCCGTAGCTCGAATACTCATTTATCAATTTCTCTAGCGATTCAGCCGTTCGGCAAGTTGCAATGACGCGATCACCTGCCGCCAGAAAATGGCTGACGAGAGTGCGTCCAAACTTGCCGCTCCCCCCTGTAATTAATATTGTTCTAGGAGTCATGACTTTCTTCCGGCTTCAATCAATTCGATAACCTCCAACATAAAGCCCGTTTCAATACGCACATTTTTATGAATAATGCCTTGAACAAAATCTAACAATGCGCTCTTGAAAGCAAAATAAGTATCTTGAAAAAATAAATCCCTCCAACCTAAATCACCCATGACCCTTAGAGTCAGCGGCGCGCTTGATGAACCCATCGTGCTAACAAGCACTTGAAGCCCTTCACTGTATTCAACAGCCAAAGTTGTTGAATCCTTGTTTCGCCAAGTTCGAATGCGTTCTACGGTTCCACGATCTTTAGCGAGCATTAAAAGCGGTTCGATGACATGGACAGCATACTTGTCCCAATCTTTCGGAACTGTGGCATGGATATGACATAGACGGCCAAGCTGAGCTAATTCTGGTTCAGATAACTTAAATTCTTTTGCGTATCTCAATGCAGAACAGGAAAAGAGTTGACCGGGATATTGCTGCTGATCAATTAGCTGCTTTGCGTCGGCGACTGACAGTGCGAGCGGTTTATCAATGTAGATTGGTATGCCAGCATTTAGAAATGGTGCGGCGAATTCGTAATGCGTTTCTGCATCGTCACGCGCCAACAAAATTCCATCTACCTGACCGATCATGTCCGTGTAGTAATCAACCACATTTTCAATCAATGCGGCCTTTGCTATATGAGACGCAATCTTTTTATCTTGCGCCCATACATGCGTAACTTTACCTTCGGCGATTGCGTCATTCGGAAACTGCTGTTGTTCTAGGTAACGTGGGATAACAGGAAAGCCGCAGCCCTCCATTGCCACCGGATCATAGCCATTAAAAATGGCCGACCATGAATAAGGGTGGCCATTGCCAGGCGAAAGACCAATCACGCCAAGTTTCAAGGGTTTCATTTAAGCTGCCAGAGTGACGGGTTAACAAAAATAGGGTCGTTGCATGCCAACCCTGTCGCATCAAAATTTATGTCCATTGTAAAATCATCAATGCATGAGCGAAACTGTGCCAAGTTATCAAGCCCGACAAGTACGGTGTCAACGTATGGAATATTCTTTACGAAGGCTATCGCTGCTTGATTAACGGTTAATCCTTGTGCGTGAGCAGCGGTATGCCAACGGGCAAGCAAGGGTCGAACAGGTTCAAAAAATGCAGGGATATTATTCAATGGCATGAGCAATAAACCTTGTAGAAAGACTGATCTAGCGTGTATTTCTACACCTTCATTTTTTAGCAGTTCCAAATGCCCGCTTGCAAGCATTCGCTGATCCAAAATATTTAATGGCAGTTGAATCAAGTCAGGTTTAAATTTCTTCAGTACGGCATCGATTTGCATGCTGTCGTATACGGATACTCCAATTTTTTCTACTACCCCTTTTTCCTTTAACTGCATCATGGCTGCCAGAAGTTTGGCTCCACCAGGAACAAGAAGATTTTCGGCATGGTGAATCAGGAGTCCATATATCTTTTTGCGCGAAAGCAAATCCAGCGATTGCTGGAATGTCTCGTTAAGCTGTTTCACTTCAATATCTGAAATGTGAGGCGTCGCAAAGCTGGGGGTTTTTGTTACTACCTTAAATCCTTCAAGCGAGTTTGCACCCAGCACGGCCTCAGATTGACCATACAGTGAGGCAGTATCCAGAACCTCAATTCCATAATGCCGCGCCTCACTAAGCAGCGCCGTTACTGTTTCCGGGGCGGTTATTCCATGCTGATTGGCAAGCCCGTAGGGTAGGCCCCATTGAACAGTTCCCAATCCAAGCTTATTGATGCTATTCATTCTGCTAAAGCTACGCGCAAGGCTTGTACAACAAAGTCTTGCTGAACCCCTGTCAATCCCGGATACATAGGTATGCTGATAACCTCTGAATAATACTGTTCCGCCTGAGGACAATACCCAACGTTGAAGCCCATCCGTTCATAGTAAGGCTGACGATAGACCGGGATGTAATGCACATTAACTCCTATCCCTGCTGCATAAAATGCGTCATAGACTTGGCGTTGCGTCTTGTTGATTTCATTCAACTTCAAACGAATAACATACAGGTGGTAGCCGGAATAACTATCTGCCTGTTGCCACGGGGTTAGCACGGGCAAAGCGGATAGCAGTTGGTCATAGCGCTTGGCGATGGCGTGGCGCTTGGTAACAAATTCATCGAGCCGCTGTATTTGGCTCAAGCCTAATGCCGCTTGCAGGTCGGTCATGCGGTAGTTGAAACCCAGGTCAATCTGTTGGTAATTCCAGATTTCTTGTGCTGGGCGGGGTTGCATGTCTGCTGCGGTGCTGCTGATGCCGTGGCTGCGCAACAGGCGCATGTGTTTGGCCAAAATCTCGTTATTGGTCACCGCTATGCCACCTTCCCCGGCGGTGATGATTTTGACCGGGTGAAAGCTGAATACGGTGATGTCGCTGTAACGGCCATTGCCGATGGGTTCATCCTTGTATTTACCACCGATAGCATGCGAGGCATCTTCGATGATTTTGAAACCGTATTGCTGGCTGAGCGCGTGGATGCCGGTCATGTCGCAGGGTTGGCCGCATAAATGCACGGGGATCACCACTTTGGGCAGCTTGCCGGTTTTTTCTGCAAGGGCCAGTTTTTCAGCCAGGCAATCAACGTTGAGGTTGTAGGTGCGCGGATCAATGTCGACAAAATCCACCGTTGCACCGCAATACAGCGCGCAGTTGGCGCTGGCCACAAAGGTGATCGGCGTGGTCCAGACACTATCGCCCTTGCCTACGCCCAGCGCCAGGCAAGCAATGTGCAGCGCACTGGTGGCGCTGTTAACCGCCACCGCATGCTGCGCACCGCAGTAATCGGCAACGGCCTTTTCAAAGGCAGGCACAGCCGGGCCTTGGGTCAAAAATTCTGAGCGCAACACGGCGACCACTGCGTCGATGTCGACCTGGTTGATGTCTTGGCATCCGTAGGGGATCATGGTCATTTGAGCATTCCAATATGATGAAGATTGGTTTCTTTATCTCTCGGCTCCACTGGCGCCGGTTGATTTACGATGCCTTGATAACTGCCGACGCGCTTGATGCCACCCTCACCCAACTCCACAATCTGCGTGCAGTTTTTGAGGGTGGTGAGGCGGTGGGCGATGATGAGCAGAGTAAGGTCTTCGCTGAGGCTCTCGATGGCTTCCATGACGGCTTGTTCGGTTTCGTTGTCTAGTGCACTGGTGGCTTCGTCAAAAATGATCACATCGGCTTGCTTGTAAAGGGCGCGGGCAATGCCGATGCGCTGGCGTTGGCCGCCAGAGAGGCGGATACCACGTTCACCAACGAAGGTTTGGTATTGCTTGGGCCAAGTCTCAATGATGTCGGCAATTTGCGCTTGTTGAGCGGCTTGTCTGACACGCCCATGATTGATTTGGTCTTTGGGCACACCAAAGGCAATATTTTCTTCAATGGTGCTATCCGTGAGAAAAATAGCTTGCGGCACATGAGCGATATGCGCCTGCCAGGCGCGGTTATTGCCAAGTGTGACGGGTTGGCCATCAACCTCCAGCGTGCCCGCAGTCGGCTGCAACAGGCCCATAACGATATCAAGCAGGGTGCTTTTGCCGCTACCGGTGGCGCCAATAAAGCCAACGCGACTGCCCTTGGCAATGGAGAGATTAAGGTTTTTGAGTACTGAGGGTGTTCGAGGGCTGTAACTAAATGAGAGTTTCTTAAAATTTATCTGTTGCTCAAAGGGCAGTACGCAAAGATCAGGTTGGTCAGCGTAATCTGGCAGCGGCTGATCCAGCAAATCAAGTGTATCTTGCAAGGTGGCCTGGCCTGCCATAATACTGGTCCATGACGCGTACGCTTGTTGCAGCACGGGAATCAACCGCTGGGCGCCGAGCGCCAAAGCGCCGAGAATGGGAATAGCTCTTGCGATGCCGTCGGGTTGCCTAGCAAGACTGTAGGCAAGGGTAATGATCAAAAGCATGCCTAACGCCTCCATCGCCAAACGCGGGCTAGCGCTAATGAACGAGATATTGCACTGGGCTTGCCGTAACTGGTGATCAGCGTTGCGGTAAATTTGGCAGAAGGTCTCTTGACTGCCATCGATCAGCACGTCGCGTATGCCGCCTAGTCCCTCTTGCAGGGATTTAATGACCTGCGTGGACTCGCGGGCGATGCGCCTGCCGTCAACCATTAACCTATGGCGAGAAAGCCCAATGATGACAGCGTAGATCAAGCCAAATCCGCCAAACGCCGCAATAGCAATGACAGGGTCAACAGATAATAGTGCAATCAGAATGGCGCTCAGCATGATGGCGGAACTCGCAAGTGCCAAGCCAGGCATAATGATGCCAAGAATGACATTGTTTGTTTTGCTTGAAATACCGACGATCACTTCACTGCTGTTTCTGGCTACATGAACTGCGTAAGGCTGGTAAAGTGTTCGACGGTAGACGCTGATGCTAAGGTCAGCACCCGCCGCAAAAGCAGTACGGGTGCTGGCCCACAGCAATAACAATCTAATTGCTCCCGCAATGACTACAGCTAATCCAAAGAGGATCGTCAGCGGCAATAGAAGCTGTTCAGGAGAAGTAATTTCCATGTATTGAACAAACGGCTGGACGGCTGAATGTTCAAAAATGCGCTCCGGAGCAGTTAGCACACCAAGAAAGGGAAGAACTGCACCAATGCTGATAATCTCCGCTAGCGCGGCGAGCACCATCAATACAAGCAGAAGGCCAATCTGCTGTTGTCGCCTCCGGTTTAAGTGACGCCAGAGGCGCTTTAGCAATTTGGTGATGTCTTGAGATGCTTGCACGTGGTCAGCCCTCACTACCGCACACATTAGTTATGCAAAACGCCTGCTTCATCGCGTTGTTTTCTGTTGCCAGCGCCAGGCATCGGCGCACATGTGATCCAGGCCGCGGCTGGCTTTCCAGCCCATCAGCTGCTGCGCCAACGTAGAGTCCGCCCAGCACTTTGCACTGTCGCCAATCCGCCGGGGCCCAACCTTGCAGGGGACGGCATGACCCGAGGCTTTCTCGAAGGCTTTGACCATTTCCAGCACCGAGCAGCCCTGACCAGTGCCGAGATTCACGGTGAGCATGCCGCCCTCGCGGTTAAGGTAGTCGAGCGCGGCGACATGGCCTTCGGCCAGGTCGCAGACGTGGATGTAGTCACGCACCCCCGTCCCATCGGGCGTTGGGTAATCATTGCCCCACACGTTGAGGTACTCGCGCTGGCCAGCAGCCACCTGCGCCACGTAGGGCATGAGGTTGTTGGGAGTTCCCTGCGGGGCTTCGCCGATCAGGCCGGATTCGTGCGCGCCGACGGGATTGAAGTAGCGCAGGCGGGCGATCTGCCATTCGGGATCGGCTTGGTGCAGGTCGGCGAGGATGTCTTCTATCATAAGCTTGGTACGGCCGTAGGGGTTGGTGGCCGCACGTGGAAAGTCCTCACTAATTGGGACGCTGGCCGGATCGCCATAGACGGTGGCTGAGGACGAGAAGACGAGGGTCTTGACGGTGGCCCGTGCCATGGCGGCGAGCAGCTGGAGGGTGCCGGCGACATTGTTATCGTAGTACTCGATCGGCTTTTCGGAAGACTCGCCGACGGCCTTGAGGCCGGCAAAGTGCATGACTGCACCGATCGGGTGGGCGGCAAACAAGCGGTCGAGTGTTGCGGTATCGCGGACGTCACCTTGGACAAACTCGGGGCGCTTGCCGCAAAGGGTGGCGAGACGGTCGATGACATCGGCGCGGCTGTTGCACAGGTTGTCGAGGATGATGAGTTCATGGCCTGCCTTTGCTAGCGCGACGCAGGCGTGGGAGCCGATGAAGCCAGTACCACCGGTGACGAGGATGGTTTTCATAACTCTTGAATGATTGAGGGGTACGAATTGGTCATCCATCAACGTCTCCAGCGCAGCAGTTCGCGCAGTTTGTTCAGGCGCATGGTTTGCTCCGGGTTGCCCTTTGAACGCGCCAACGCCTCCTTGATGAACGCCCAGATTACCGCGTCGGCGTTGCCTTCTGATGGAACTACTGGCCATCTGGCTAAGGCAGCAAGCTGCCAAGTCATTGGTCATCGCAATGACGGTTTGCAATTGAACCTAAAAACCGCAGTTGCCGTGGAGGTAGGTGCGAATTCATTCGCCCGAACAACATGTTGCGTGCGAATGAATTCGCACCTACAAGAGCAGCCCAACGCTTTCAAGTAGAACGATATTCCCAGCCAACTGCGGTTTTTGGGTTGAATTA
>Ga0209212_1001219_pt1 | contig 43479 bp, 41 predicted proteins | sample RifGroC2_FD_183996 | JGI IMG/M metagenome (GOLD analysis project Ga0209212, IMG submission 183996) | Groundwater microbial communities from Rifle, Colorado, USA - Groundwater C2 (SPAdes) (version 2) | ecosystem: Environmental > Aquatic > Deep subsurface > Groundwater | place: Rifle, Colorado... | reverse complement strand
CAAAGTATTCTTGGTTAGTCAAAGTTTGGGAAGGAGCGACCACGATTGATTCTCCGGTGTGCACGCCCATCGGATCCATATTTTCCATATTACAGACGGTGATGCAGTTATCGCTTGCGTCGCGGACGACTTCGTATTCGATTTCTTTCCAGCCGGTTAAATCTTCTTCAATCAAAATTTGCGAAGATTTAGAGAAAGCGATTTCAGAGAGGTTTTTAAGTTCAGCCGCGTTATAAGCGAAAGCTGATCCTTGCCCGCCTAAGGAATAAGCCGAGCGGATGATAATTGGATAACCAATTGTGTCGGCCGCCTGCAGGGCACCGACGATAGTCTTAACTGCCCGGCTGCGCGGCGTCAGCAAATTGACTTCTTTTAAAGTTTTGACGAATAATTCTCGGTCTTCGGTTTTTAAAATCGCCGAAATTGGCGTGCCTAAAATTTTTGGTTTTGTACTGCGGCTGGCCGGGGCAACAATCAGGCCTTTTTTATACAACTCCACTCCGCAGTTGAGCGCCGTTTGGCCGCCGAAAGAGAGTAAAATTCCGTCCGGCTGTTCGCGTTCGATAACTTTGCCCACAAAATAAGCGTTAACCGGTAAAAAATATACGGTATCAGCTAAGCCCTTGGAGGTTTGGTAGGTGGCGATATTGGGATTAACGACAATCACCTTAATTCCTTCTTCTTTTAACGCTTTGATGGCTTGGGAGCCGGAATAATCAAATTCGCCGGCTTCGCCGATTTTAAGGGCGCCGGAACCGAGCAGCAGTATTTTACGAAAAGGTGATTTTGTTGACATAATTGATTTTTCGTAATTTTTTAGCTTGTCTTTTTTATCAAACTTAACCATTCATCAAAAATCCATTCAGTGTCCATTGGTCCAGGGCAGGCTTCGGGATGGAACTGCACTGCCAGCCATGGTTTTTCGCGGTGGCGAATGCCTTCCACTGTATTGTCATTTAGATTAGTAAACCATACGTCCCAGTCTGATGGCAAAGTTTTGGCGTCAACTGCGAACCCGTGATTTTGGCTGGTGATATATGCCTTATTTTGATAGTCTTTCCTTAATTTTTCTTTTTTATTTTTTACTTTTTCATTTTCTATAACCGGCTGGTTCTGCCCGCGGTGTCCGTATTTTAATTTGTAGGTTTTGGCGCCGGCGGCTAAGGCCAAGAGCTGATTACCCAGACAAATGCCGAGAATAGGAATAACGAATTTAGAATCATGAATCAAGAATTTGATTTGATTAATCGTTGCGTCGCACATTGTCGGGTCACCAGGGCCGTTAGAAATTACGATTCCGTCTATTTTATGACCCTTAACTCTCAATTCATTATTCTTGATTCGTTCTTCTTGATTCTTTATTCCCAGTTCATAATTCCACGGCACTCTAATTACTCGCGAGCCGCGTTTTAAAAGCGAACGAATGATGTTAAACTTTACGCCGCAATCATAAACTAGAATAGTATTAAGTGTTTGGTGTTTAGCATTAAGTATTTTTGGCTCGTAGATTATCGGTTCAGCACAGCTGACTTCGGCTGCCAGATTTCGCATATTCGGATCTTCAAACTTGACGTTTGTCGAATTTAGTTTTGAGTTTTGAGTTTTGAGTTTTGAGATCGCGCCCAGCATCGTACCTTTTTCGCGTAGCTTCTCAGTCAAAGCGCGCGTATCGACACCTTGGATAGCTGGAATATTTTGTGCAATCAGCCACTCGCCAAGCGATTGTTTTGCCTGCGGGTGTGAATATTTTTCGCAATATTCGGAAACGACTAATCCGGCAATTTGAATTTTTTCGGACTCAAAGATTGAAGTCAATAAAATGTTTGTTTTGGACATTGGCGGAACGCCGTAATTGCCAACTAGTGGATAAGTCAAAACCAAAATTTCTCCTCGATAAGAGGGGTCAGTCAATGTTTCTGGGTAGCCAACCATGCCGGTATTAAAAACCACTTCGCCGCTGGCTTCTCCGGCCGCACCAAAATTCGTACCGCTTAAAATGTTATTGTCTTCTAAGAATAGATATGAATTATGAATCATGCAAATTAGTATTAAGTATAAAGTATCAAGTAGTAAGTATACTAAGATCTGATGTCATCTTTATTTTCGATATCGATACTTTATACCTTATACTTAATACTTCATACTAATCAACAGCGCCATCCGAAGCCACAGTCCATTGCGCGCTTGGTCAAAATAAATGGCGCGGGGATCAGCATCAACTTCGGCGCTGATTTCCGTTACTCGCGGCAGGGGATGCATAAAAATGCAGGTGGACTTAAATAGTCGAGCGCTATTGGCGTTCAAAATATAGGCATCTTTAACTGATTCATATTCGGCAACGTCATTAAATCGTTCTTTTTGCACTCGTGTCATGTAAAGAACGTCAATTTGTGGCGCGATTTTTTGCCAGTCTGTCAATTCACTGAATTTTATTTTGTTGAGATTTAATGCCTGCTTGATTTCTGCTGGCACCGCTAAAGACGGCGGCGAAATAAAATAGTAATTAGGATTAAAATGAGCCATGCCCAAAGACAACGAATGAACCGTCCGGCCGTTTTTTAGATCGCCGACAAAGGCGATGTTTAAATTTTCCAAAGTCTTTTTATTTTCCTTAATCGTAAAAATGTCCAGCATGGCCTGGGTCGGGTGTTCGCCACTGCCGTCGCCGGCGTTGATAACCGGTACTTTAGAAACCGCGGCCGCGCGTTTGGCCGCTCCCGAGGCTGGGTGTCGCATAACAATCAAATCAGCTAATCCGGAAACAATTTTGATGGTATCTTCCAAGGTTTCGCCTTTTTGGGTGGAAGACGTGCTGGCGTCGGCAAAACCGATCAATTTAGCGCCGACTCGCAAGGCCGCGGATTCGAACGACAGCCGCGTGCGAGTCGAAGGCTCAAAAAAAAGTGTCGCAATTATTTTATCGGATAATTTATCCTGATATAAAGCCGGGTTGGCTTTGATTTGCGTGGCAAAATCAATCAAGCTTGTCAGTTCTTTTTTATCCAGGTCAGTAATAGAGAGTAAATGTTTCATTTATAAAAAATCCCGCCTATAGCGGGATGTGAATGTCAAAATTTCCAAAGACGAAAAAACAAAGTTGTGTTATAAATAGATAATCGTGGGGCAGAATGAATCTGTTTTGGCATATTCACTATATAATATCTTATCACAGTATCAATGTCAATATTTTATAATAACCCAATTGTGATAGCACTGACAATCATTCCGGCTATAGCCACGCCTAATCCAACCAGCAGTAATGCTTTTTTGAAGGGTACGGCGAAAATGTGGGCCAAAAGCGCGCCGCTCCAGCCGCCGGTCATCGGCAAAGGAATAGCCACAAATGTAACCAGCGCCAGCGCGCCCCAGCGGGCAAAGCTTTTAGAATGTTTAAGTTGATTTCGCTTGCGGTACCAATAGTAGAGGCCGCGAAATTTATTTTTTAAGTTTTTTTGATTTTCAGCAGGCGAAGAATTATCAATTCCAACCGGAACATTAGCGTCAGTTAAATCGCTAATGCCTAATTTTTTTTCCAGATAAGGCAATAACCATAATAACAACGCGATCGGAACCATGTTCCCGGCAATGGCGAAAATCAAAACCAAAACCGGATTGGCGCCGACGATCAGGCCGTAAGGGATGCCGGCCCGGAGTTCGCCAAGCGGGGTCATCGAAATTAGAAAGACATATAATAGCTGGCTAATCATAAAAGATCATAAATCATTGAGTGCTTATTTTTTTGTTTCTCATATCTATCTGCCAAATTTTTTTTTGCGTCCGATAAACTACTAAGCAAAGAACCGCGAAAGAAAAAAACAAAATATAGGGCAAAGCGATTTTAAAGTAGGTTTTATTAAAAATTATCAAAGTGTTGATGATAATAAAAACAATTCGTATTTCCGTCGGGCCGACTCGAAAAAAACCGATTTTAAATTCATCTGTAACTTTAAAGGACAAAAACGCGTTGACCATATAGGCGCCAAAGATAGCCATGATAAAGAGTAAAAGATATGTACTGCGGCCGGAAGAGGTTAAAGCGTAGCTGATTAAAATCGAACAAAAAAAAAGATAATCCAGAAAATGATCCATGTAATAACCCCAACGGACAAGGCCAGTTCCGCGATAGCGGCCCAGAGCGCCGTCAAAAGAGTCGGTAAACCAGTGCGCTACAATCGCCAAAGACGCGCCCCACAGCCAGTTAATATTTGTTTGCGCCAGATAACCGAATAAAATTATCAACCCGCTCCAAATAAGGGTCATTAATGTTAAATGATAGGTCTCTATCCAGCTGGGAAATTTAGGGATTAAATAGCGGATTATTTTTTGCTCCCATTTTGCCAACAGCCAGGTGCCGGTTTTTTCGGCGCCGCGGAAAGCAGTCTTTGATTTTTTTTCTTCCATGTTGAGTGCTTTTGACGCTTTTTTGATTTAGCTTATTTTTTAATCAAATTTTTTACTTTCATTAAGACGACTTTTTCCGAGCGTTCGCGTTCAACTAGTTTGGCGCTAATATAACTTGCGGTTTGCCTCATTTCCGGAATAAAAACGTATTCTAAAGCATTTACCCGGCGTCGTGTTTTTTCGATTTCATATGATAAAAGCCGCGCCGAGTGTTCGATTTGCGCCAATTGCACTAAATCTCTAATCGCTTGCGAGAAAATCGCTAAAGAAGAATCTATATCCGAGCTTGTAGACAAAAAAGAATAACAGTAATGGTTACCCTCTTCGCTAAAAGTAAACTCCGGAATTTTGATGCTCATTATATTTTTGTGAGAAGCGCTTAAAATAATTTTTTTGGTTGGTACCATCAGAGCTTCTTCTATCGTTTCCTTGCCAAGCATCGCTTTTGCAAACAAAAAATCGCGAAACGCCTCGCCCAAAATCGCTTCTATTTTTTGTCGCGCGGTGCGGGCTTGCCGAATTATCGCCATAAACTCCTTCATCAGGCCATCGCGTTTTTCTTTCAATAATTTATGCCCGCGTTCAGCTGTTTTTAGTTTGCGTTTGAGCTTGATAAGCTCCATGCGGGTCGGCTTAATATTTGGCATAAAAAATGGTTAATGATTCAAATTGCCGAAAAAAATCAGCTTGGCAAATATTTTTCTATATGTTCTGATTTGACCCGTTTTAATTCCGAGCGCGGTAAAATAGCCAGCAGTTTCCATCCCAGATCCAGAGTGTCTTTGATCGAACGATCTTCTCTCGGCGTTTGGGACACAAACTGTTTTTCGAATTCATCGGCGAATTTCAAATATTTTTTGTCAATTTCCGATAAGGCCGATTCCCCCAAAATTATCGCTAATTCACGCGCTTGTTTGCCTTGGGCGTAACTGGAAAACAGCTGATTTAAAATTCCACTGTGGTCTTCCCGAGTCTTTCCCGGACCAATGCCTTTATCCTTCAGCCGGGAAAGCGAAGGCAGTACATCAATATTTGGGTATATTCCTTTATTATGCAGTTCCCGGGATAGGGTAATTTGGCCTTCGGTAATGTAGCCGGTTAAATCGGCAATCGGATGTGTAATGTCGTCTTCAGGCATAGTGAGAATCGGAATTTGCGTTACCGAGCCTTTTTGTCCGCGGATGCGGCCGGCGCGTTCGTAAATCGTGGCTAAATCGGTGTATAAATAGCCGGGGTAGCCGCGGCGTCCCGGAATTTCTTTGCGGGCGGCGGATATTTCGCGCAATGCTTCGCAATAATTTGTCATATCAGTTAAAATGACAAGCACATGCATTTCTTTTTGGTAGGCCAAATATTCGGCGGCTGTTAAGGCGAGCCGCGGTACAGTGATCCGCTCAACTACCGGATCGTTAGCCAGATTAATAAACATAACCGCGCGATCAATGGCTCCGGTAGATTTAAACTCATTTTTAAAAAATTCCGCTTCTTCAAAAGTAATCCCCATGGCGCCGAACACGACGGCAAAAGGGGATTTATCTGCTTGTTCGCTTATTTCTTTACCGACTGCTGGCACCACTTTGGCTTGTCGTGCGATTTGAGCGGCGATTTCGGCGTGAGGCAAGCCGGCGCCGGAAAAGATCGGCAATTTTTGGCCGCGAACAAGGGTATTCAAACCGTCAATGGTAGAAATGCCGGTTTGAATAAAATCGTTGGGGTAGTCCCTGGCAAACGGATTGATCGGGGCGCCGTTGATGTCTAAGCTTGCCTCTGGTATTATTTCCGGACCATTGTCGATAGCGCGCGCGGCGCCGTTAAAAATTCGCCCCAGCATATCAGTGGAAAGACCGAGATGCATGGTTTTACCCAAAAAAGTGGCTTTTGACGAGCCCATGTTTAAGCCCTTGGTTTCCTCGAACATCTGCACAATAGCGCGGTTTTCGGTAATTTCCAAAACGCGGCCGCGTTTAACGCTACCGTCGTAGAGCTCGATATTCACCAATTCCTCATACTTAATTTGTGCGTCCGCGGGTAGCTCGACGATTAAAAGTGGGCCAGCCACATCACTGATAGTTTTATATGATTTCATAGAGTGCGATTATTCCGAGTGCCAAACTGACAGCGCCAGATAAACTGCATTGGCGCGTTAATCATTTGGCAGTTAAATAGGTAAATTAAATTATAAGCTTATCGATTTGCGACAGCAGTTCGTTAAATTCTCCCAATTTGTCCTCTGGAATCATTTTTAATTTGGCCATTGTTTCTTTGAGTGGATGCGAAGTGAGGCTATCAATTTTTATTTCCGAATCGTCTTTGATCAGCTTGAGGCCTGCTTGGTGAAAGCTCATGATAACTTTAAGCATCAGGTACAGTTTTTTGACCGATGTGTAGGTGTCAATTTCGTCATAAGCGTTTTGTTGCAAAAAATCTTCGCGGATGGATTTGGCAGTATCTAACACAAATTGTTCTTTAGTTGATAAAGATTCCTGGCCAACTAGTCTTACTATTTCCTGAAGCGAGGCTTCTTCTTGGAGTAAATCCATCGCTTGAGTGCGTAGTTCTGCCCAGTCGCTACCTGCTTCTTTTTTCATAAAATCATTAACGCTTCCCAGATATAATGAATAAGAATTAAGCCAGTTAATTGCCGGATAATGGCGACGATAGGCCAGTTGAGAATCCAACGCCCAAAAAACCTTAGTTACGCGCAAAGTATTTTGCGTGACTGGTTCGGACAGGTCGCCTCCCGGCGGACTGACTGCGCCTACCACTGTCAGAGAACCAAGTCGCTTCTTTTGCCCCAAACATTTAACATAGCCAGCCCGTTCGTAAAAGGCGGCGGTGCGTGAACCGAGATAAGCCGGATAACCTTCTTCGCCCGGCATTTCTTCCAATCGGCCAGACATTTCGCGCATTGCTTCAGCCCAGCGCGAAGTGGAATCTGCCAGCAAGGCGACGTTATAGCCCATATCACGGTAATACTCGCCTAAAGTAATTCCGGTGTAAACGCTTGCTTCGCGGGCCGCAACTGGCATATTAGAAGTATTGGCCACCAAAACAGTGCGTTTCATCAAAGGTTGGCCGGATCTGGGGTCGATCAATTCTGGAAATTCCTGAAGCACTTCGGTCATTTCGTTGCCACGCTCGCCGCAACCTACGTAGACAATTACATCGGCATCGGACCACTTGGCTAGTTGTTGTTGGACAACAGTTTTTCCGGAACCAAATGGTCCGGGCACTGATCCGGCCCCGCCTTTGGCAATCGGAAAAAAAGCATCAATCACTCGCTGGCCGGTGATTAGTGGTTCGCGTGGCAGTAATTTTTCCTTAGTTGGTCGGGGATTTCTGATCGGCCAGCGCTGGTACATTTTTATGGGTCGCCCGCTGATTTCGGCGATGACTTCTTCGACTGTATAATCTCCTTCTGGTTTGATGACGTCGATTTTCCCGCCAATTTGGGGCGGCACCATGATTCGATGTTCAATTAATTCGGTTTCCGGAATTAAACCGATAATATCACCAGCTTCCACCGTATCGCTAGCGTTTACGGTCGGTTTAAAATGCCATTTTTTTTGACGGTCTAGACCAGCCGCTTCCAGTCCGCGCTGGATAAAATTGCCCGATAATTTATGAATTTTCGGTAAGGGACGTTGTATGCCGTCGTAAATATTTGCTAAGATGCCCGGACCAAGTTCCACGGCCAGCGACTCGCCAGTTAGATAAACCGGTTCGCCTGGGCCGATCCCGGATGTTTCCTCATAGACCTGAACAGAGGCAAGGTCTTTGTGCAGTTCGATAATTTCGCCGATTAATTTTTTTTCTGAAACTTTTACTACTTCATACATTTTTGCCTGCTCCATATTTTTGGCAATGACGAGCGGCCCCGAAACCTTGACGATTATTCCGTTTTGTTGATGATTTGTCATATTTAACGTTTTAAAATTCGCATAATAATTATAACGTTGGTTTCAATTTATTTTAAAATATCCGAACCAACGGCGCGTTCGACAATTTTTTTTAAATTTCGCAGGCCCTCTCCGGTCGATTCGGCGGAAGCCGGGATGCGGATAACTGCCGGCAATGTTGCGACTTCCAAAACATCGAGCTCGACTGATAATTTTTGCGCCCAATCTTCAGTAATTATAACAATGCCATAATCTTCGTTCTGCCGGATAGCCGTGATGGCTTGCCGACCTTCCTCTAAAGAGCTGATGCCGTGCGGTTCTACACCAACCGCTTTAAAGCCCAAAATAATGTCTGGCGAGCTAATGATTGCGATTTTCATATTAAAAGATTAAACGATCAGACGTTCGCGAATCGCTTCGTTATTAATTCCGTTTAATTTACCGCTAAAAATTAAGCGCAGGTTGCGCATGGCATTTTGTTTGGCGAAAAAATATCCGGCGATAACCGCGGGCCCGGCTGGTTCGCTTTTTGCGGCACTAGTAGCGAATTCTAATTCGTATGCGTTTAACTCTTTTTCCAGCCCCCACAATTTTTTTTTAGCCCTAAATTCCTCTAAAATATGCTCAATTTTATACCATTCGCTGATTTCCTTTAAGTTGCTGAATAAAACCGGTTTGTCCATGGCAAACATTGCCAGCAATTTGTTTGGGCCAGTTCGGCCGCCGTGAATAAAGATGTCCTTACTTAAATTAAAATTTTGATTTCCTTTTTCCGCGGTTAGGCGTAAAAGCATTTTGGTGTTTTGAAAATCAATTTGCAGTTTAACCAAATCTGTAATGAAACGGTGTTTGATTTTTTTTGCTAGTTTGGTTTTAAGTCGCCACAGCTCCAAGTCGACAATCGTGTCCAGTGCCGGTGAATTAAGATTTTTTTCTTCGGATACGACACGCGATAAAATGTGTTTTAAACTAAAGCCCAAGTTATCGTTTAGCGGAAATTTTTTAAGTTGTTGCGTCAACAAGGCAATTCGTTCCAGCAGTTTTCCACTGTCTAAAATAGTAGTGTTCGTGTTTTTTAATTCTTGACGCGACTTTGCAATTTCGTGTTTCAATTTAATATTATCATACAATTTTTTTGGATCAAAAAGCCCGAATTCGTTCAGCGGTTGATTAAGATTAGTATCCAAAAGCGTCTGTTTTAAGATGATTTTTATATTCGTAAAATCAAAATCAATAAAGAAAAAGGCAAATAACGGCCGGCTACCGATGTTTTGCTGGTACAATTTTTTAACTTCCAAAAAATCATCGTTTAAGATTGTTTGGTAATCTATGGGTGAACGTTCTACTAGATTATTAGCGTAACCGGTATCGTAAAGAACACTAAAAGCGTCAGTCGCGGATTTGGCAAGCGATAAGCGATCGATGGTTGTTTTATCTGGAAGTTGTTTTTCTAAAACACGAATCAATCCCGAAAGATATTCGTACATACTTAATTAATTAGAATAAAGCGCGTAATATTGCGGGTAGTCTTAACTAAATAAACAGCATTTTGGCTATTTCTATTTCCAGTTCCGAGCGCACGTCCAGCAACAGTCGGCTTAGACGATTGTCAATTTCGCTTGTCAAGCCGATAAATTTCCAACCTGGTTCCGTCAAGCCATCTTTTATCGAAAATGGCAATGCTAATCGCTTAACTATCTCCGCGATTAAGGCGTGGCTTTCCTTTCCGGCGATAATTTCTCCTGGCTCGTTTTTAGGCAATTCGCCGGCTAAACGCGAATAAAGTTTTGCCAGCGTATCCGGATCCTGCGCTAATCGCTGTACGCCCTTTTGCAAGATTTGCTCAATGATTTCCCTTTTGTGAAGAATAATTTTGTTGCGGTAATGCGTTTCGGCCTGTCTTTTGGCTGTATTGATTTTTTCGGCCATTTTGTGCTCTAACTCTTTTATTAAATTTGCTCTAATTTTTTTAGCTTCCTGCTGGGCCGATTCCAAAATTAACGCTTTCTCGACAGTGCTTTGTTCATGAACTTGATTTATTTCTTCTTGTGTTTTAATCTCAATGATTTCTAATATATAAGGTAAAGACATGAGACTTAATTTTAATAAACTTGATGTTTCGCACTAATTTCTATTAACCGACGTTAATGCCGTTGATTAAAAGGATGCTGGCGAGCAATCCCAGAATGGCATAAGTTTCTACCATGGCGGCGAGAATTATACCTTTTCCAGCTTCATCTGGTTTTTTAGTAACAATATTTAAGCTGGCGACGCTGACTTTCCCTTGATACAAAGCCGATATTAAACCGCCTACAGCAACCGGCATGCAAGCAAAAAAGATGGTTAAGCCGGTAGCCCAGGGAATTTCCGGGGCAGTGCCGCTTAGCAAGTTAAGCTTAAAAATTACCCAAAAGGCGCCGATAAATCCGTAAATGCCCTGTGTGGCCGGTAAAGCTTGCAACAGAAGCACTTTTCCAAATTTTTCCGGTTCTTCGGTGATAATTCCAGCTCCCGCTTGCCCTGCTCGGCTGGTGCCGACAATCGAACCGATACCGGCTAAAATAACAGATGCCGCCGCGCCGATGACCGCTATAGCTAAACCTAACATAAATGGTCTAAGACAGTAAGCAGTGAGCAGTCGGTGATAATTTTTTTTTACACGCGACAGCACATTGCTTCCGGCTAATTTTAATTGTTTTATGGTTTTATTTCAAAATATTTTGAAGATTTCCGAAAGGGAATAAAACGCACTCCGCCACCCTCCATAAATTTAGGAAAAAATTCAACAAATTGCAAACGGCTTGAGTGGATAAAAGCGCCGAGCGCGTTGATCCCGATGTTAAAAATATGGCCGCCTATCAGAATTAGCACCCAAACTATCCAGCCAACATAAGGAATTAAATCGCGCATAATGCCCGCAATAGTGTTAATAATCAAGGCGATAATGCCGGTCGCGAGGCCCAATGCCATTAACCGTGAATACGAGAGGGTGTCTGACATAACGCCAATCAATTCTTGAATTATTTTTACGCTACCGACTAAGGGTTTAACAAAAATATTTTTAGTTTCGCGGCTTTCGACAAAAACTAGCGCGATCAACACTGTGATCAAGCAATAAATAAGAACCGCGGTTAGCCTTGGCCAACTAAGCTGGGAACTGCCAATTAACATAATTAGCGTTAAAATAAATGTCGCCCAACCAATCGCCGAAACCATGTCGCCTTTGTTTTTATTTTTTACAGCAGAAATTGCGCGGACGATTCTCGCGAACCAGAGGTGTATCAATCCCAAACCAAAAGCAATCAGCATAAAAAGTAGCGTCTGTTTCATCGGGTCTATTATTTGGAAAAATTCAATAAAGCTTTTTAGATGTCCGGGCCCTATTTTAGCTACATCAACGCCAAACCAACCGCCAAACAACGCGCCGATAATAATAGTTAAAATACCGCCATAGCCGATAAGCCGAAATAATTTTTGTTTTTCGCGCGGAATTTTAAAGATTTTGATGATCAAAAAGGCGGTCAGTGCCATAACCGCGCCGTAGCCGGCATCAGTTAGGCAGACGGCAAAAAATACTATAAAAAAAGGCGCTAAGTAGGGCGTTGGATCAAGTTCACGATAGCGCGGCAAACCATATAAGTTGGTAACGGTTTCAAACGGGCGCATAAACCCCGAGTTGTCAATAATTACGGGTGGATTTTCGTTGGGTCTAGTCTTGATCGGCTTTAAAAAAATTTCTCTTGAAATTTGTCGCAAGGCATTTTTTAGCAGAGTAACATTATCTTTTTTTACCCAGCATTTAATAATTAAAAAATATTTCGTTTTAGTCGTTTGCGTTTTTGCGTTTAATTTATCCAGCTTCCAGCTATAAAAATCTTCCGCCATTTTTAACGGTTCTAAAAATTGGGCGTATTCTTTAGTTTCCACGCGGTATTTTTTTTGGGCTGACTTTAATTGGGCGTGCTCTTTTTTTAGCTTAGCCAATTCGGTGAGCGGCAGTTCGATTGAGTCGGGCGTTTTTGCTTGAAAGTTGTGCAAGTTTAAGAGTTCTTTGACACTGGCCCCCGCTTGTTTTAAATAAGTAATTTGCAAGTAAGTGTCTTTGGGTGAAGCGGTTAATGTTTCCACAACAAGCTGGTCATTGGCCGCCAGTATGTCGGCGAAAGGCTCGGCTTTGACAGTCGGGATCGTGCCGATCGTGATATTTGTATATTTGGTTTCTTGAGGTAAGTCCTTGAGAGTTAGCCATGGATCCAGCTCAATGATTTTTTTATCAATTTCAAGTAGCTTAGACCTAGTTTGCTCCAGATTCTTTTCTAGAGCAGTCAGCTTACCGATTATCTCATTAATATTAATTTTTTTAACTTGCCGTTCGATTTGCGCGTAAGTTAAAATTGTTCTGGTGGCTGTTAGCTTGTCCTTAAAGCTGATTTTTGTCGTTGACTTAGCATGCAAAAAATTAATCGCAAATTTGATATTGGCTAAAAGATATTTAGTCTCGTCGATTTGCGCACTGATAGCTGATTCGCTTTCTTTTGCCGGGTTAGTTTTTTGAACAATATGCGCGACGCCCATTGATTGCAAAACTTCCAGAATTTTTTCCTGGTATTGATGTAAGGCGACGATGTTAATTTTTTTTAATGAAGCGATCATAACAAAACTCTAAAACACATGCCAATGTCTTGGTAGGAAATAAAGTAAATTGATTGGCAAGGTTGTTTCTTGCCAGAAAAAAATTATTGCTCTGAATTACTGTCCGAGCAGTCGTTCCAGAACTAAGGCTATGCTTTTCTCCTTTTTATGCGCTGGCATTTCCTGCCATTTGTCTATTTCCTGTTGCAGGCGCTGTTTGGCATTATCCTGAATTTCCAGAATTTGCCGTTTGGCTTGATTTAATAGTTGATTTGCGACTGCTTCGTCTAAATGCTCGGCATCGCTGATAATATTATTTTTTTCCTCTTGCGCTTTTAAAATTTCCGTTTCGGCGGTGGTTTTTGCTTCTTTTACTTTTTTTTCGCTTTCCTGTTCCTTTTTTTTGATCGCGCTTAAGATCGATCCGACAGCCGGATTTTGATCTTTCGCTTTCGCGTTTGTTTTAGACATACATTGAAAATTATAGTGATTTTCGTTTTCATGTCAAGCGTTGACCGTTTGACGTAAAAAAACAGCGATTGCTTATTTTTTTTCATCAATTTCGGTTTGCATTCGCTTGATAAATTCGGCCAGAGTCAGCGAAAAAGTTTCTTTTTGCCCAAAACGGCGGATGATTAATTGAGTATCATTTGTCCAAGCGCCTTGTGCCGGAATTTCTTTGTCGCCGATGACGATGGTGTAGGGGATTTTACGGGCCGCGGCCTGGCGAATTTTATAGCCGACGGTTTCGTCAGATGCATCAACTTCGACGCGGATTGAGGAGCGGGATTCGGTAATCATCAGTTGTTTTAAACGCTCGGCCGGGGCGCGGTGATTGTCGCCAACCGGAACGATTATTATCTGGACCGGCGTCAGCCAGACCGGAAAAGCGCCGGCATAATGTTCAGTCAGAATGCCGATGAATCTTTCAAGGGAGCCGTAAATGGTGCGATGCAACATCACCGGCCGCCCAGTCTGCCCGGTTTTATCAATATACTCTAATTTAAAATTTTCCGGTTGGGCAAAATCCAATTGGACAGTGCCGCATTGCCATGTTCGGCCGATGGAATCTTTGATGTGGGAATCAATTTTTGGTCCGTAGAAAGCGCCGTCCCCAGGGTTAATTTTAAAAGTCAGCTTTAATTCGGTTAAAACTTTTTTCAACGTCGCTTCGGCTTTATCCCAAATTTTGATGTCGCCGATGTATTTTTTGGGGCGCGTGGAAAGCTCGAGATGATAATCAAAACCAAAAGTCCGGTAAATTTTTTGGGTTAATTTGATTACTCCTTTGAGCTCATCAACAATCTGTTCGGGCGTGCAATAAATGTGGGCGTCATCTTGGGTAAAAGAGCGCACTCGAAAGAGCCCGTGGAGTACACCAGCGCGTTCGTGCCGGTGCACCAGCCCTAATTCGGCAACTCTTAGTGGCAATTCGCGGTAAGAGCGAGGGCGTTCTTGATACATCAAAAGTCCGCCCGGGCAGTTCATTGGCTTGATGACGAAGCGTTGTTCATCAATTTCCGTAAAATACATATTTTCGCGGTAATTCTTCATGTGACCAGAGGTTTGCCAAAGCGATTCGTTTAAAATGATTGGTGTGGATATTTCGCTGTAGCCAGCGGTTCGGTGTTCTTCGCGCCAGAATTCGATCAACTTATTTCTTAAAGTCAGACCTTGATCATGCCAAAAAGCGATTCCTGGCCCCTCGTCATGAAAGCTAAAAAGTTCTAATTCTTTGCCTAATTTGCGGTGATCGCGGCGCTCGGCTTCGGCCAGGAGCTGAAGATGTTTCGCCAGTTCCGGTTTACTCAAAAAAGCCAAGCCGTAAATACGGGTGAGCATTTTATTTTTTTCGTCACCGCGCCAGTACGCGCCAGCCAGTTTGGTTAGCTTAAAGCCGATGTTCGCTAATTCCTTGGTATTTTTAATGTGCGGCCCGCGGCACAAATCAACAAAATCGCCGGTTTTATAAATAGTAACATCTATTTTTTTCTTTTTTATTTTTGTATCTTGTATCTTGTATCTTGTTTCTTGCTTGTCCTCCGTAGCTTCTGCGGAGGAGGATTCCTTGATTTCGGTTGTTCCAAATTTTTCGATGTCTTTTAAGAGTGCTGTTTTATATGGGTCGCCACGAAATATCTTTTTGGCTTCCATGACAGTCAAATTTTGTTTAACAAAATCAAGATTTTGCTTGATCATTTTTTGCATTTCTTGTTCGATTTTCGGCAAATCTTGATCAGTAATGGTTTGGCCGGCAAAATCAATATCATAGTAAAATCCGTTCTCGATCGTTGGGCCAATGCCAAAATGGACTTTGTTGCCGTACAATTTTTTTACCGCGGCGGCCATTAAATGCGCCAGCGAATGGCGAATGATATCGATTGATGATTGTGTTTTAGGCATAAGGGTGAGTGTCATTGTTGCCCTATGGCAACCTTGACTTTTTATTAATTTTGTTATATTGTTAAATCAACTTTATTGGTGGCTAGGGGAGGTTTTTCAAAATTACTTATAATCAAAGGAGAAAAAATAATGCATGATAAAGAATTAAACATCCTAGTTATTGACGACAATGAGGGAATTAGAGACAGCCTCAAAACATATCTGACCCAACTAGGTCACACAGTCGCATTAGCGACTAACGCCCAAGAAGCGCTTACGAAGTTTGATGCCGGCCACTTTGACGTGGTCATTACTGACTCAAGCTTACCCTTGGGACCAGAAACAGGTGTCGGTGCAAAAATTGCCAAAGCAATTAAATTGCAAAGTCCTGACGTGCCAGTTTTAATGGTGTCTGGTGATCAAAAAGACAAACCTGAAAACGTAGATGCATTGCTCGCTAAACCGTTTCGTCTGGAGGCGATATCAGCTTTCATAGAGCAATCAACATCGCCCAAGTAATCACAAAGGACGGATAACCCGCTCACTCACCCTCAGAACTGATCTACTAATCTACTTAGAGATCAGTTCTACTTTTTTTATTGATAACATTTGGTTTACAAAAACCGCCTTAGGAAGCGGGGTTTGGGGCGTGGCATAGCAATAAAACCCGGCTTCCTAAAGCGGCGTAGTAGTGGTAGTGGTTGTGGTTTGTTGAGACATATTGACTTTTAATGATTTTTAGGGTAATGTGTTAATCGGAGAAAAAGTGCTTTTTTTATTAATTATAGGAGGTGTGCGTTGAAAAAAGAGCCACAGTTTCAACAAGGTGATTTTTTTGAGATTGCAGGTGTGGACCAAAAGTCGTGGCGAATAATGCTACTAAAAAAGATTAGCAAATCATGGTTATACGTACGTATAATCAACGGTAGTATTAATGAAGCTACCGACGAAAAAAAAATAAATCTTGCGTTCGGAACCGTGTTTCTAGGACAATTAGAGACGGCCGAGCGCATTGACAAACTAACACAACTCGAGCTCGCTTTACGAGCGATAATGCTCGAGGGGGGATACGAGGTGACTGTTGCTTTAACAGCACTATGTCAATTTGACCCGGATGAAAAAAATTGAATGCTTTTTCTCACCCCCCGCAAGGCTCATATCTAGCTGAAACGGGGGCCTTTTTTTTACTAACCATTCGTATTTTACTCCAGATTCGCTGAAAGCGGAACATGGTTACTAATTTTATAACTTCATCTTTGAAATTTCCGTTTCAAAAAATATTTGAATTTGTTCTCGAGATATACTTTCTTTAAGAAAAATTAATTTATCTTCCGGAACGTCTTTTAAATATACTAACTGCTCTAAAAACAAACGACTATTCAATGCTTGCTTATATTTTTCGCAGGCTATACTAATAATATCCGTTAACTGACAATGCTTTTGGCGCAAGATAAAATACAAATCAACATAATCTTTAAAGCTCCCGCGCCGGCCAATCGTATATGCTTTGGTGGCAGCAATTTCCGTAACTGCTAGTAATTTTAAACCTTCATAGTTAATTAAATCTTGCACCACCGGAAACGGATAATGCAAAAAAGTCACTTTGATGCCGTTTGCCAGCATCGTTAACTCGCCGCTGTTGTTAACCACTGGCTGAAGGGAAAGACCATGAAAAACCTGACTAACAGAATCAAAAAGTTGCGGAGATATTGCGATATCATTAAATAGATCAAAGTCTACTGAAACGCGATGACCAATTTGCAATGCTAACGCCGTACCGCCAGCTAGGTAGAAATTTGGTAATGCTGACAGTCGCGTAAAAATTTGTTTATTTTGTTCTCCTAATACCTCAAAATGCATAATCTAATGAAATAACAACTCGGCCAATTTTTTAGCTGGCGGTCTGATCTCTCCGTCCCTCGCTGAATTGATCACTTGCCTGACTATGCGCCGGCCATAGTTTCGCTCCAGCCATCGCCAATGATCCAGATCACCATAATTCACAGCATTGACGATGATTGTTTTTTTTGACTCCCCACTCGGATCAATCTGCTCAAAATCGTATGACCACAGAATTGGTTTAAAAAAGGCCGGTAGTTTAAGTTGTTTTTTGCGTTGCCACCACATAGTATAAAGTATAGCATATAGCATTACTTTTCCCCGCTTGGCGGTTGGATAGTCAGGTGAATTTTGTCAATCAAAAGCGGCGTTCGAGTTACCCAGAAAGGGGAGAATTTGACTTCGACCGACTGCACGGCCTTGTTTTTTAATAATTGTGCTTCAACGTCCTCAGCACGCAGGCCGACTAAATCACGGGCATCAATCAAACTGTTGCCGTCAGAAAGCGTTGCAAAGCCTTCCAAATAAACTTTTAAAAGCGCTGTTTTGCTGGTTTCATCAACATTTATTATTTCGTATTGCAAGCTGTCTTTGTTGTAAGCCAAAATTGTTTGATCCGGCGGCAGGGAATTAAATAATTTTTCTTTGGCCGCGTGGAGAAGCGGCGCAGTATCAAACACCATGGCCTTAGCTTTACCGGTAGCGACTATTTCTAAGCTCGTTTTTTGTTCGCCTGGTTGATCTGGCGAGGAAAATTGAACGTCCTCCAATCTTAAATTAGCGGAAGGAACGTTTTGATTTAAATTGTTGAGTTCGCGCAGGGCGTCATCCTGTAACAATTGCCGCGCCTCGGTTTCGGCTCGCGTAAAATCAGATGCGCTAAGAGTAACTAATACCTGTACGCCGCCTTTGAATGGTTCCTCATTTTTACCGTAAATTACCTTTTGTCTGCTGGCCGCCAGCCCTGGCAAAGTCAAAGTTGTTGGCGCGATGTTACCAGCGGCACCTTTAAATTCCGGATCAGCTTGAGCCTCGGTTTTGATACTCCCGCCAGCCGGAACAGTAACCGCTTTTTTAATGCGCACCACTACACCTTCCGGGGTTTGCAATCTGGTCGAAGCGACTAATGCTTGAGATGATCTTGATTCGTTAAATAAGGTGATTGTGCCGGTCGCCTGCGCTTCCAAGGTAGTTGATTCGCCTTGCGGCACGATTGAATGTTCAACTTTTAAATTTAAAATGTAAAGTTCACCGGCCAATGGTTGCAGTTCCGCCGGATCAACTTCCAGAGCAACCTCACTCGTGGCAGGGACAGGCTCGCCGGCTGTTTCGGCGCCAGGGTTCATATTAAGAATTAGTTGCCGTAAACGTTCCAGGTCGTCAGTTTTTTTTGAGTCACTTGGCTGATCCGAAGTTGCGGCCGGTTCTAGAGCGTCCGTGATTCCGGCGCTGATTGTGCTACCGGGTAAAATGGCCTGGCCGGATGAGATCAGCGGTTCAGAAATATTGTTGATGGGGATAGTGATGTTACTTTCCGTATGCACTGGTACTTGGTTGGCAATCACGACAATATCAGCTTTGGCCAAAACAAAATGCGCGACAACTAAGCCCAAAGCCAACGCCGCGCCTAATGCCAAGAGCGCTAAAATTTGGTAAATAAATATTTTTGTATTTTCCGTGGGCATAATTTGAAAGCTCACAAAATTAACTATTGCCAATTATTTCGGCGACTGCTCGTTCTAAATCCGGACTCATCGTGACCGATAAAGTGGTCTTCAAAATCTTAACACGATCGGCCTCGACGCGCAAGTAGACCGGTGTCGGCCCGGAGTGTGCCTTTAAGATTGATTTTAAAGAGTTTAATTTAACTTTTGAGAGTTTCGCCGGCAAGGCAATGTAATATTCCCCAAATGATGGAGTTTCTGGCAAAGCAGGCTTTTTGTTGCCCGGGGTTTTAGTTAAATAAGATTTGCCTTCAGAGGCTTGGCCGGTTGCAATTTTTTTTGCGTCATCGTCGGTGATCGGCCAAACTTTACTGGCGATGACTTTAATTTCATCATCCTTAGTCGTAATACTGCCTTCCAGAATTATCTGCTGGTCGACCTGCCAAGCGCTGGCTGATGATTTTAGCAGGCGCGGAAAAACCAAGAGTTCCAAAGTGCCTGATAAATCCTCGAGCGTTACAAACATCATTTGCTCATTGCTTTTTGTTTTGATTGATTTAGTCGCCGTAACGATTCCCAAAAGCTTAACGGCCTTTTTGTCGAGACCGGAGTTTATTTGAGAATTTTTGAAATCAACTATCTGATTAATCGCCAGGCGTTCCAGATGCGGTTTAAATTTATCCAGCGGGTGAGCGGAAATGTACAGGCCGAGATATTCTTTTTCGTAAGGGAGAATTGGATAAACCGAGTCTGGCGGCGGATTTTTTAGCGCCACTTGCCGGGCTTGCGTTAGCGAAAATAAAGATTCCTGCGATGAGTTACTGTTGTCGCGCAGTACTTTACCGAGAGCCAACATATTTTCGATGTTGTGGTCTAAAAGCGCCCGTGGCCCAAAGCTGTCCATGGCGCCGGAGCGCACTAAGGCTTCGAGCGATTTTTTGTTGTTGCTCGTGACGCGCGTTAAAAAATCAGTCAAGTTTTGATACGGGCCGTTTAGTTTGCGTTCGTTGATAATTTGCTCGATTATATTATTGCCCAGATTTTTGATGGCGCGCAGGCCGAAACGGATGCTGTGTTGGTGATTACGTTTCTTTTTGGAAACCGTAAAACCGCCGAAACATTCGTTAACGTCCGGCGGCAGGACTTTGATTCCTAAATTAGCGCACTCGCTCATGCCCTCAGCCACTTTTTCCAAATTACCGGCTTCGCAAGTCAAAAGGGCGGCCATAAATTCCACCGGATAGTTGGCTTTAACGTAAGCGGTTTGATAGGCGACCAGCGCGTAAGATGACCCATGTGCTTTATTAAATCCATAAGCGGCAAACGGCTCGATTAATTTCCAAATTTTTTCGGCTTCGAAACGTTCCAGGCCGCTATGTTCAACACAACCGGTTAAAAATTTATTTTTTTGCGCCGCCATTTCACGCGGAATTTTTTTTCCGATGGCTTTGCGAAGTTTATCAGCTTCGCTCCAGTCGTAGCCAGCAAGTTCTATCGCCGTTACCAGAACATCATCTTGATACGTAATCACACCGTAAGATAATTTTAAGATGTTTTCAAGTTTAGGATGCGGATAGGTGATTAGTTCCGGATTATGTTTGCGCCGGATGTACTCTGGAATGGAATCAATCGGGCCCGGGCGATACAGCGAGATGATAGCCATAATGTCAAAAATATTTGACGGCGCGAGTTCCTTAAGGTATCGCGTGATGCCGGAACCGGCCAGTTGAAAAACGCCCATGGTTTTGCCTTCGGCCAGCAACTGGTATGTTTTCGCATCATTGGGCGGCAGGTGTTGCAGGTCCAGTTCGAGGCCGGCGGTTCGCGCGATGATTTTGCGCGCTAAACCCAAAATGGAAAGATTAGTGATTCCCAGCAAATCCATTTTTAAAAGGCCAGCATCCTCAATCGCGTGCATATCGTACTGAGTCGTAATTTCCCCTTGTTTGGAATCTCTCTGCAAGGGCGTAAAGTCGGTCAAAGCCGTCGGCGCAATTACCAGTCCGGCGGCGTGGAGCGAAGCGTGGCGGACACAGCCTTCAATTTGCTTGGCCAAATCAATTATTTGTTTGACGTCTTCGTTTTCTTCGTAAGCTTGTTTAAGATTGGGATTTTCTTCGAGGGCGCGATGAAGCGACATTTTAAATCCTTGGCTCCCGATCGGAATCAATTTTGAGATTTTATCGCAGAGAGAATAAGGATGGCCTAAGACGCGCCCCACATCTCGCACCGCGGCGCGAGCTAACAGCGTGCCGAAAGTGATAATTTGCGCCACGCGATCCTCGCCATATTTTTCTCGAACGTAATTGATTAACTCTCCGCGGCGGGCGTCTTCGATGTCCAAGTCGATATCAGGCGGCGATGGCCGGTAAGGGTTTAAAAAACGTTCAAACGGCAAATTGTAATCCATTGGATCGGCGGTGGTAATGCCGATGGCGTAAGAAACCAGCGAGCCGGCGGCAGAACCGCGTGTAGTGGTGATGATGGTATGGTTTTTGGCGAAATTAACGATGTCAGCGACCACCAAAAAATAAGGGGCATACCCTTTTCGGTTGATAATATCCAACTCGTAGTCAAGACGGGTCTGATATTGAGCTTGATTAGTGTCAGCTTCGGTCGCGGCATCTGCCCGGGCTACCAGTTTTTCTTGCAGTCCCTGATTGACCAGATTTTGGAGATGCGATTTGGCTGTCTCGCCAGCCGGAATTTCCACGCTCGGAAAAACCCATTTGTTCAGCTCAATTTCAAGGTCGCATTGATCGGCGATCCGATGCGTATTACTCAGGGCTTCTGGCAAGTCCGCGAATTTGACAGTCATTTCCTGGACCGAGGCAAAATGGTAATTGGAAGCGGTTAGCGTCAATCGGTTGGCATCATTCATTTTTTTGTTCAATTGGATGCACACCAGCGCGTCTTGAGCAGTTTTATCGGCGATATTTAAATAGTGGGCGTCATTTGTCGCGACAAGCGGGACGTTCATTTTTTGGGCGAGCTCCGGAAGCGCCTGGCGAAGTTTTTGATAATCAGCAATTTCCGGATGGTCTTGGATTTCCAGGTAAAAATTTTCGTCTCCGACCAGCGACCGGTACTCGGCAACCAATTCTCGCGCCCGATCAGGTTGGTTTTTGATGAGCGCTTGAGGTATTTCGCCGGAAGCGCAACCGGAAAGTAGAATTAAACCCTGGTGATATTTTTTTAGCATCAATTTATCAATCCGCGGACGATAGTAAAAACCGGCGAGCCAACCAAGGGAACAAAGTTTCATTAAATTTTTGTAGCCAGTCAGATCTTTAGCCAGAACCGTGAGATGAAAATTCGACCGCTGGGTTTTAGCGGCCGGTGAATCAACCGGAAAGGGTGATAAATAGGCCTCAAAACCCAAAATCGGCTTGATTCCGGCGGCGCGGCAAGCTTTATAAAATTCAATGGCGCCGTACATAGCGCCATGATCAGTTAAAGCGATGGCCGGCATTTTCTCGTCAGATGCTTTTTGCACCAAATCGGGAATTTTAATCAGGCCATCTAAAAGTGAATAGTGGCTATGGACGTGGAGATGCGAGAACATAGTTAATTGATAGGTGAAAGTCCTGGTTCAAAGTTATTCTTCAACCTCGACTTCGACTTTATGGCTGGCTTTTTTTCGGTTGCGCTTTTTGATGTAGTTGGCGATTTCGCTGGCGGCTTTCGATAAAATCGTGGTCGCGGTGGCGGTGGCCGCGACTTTTTCTTTTAAGAGACCGACAAAATTGGTCACGGCATCAAATTTTTTTCGCAGTGATCCAACAATGTGGTATAAATCGCGCAGTACCATAATGGCGTAAAGCAGAGCCCAACAAAGAAAAACAGCTAAAAGTCCGGCGGAGACGGCGAGAACAATATTTAATACGTCTTGAGAATTTGATAACATAGGCAGTATCAAAGTTTCAGTTGTTCGTAGAGTGCCCGGTAATCGTCATTTCACCAGAATGACAATCCGGTAGCGGCAATTCATGAATTGTCCCTACGAAGAATAGAAACCGAAAATTTATTATTAAAGTAGGGGCAAATTCACGAATTACCCCTACAAACTATCATATCATATTCAGGCGTTTTTTCCAGTAGGGGCAATTCATGAATTGCCCCTACTTTGACAGAGATTGCGCTTTAACATAAAATAAACGTATGCTTTAAGTATGGATCAATATCTTTCCGATTCTCAATTAAAAGTTGCCAGTTGGCTTTTTGAGCAAAAGCCTCGTTTGCGAGTGCGCTTACTTTATGTTTCTTTTTTCGCGGTAGGCATGATTATTTTGGTTATTTTATTTTTTGCCGGCGGCCTTGCTTTAAAAATTCAGCCGCATCAAACTATTATCAGGCAAACGACCGTCGATATGATTCGGCGCGTCGATCCGGCCATGCAATTTTTACCCAAAGATCTGCAAGTAGAGAGAATCCAGGTAGTTGTCCAGCCAAAAGGCGCGGTTGACTTGGTTGCCCATGTTGTTAACCAAAACGCAACCTGGCTGGCTTATTCTTTTGATTATAGTTTTACCGCTGACGGCGAAAGTTTACCAACCAAGCGGGGATTTATTATGCCTGGGAAAGACAATTATTTCGTTAGTTTTAAGAACAGTCCGCGAGCGCCCCTGCAAGTCAGCCTTGCTTGGAAGAATATTAGATGGTACAAAGTAAAATCCCAGTCTGACAAGGATCGCCTGGAGTCGGTGCAAATTTATCCGCAGGGCTGGCAATTTGTCCCTGGCGATAAAAAATCCGTTGTCGATTCAATTGTGGTGACCATGGTTAATGACACGCCTTACGGCCTCTGGCAGGTAGACTTGGTGGCTTTGGCTTATAACGGCGAACGCTTAATCGGCGCGGGTGAGTCAAAGTTATCAAACTTTTTATTTCGTCAGTCAGCGGTTACCGAAATCGGTCTTGGTTTTTTGAGTGAAGTCGTGGAACCGAAAATAATTATTGTTCCCCAAGTTAATGTTTTGGACGACCGCAGTATCATGTATTTGTAATTTTAGACTGTAGAAAAATAGATAGCAGATCTCTGTCATTGCGAGAAGCGACCCTAAGGAGCGACGAAGCAATCTAGTTTTGTAATTAAATATCAGAGATTGCCACGCCCCGAGTACAGGGCTCGCAATGACAAAACCATTGTTCTACACCCTAAATTTAACTGTTGTACAAAGATTTTCTGTGACTCGCCGGCGGTGCAATTACTAAGGAGGCGGAGTCATTTTTTTATGAAAAAATCGCAAACCGCGAAGCGAAAATTTTATGTGATGGATTTTGACAGCACCTTTATTACGGTCGAAGCTTTAGATGAGTTGGCTGGGATAGCGGTTGCCGATGGCCATGGGCAGAAGCAACAAATCCAAGCGATTGAGCAACTGACTGCGGCGGCGATGAGCGGCCAGTTATCATTTCGAGAGGCGTTAATTAAGCGCTTACAAATTTTGCAGGCTCACCGTCGGCATCTTGTTGAACTGGTCGCGCGCTTGCAAAAAAAAATATCACCGTCGATTTTGCGCAATCGCGATTTTTTGCTCAAAGAATCAGCGAGCGTTTACATTATATCCGGGGGTTTTAAAGAAATCATCCTGCCAGTGGCCACAGAATTTGGACTTAGGCCGGAGAATGTTTATGCCAATGAGTTTATTTTTGATGATGCCGGATATATAGTCGGTTGCGATTTAGAAAACATTCTATCCGGCGATGATGGCAAGGTTCAACAGCTAAAATTATTAAATTTGCCTGGCGATATTTACGTAATTGGCGACGGCATTACCGACTATCAAATGCGCGTGGCCGGATGCGCCAATAAATTTTTTGCTTTTACGGAAAATATTATGCGCGACGCGGTGGTGGAGCAGGCCGATCACGTTGCCCCGACTTTTGACGAGTTCCTTTACATTAATAACTTGCCGATGACAATTTCCTATCCAAAAAATCGTATCAAAGTTTTACTGCTCGAAGGAATCGACAGTCGGGCGAGTGATTTGTTTTCGACGGAAGGTTACACGATAGAAGTCAGGAAAGAAAGTCTAAAAGGAAGTGACCTGCAAAAAGCGATTTCCGAAGTGTCAATTTTGGGCATCCGTTCACAAACATCACTTGATCCCGAAGTTTTTAACGCCGCTCGTAAACTGATCGCGGTTGGTGCGTTTTGTATCGGCACGAATCAAATTAATCTACCGGCGGCGACCGCAAAAGGCGTGGCGGTGTTTAACGCGCCATACAGTAATACGCGCAGTGTTGTGGAATTAGTTTTAGGAGAAATGTTGATGCTCCAGCGGCAGGTTGTTGACCGTAGTCATCAACTGCATCAAGGAATCTGGAATAAAAGCGCCAAGGGTAGTTATGAGCTTAGAGGCAAGCGACTGGGAATAATCGGCTACGGCAATATCGGCTCCCAGCTGTCGGTTTTGGCGGAAGCCTTGGGTTTGGAAGTTTATTATTATGATCTCGTGGAAAAATTAACGCTGGGCAACGCCAAAAATTGCCGATCATTAGGTGAGCTTTTGAGCGCGGTTGATATTGTTTCGGTGCATGTTGACGGCAGATCCGCCAACAAAAATTTAATCGGCGCATGTGAATTTTTTTTGATGAAAAACGGGGTCATCTTTATCAACGCCAGCCGCGGATCCGTGGTTGATCTGGCGGCCCTTGCCGAGAGTTTGGCCAGCGGCAAAGTGCGCGGAGCAGCGGTTGATGTTTTTCCGGCGGAACCGGCCGGGGCATCAGTAGATTTTAAATGCGTTTTGCAGGGCTTGCCTAATGTTATATTAACGCCGCACTTGGGCGGCAGTACCGAGGAAGCGCAGGTTAATATCGCCGATTTTGTGGCGCGCCGAATTATCGATTACGTTAATACCGGAAATACCTATGGCAGTGTTAATTTTCCCAATGTGCAACTGCCAGCCTTGGAAAACGCGCATCGGCTCTTGCACATCCATCGAAACGTCCCAGGGATCCTGGCGCAAATTAACGGCCTTTTGGCCGCTCGGCGGATAAATATCATGGGGCAATATTTAAAAACGAACGAAGAGATCGGTTATGTAATAACCGACATCAATAAAGAATACGCATCAGAAATAATCGCCGAACTAAAAGAGATTCCGGAAACGATTAAATTTAGAGTGCTCTATTAAAAAAATTTATGATTTATTTTACTCCTGGTCCGAGTCAATTATTCCCCACAGTTCCCGGCCACCTGCACCGTGCGCTCGCCGATGACATCGGTTCGATTTCGCATCGCGGCTCAAAGTTTGAGGCGATTTTTGCCGACGCCGTAACCGGACTAAAAAAAGTGATGGCCATACCTGATGAATACGCAATTTTTTTTGTCGGTTCGGCCACGGAAGCGATGTCGCTTTTAATAGAGAACTGCGCGGGCACTGCCAGCTTTCATTTTATCAATGGCGCGTTTGCCGAGCGTTTTTACGAAACAGCGGTGGAACTGCGCAAAAAATCGCAAAAGGTTGTTGTGCCGTGGGGCCAAGGTTTTGATTTTTCCGCCGTTAAAATTTCAGAGCCAGCGGAATTGATTTGCCTGACCCAGAACGAAACTTCGACCGGAGTGGCTTTGCCGATGGCGGAAATTTATGCGCTTAAAAAGCGCTATCCGGATAAATTAGTCGCGATTGACGTCGTGTCTTCGGCGCCGGACGTGCGGATTGATTTTAATCAAATTGATGCCGCCTTGTTTTCGGTGCAAAAAGGTTTTGGTTTGCCGGCTGGGTTGGGCGTTTTGATTGTTAATCAGAAATGTCTTGCCAAGTCGCGAGCGCTGGAGGAAGCTGGCTTTAAAGTCGGCAGTTTTCATAAATTCTCGAGCCTTAACAAGGCAGGCGCGAAAAATCAGACTCCGGAAACGCCCAATGTCCTCGGCATTTATTTGTTGGGGCGAGTGTGCCATGATTTGCTGGCGATCGGGCTGGACAAAATTCGCGTTGAAACAACGGAAAAAGCGCGGATGATGTATGATTTTTTTGCCGAGCGAGAATCATATAATATTTTTGTTCATGACCATCAACTTCGATCAAAGACCGTGATTGTCGTGGACGTTAAATCTGGTTCCGAGGGTTTAATCAAAAATTTGACAGCGCGCGGTTTTTTGATCGGCGCCGGCTATAAGAATTTTAAAAATCAGCAAATTAGAATTGCCAATTTTCCCGCTCACCAAATAAGCGACGTCGGCAAAATGCTAAAACATTTAGAAATATAATGAAACTTACCGCCACTTCCAAATGGGCCAAGCTGGATTGGGGCATTATTGTCTGTAGTGCCATTTTAATTTTGATCAGCCTGGCGACATTATATAGTTTAGAACTTAATCAAGCGTCGCCTGATTACGCGCTTCTGAAACATCAAGCTTTGGCGGCGGTGATCGGCGCTGGCTTGCTAATTTTTTTGGTATTTATCGATTTTCGTTTTTTTAAAGATTACGCCTATTTTTTGTATTTGCTGGGCTGTTTAATGTTGGTTTTGGTACTAATATTCGGCGTAAAAATTAACAATACCACTGGTTGGTTTTCGATCGCGAATTTTACCTTTCAGCCGGTGGAGCTGTTTAAAATAATATTAATTATTGCCTTGGCTAAGTTTTATTCCAGCGTTCGGGATGTGAATGATCCTTGGACTTTAATCAAAGCTGTTTCTTTTTTGGTGATACCGATCGTGCTAGTTTATTTACAGCCGGATTTGGGTTCACTAATTGTCTTGATCGTGATTTGGTTTAGTATGCTTTTTGTGATGAAACTTAGATCTTTATATATCATATTTGCCATTGCCGGCGTTATCATCACCAGTGTTTTTGCCTGGCAATTTATGCTGGCGCCATATCAAAAAGAACGGGTTTCGAGCTTCTGGTCGTCGTTTGTTAATCCGGCCGCCACCAGCTACCATGTTCAACAATCCAGGATTGCGATTGGATCAGGCCGGCTTTGGGGCCGGGGGTTGGGGCTGGGGACGCAAAGCAGTCTTAATTTTTTACCGGAACAAGAAACTGATTTTATTTTCGCGGTTATTTCCGAATCGCTGGGTTTTTTAGGCGGCAGTTTAGTGATTATCATTTACGCTTTTCTGCTATTTCGCATAATCAACTTGACTAAAAAAATGAAAGACGAGTTTGCGACCTTGCTTTCAGTCGGCATTTTTAGCTGGTTCGCTTTCCAGGGGCTGGCCAATATCGCCATGAATTTGGGGCTGGCGCCGGTCTTTGGCGTTCCGTTGCCGTTTTTAAGTTACGGCGGCAGTTCGCTTTTGGTCGGCATGATCGCAATCGGGCTCCTCGAAAGCGCTTCCTTGTATTCGCTTTGGGAGACGGAAAAATAAATTAGCTTTCAGTTGTCTTTCCTGTGAATTCCAGATATTATAAAGATAGATAACCGTTTTATTCTTATGTCTGAACGATTAGTAATTATATCCAATCGTCTTCCGTTAAATTTTAGCCGACAGGACGGGAAGATTAAGTTTACAAAAAGTGTCGGCGGATTGGCGACGGGGTTATCTTCTTATTTGGCATCACTGCGCGCTAATGTTCCGCAGGCAAAATATTTATGGGTTGGCTGGCCTGGTTTACCCGGAGATAATTTAGAGGTAAAAGGTTTAGAGGTATCTTTGCATGCAAAGAAAATGCATCCAGTGATGATTTCGGCCGAAGAAATCAAGCATTTTTATAATGGTTTTTGCAATGATACGGTCTGGCCGCTTTTTCATTCTTTTCCCTATTTGGTTTCGTATAACAATGAGGAGTGGGCGGCTTATCGTGCGGTTAATGAGCGGTTTTGCGAGGAAGCCCTAAAAGTGTTACAACCTGACGACATTGTGTGGATTCATGATTACCATTTGATGTTACTGCCTAAAATGTTACGGGAACGGTTGCCTGATTTAGCGATTGGTTTTTTCTTGCACATTCCATTTCCGGTGTTCGAAATTTTTCGACTACTCCCGAACAAGTGGCGCCGCCAAATTTTGCAGGGAATGTTGGGCAGTGATTTAATCGGTTTTCATACTTATGATTATTCCCGGCATTTTATTGAGTGCGTGGGGCGTATACTAGGCTATGAACACAGTTTGGGAATTATCACCACCGAGAATCGAGCGACAAAGGTTGATACTTTTCCAATGGGAATTGATTTTAGCAAATTTTACGAAGGAGCAAATCGGCGTGCGGTGCAAAGAGAACAGGCTAAACTCAAAAAAATAGAAGGCGTTGAAAAAATTATTTTATCTGTCGACCGGTTGGATTATACTAAGGGGATAATTAACCGACTGCAAGGTTACCAAACGTTTTTAACCGAGTATCCCGAATGGCGAGAGAAAGTGCAATTTATTTTAGTCGTCGTGCCTTCGCGGATGGAGGTTAAACTATACAACGACATGAAAAGCGAGATTGACGGTTTGGTCGGGGAAATCAATGGTTTTTTTGGCACGGTTAATTGGACGCCGGTGAATTACAGATTTAAAGCGTTATCCTTCGCCGAGCTTTCGGCGTTATATAGCATGAGTAATATTGCTTTAGTTACGCCGCTCCGGGACGGGATGAACTTAATAGCCAAAGAATACGTCGCTTCTCGGCAGGATCAAAGCGGCGTTTTAATTCTAAGCGAGATGGCTGGCGCGGCCCAAGAATTAGGCGAAGCGATTATTATTAATCCGCATCATCGGGACGAAATGGTTGAGGCGATAGTGGCGGGATTAAATATGCCGCTTCCAGAACAGCAAGAGCGAATGAATTTTATGCAACGGCGGCTACAGGGTTACACGGTAACGCGTTGGGTGGAAGATTTTATTCACGAGTTAACTGATTTTAAAGCCACACAGCGAGAGAGTAAGTTACTGAACGCAAAAATGCGGCGGCAGATTAGTCTGGATTTTCATCAAGCCAAGCTTAAATTTTTGTTTTTAGACTACGACGGCACTCTTGTACCAATCAAGAAAACGCCACAATACGCCGAACCTGATACCGCACTGCTCAGTCTTTTAGATACACTTTCAAAACAGCCGCGAACGCGCCTTGTTATCATCAGCGGGCGCGACAAAAACACTATGGAACGCTGGTTTCGAGGATTGGATTTGGATTTGGTGGCTGAGCACGGGATTTGGATTCGAGAAGGTAGCGCGTCTTGGGAGATAATCAAACCATTGCAGAATGATTGGAAAAAAGAAGTGCTGCCGATTTTAAAAAAATATACCGAACGTTTGCCAGGATCATTTATCGAAGAGAAGGAATTTTCCATTGCCTGGCATTACCGGCTGGCTAATTTCGGGTTGGCTTCGATGCGCGCCAAGGAACTGATTAATAATCTTAATCACTTGCTTGCTAAGCACGATGTGCAAGTAATTCAGGGAAAGCGGGTGGTGGAGGTACGAAGTTTTGGCGCAAACAAAGGAACGGTTGCGACTTATTATTTAGAAAAGTATGTGCCGGATTTTATTTTGGCGATTGGCGATGACACGACTGATGAAGATTTGTTTAAAGCGATTGGCGATCGGGCATATACCATCAAAGTCGGGTATTCTAAATCGCACGCGCAGTATATTGTTGAAAGCCATAATGATGTTCGGTTTTTATTGGAAAGCCTCCTGGAAAATGTTCAAGAATAAAGGTTCAGCGTATGGTAATAATTTTTTATGGTTTATACTTGATACTTTATACCTAATACTTTATACTTTTATCATGTCCTATCCTGAGATCAAATTTCAAGAGCCAAAAAAAATCAAAGACAAAAAAAAGTTGGAAGACAAGTTGGTCTATTTGCTTTTGCTTTTAGCCATGGGTATCGTGGCGGCGTATTTTTACTATCAAAGTTATTTGTTAAAAAAAACCGCCGGTGAGTATCAAGTGCTCGGCGACTCAAAAACTTGCGCCGAATTAGAGCGGGAAATAACGCAAGAAATCACCGACGGCAATGATTGTCAAAATCACAATGATTGTCGGACCGTAATGTTCCCATGCCGCAGTTTTGTGAATCAAAATATATTGACCAGAATAAATTATTTTATCACATCGTTTAATCTCAAAAAATGCTCGCCGTCGATTAAAAGCTGTCCAGACTATGGCGGACCGCCTTATCTGATGTGCCAGGACAATAAGTGCCAGCTGGCCGAAACCGGTGATTACTCGGTGCGCGCTTTACTTAATCAAACTGATTATTATTCTGGAGATATCGTCGAAGTATCAATTGTCAACAAATTACTGGTGCCTATAGAATTGCCGGCAAAAAAAGATCTGGGAAATTGGTTTGTCAGGTTAGTAAAAAAAGACGGCTCTGCCTGGCAACTAGTAACCGAAGTTCAGCCGGCGACCGGGGACGATTTAGCTGATTTTGTGACGCTTTCGCCCGGCGCGACCAAGACTTATGTTTGGGACTCACAAACATTTGCCCAAAATGCCGGACTTAATCCAATGGTTTTGAAGGGTACTTTCCGTTTTGATTTTTTTATCAATAAAGATAAATTTTTGATTTTTCATACCGACGAGTTTAATTTGCTGTTCCGCGGCAGTAAGGTACAAATCGATACCACTTGCGCTGGCGGCGATGATTGCCGGTGGACCGCCACAAATTGTTGCCAAAGCTCAGCCGGCGCTTTTTGGGAATGCGTTAATCCGCGCTTGTCCAACTTAGTTTGCCCGGAACCGCTGTTTTGCTATAATACGTTGTCGCCTGAACCGGCGACAGGTTGCGGTTGTCGTCGCGGACGATGCGAAGAAAGCGCGGGCGTGGACGTTACAATTCAAACCGATAAATTAATATATGCTCCGGAGGAGTCAATTAAATTGACGTTAATCAATAATCTAACTGAACCGTTGATCCTTAAAGATTCGACGGAACTAAACGAGGCGGTGGCTGATTTGGAGAAACAAACTGCTCAAGGCTGGCAACGCATTAGTTTGAGCGCCTCGCCGGAGCTTTCAGATACGCGGAATTTGACTACCGGCGCCAGCCGTGTTTACACCTGGGACCAACAAATTTTAGCCGGCGCCAGTCCAGTGGGTTCTGCCGGTCCCGGCGTCTATCGCTTTAAATTTATATTGGAAAGCAGTGTCGATCAAGGGTTAGTATTTTATTCCAATAATTTTGAAATCCAACAGTGATATGTTTAAAAATAAGTCAGCTGAAGGTCATTTTTTTAAAGCTAGTTTGGCTCATAAGGCTAAACTCGTAACCTATCTAGTCGGCTACGGCGTTGGTTTTGTTTTGCCCTTGCTTTTGTCGCTTGTATTTTTTTTCACGCTAAAGATTGAATGGCCATTACTATTTCCATTAATTACCGGAGTAACTTTTGGCGTAACATATTTATATCGGCCGCTGGGCTATCGGCTCACAACCAGCGAACTCGAAATTTTGAGGCCGCGGGGTTCGCGTAAAGTTATGCTGTCTGACATTAAATCAATCAGCGACAATCCTGATATTTTAAATCAGTTGGCCGTTGGTCTTTGGCGATCTGTGGGATTTTACGGCACGTTTGGTTTATTTTGGACGAAAAAATACGGACAAGTCTACGTTTATTTAACTAACAATGCCAATATTGTGGAAATTGTCCGTTGGGACGGCCGGCGAATCTATTTATCGCCGGATGATAAGGCAAAATTTATCGCATTATTAACTGAGTATCTTGGGGCCGCTGGCATCAATTCTGCCGAGCCAAGCCTTTAGCTTAGCGTCCCTCGCGCTTGACTGGAAGGGATTGAATGTGTTATTCTTTTGGCAACTAATTTTAAAAATAATCTAAAATTGATAATCCGCACTAATCATTTTGCGATAATCGAGTGGTTTGGATTAGTTCGAGATTTAGCTTCAAGTTATGTTAAAAGCAACCAAAAGGCAACCAGGAATTAAATTAAATCAATATCGGCGCGAGGAAAAGGTTCCGGCAGTGGTTTACGGCCATGGTAGCGAAACGATTCCGTTACTTTTCGATTTGCGGCAGTTTCTTTTAGAGATTAAAAAAAATGGCGAGCATGGTTTATTGGAATTGCAGATTGATGAGGAAAAGCCGATCAAAGTGCTTTGGCAAGATAACCAGGAGGATGTCATGAGTGGGAAACTTATCCACATTGATTTGTACCGCGTTCGCATGGACGAAAAATTAACCACGCGTCTGTCGCTTAATTTTATCGGGGAATCTTCGGCGGTCAAAACCGCGGGCGGAGTGCTGATGAAAAATCGCGATGATATCGAAATCGAGTGTTTGCCCCAGGATTTAATTTCCGAAATTGACGTAGATTTGTCTGCTCTGGCCGTTATTCACAGCTCTATCAAAGTTGGTGATTTAGCCCTGCCGGCGGGCATCAGAGCAGTTGATGACGCAAATTTAATTGTCGCCACCGTTTTACCGTTCCAAGAGACTAAAGAAGATTTAGTCGTCACCAAAGAAGCTGAGGCGGCCGCCATTGAAGCCTTGTCAAAGAAAGAGGAAACTGCCGGAGAAGTTGCCGGAGACGTGGATAAGAAAAAAGGGGTAGAGAAGAAGTAACATTGGAGGGACAATGGAACTAAATAAAAAAACGATTATTTTGTTGATATTGTCGATTTATACTGTCGCTATGCTAGTAGCGGCAGGTTTTAATTTATTTAATTTTAAAAAAGACGTCTCGTCGTGGCGGCAGATAGATCTAGATTATTCTTTACTTCGCGAGAAACCGAGGTCATTGCCGGTGACCGGATATTTTAACATCTTAAACGGGACGACCGCTGAGACGCCGGTAGAGGCGGCTATTATTCCGCTGGCCGTAGTCATTGATAATAATTTTAAGGGCGGTGCCAGCGGGTTAAATCAAGCTGATTTAGTTGTGGAATTTCCAGTGGAAGGCGGAGTTACCAGGTTTGTCGCTTTTTTTGATCCGAGCCTAAACATCAAAAAAATTGGACCGGTGCGTTCGGTGCGTCCGTATTTTATTGATTTTTCCGCTGGTTTGCACGCCTTGATTGCGCATTCCGGCGGAAGCCCCATCGCTTTGGAATTGTTGGCCGGAGATTCTCTTGGCGTAATAAATGTTGACGAGATCGGGCCGCGCGGCGTGTATTTTTGGCGCGATAATAAAAAAAGCCCGCCGCATAATTTATTTACCAGTACAGATTTATTGCGGCAGGCGCAAAGCGCTTTAGCGCCGGATTGGTTAAACGAGTTTGATTACCAAAAAGCCGCCTGGCTTTGGAAATATCCCGTGGAGTCAAACGAGCCGGCGACGGAGATGGAAATTCTGGCCATGGCGCCCGGTGTCGCTATAGACTATTCAACCGAGGCCTTTCGGGTTGAGTACCGTTATGATTTCGAAAAATTAGTTTACGTTCGTTATCAAGGCGGCGAGTTACAGCTAACGGCTGACGGCGATAAACTAGTCGCCGATAATTTATTGATCAGTTATATGCCGATCCAGGTTATCGACGAAATCGGCAGGCTTAAAATGGATACGGTAGGCCAAAATAAGGCGATAATTTGCCAACGTGGCCAATGCCGCGAAGGTATCTGGACAATTTCGGCCGCTGACGCTCGAATCCGTTTCAATGTCGATGAGAAAGAAGTCGAAATGATCCCGGGACACACTTGGTTAAATATCGTGCCAATCGGACGGGGAGTCAGTTATTAGTTCGTAAAATTTATAAATTTGCGCCTGCGTTTTTTTTTGGATGTTTTGTAATTGATTATCCAGCAGTTGATAATAATAGTTCGGATTTTCATCAGGCGTTAAAAGTGCGTGCCGCGGCTCGTATTTTTTTATGTCGGCGGTCGTTTTCCGGTATTGCTTTGGGGTAATGTAAGGCAGGTTGGCGGTGATAATCAAAACCGGGTTTTTTTGCGCCGAAAGTTTTTTTTGTAGGGGCTGGATTAAATTGCCTTTTCGAAAACTAATCATGTTTAAAACGTGATGTTGCCGCGCGTTTAATTTGGCGACCGCAAGCGATTCAGACGAAATATCGGTTGCCAGCAGTTCAACCTGGCTGGGATCAAGAATTTTTTTGGCGATGCTGATAATGATGCAACCAGAACCGGTACCGACGTCGATAATATAAAGCGGCCGTTGGTCGGCAATGAATTCGGCGGCTAATTTTAATGCCTCATCAACAATTTTTTCGGTTTCCGGCCGCGGGATTAAAACTCGTCTGTCAACAATAAAATCCAATCCGTAAAATTCTTTTTTGCCGGTAATGTACGCGACCGGTTCGTGAGCTTGGCGCCGGGCGATGAGTTTTTTATAGCTGTCAAATTCTTCCGGATCTAAGTGATACTCTGGGTAGGTATATAAAAATTCTTTGGTTTTATTTAATGCCAGCGTTAACAAAATCTCGGCATCAAGCTGTGCCGAGGGAATGCCCGCATTTGTTAGTGCTAAAGTCGCCTGTCGCCAAACGGTTTTAACGGTGGGTAAACTGTTTTTTTTGAGTAGAGCCATTAAGCGTCGTTAGCCTTAAGCGCAGTGATTATCGGCTCCAATTCGCCGTTCGTAATTCGCATTATTTGACCCCAATTTTGCTTTAAGCGATGGTCGGTAACGCGGTCTTGCGGAAAGTTGTAAGTGCGTATTTTTTCAGCTCGGTCGCCGTGGCCGATTTGCCCGCGGCGGACTGTGTCGCGCTCGTTGCGCAAACGCTCCTGCTCGGCGTTAAACAATCGCGACTTTAATATTTTTAAAGCGCGTTCTTTATTCTTCGTTTGCGATTTTTCGTCTTGGCAGGAAACCACCAAGCCGGTAGGTACGTGGGTAATGCGCACGGCCGAATCAGTGGTATTTACCGACTGCCCGCCCGGACCGCTGGAACGAAAAACGTCAATGCGCAAGTCTTCCGGTTTAATGGCGATTTCGACGTCTTCGGCTATCGGCAAAACGGCGACGGTAATGGTGGAAGTGTGGATGCGGCCGGATTTTTCGGTTTCCGGAATGCGTTGAACGCGATGCACGCCGCTTTCGTACTTTAAATCCTGATAAACATTGCGCCCCTTTACCTCAAAAATTACTTCTTTAAAACCGCCGATCCCGACCACTGACGAAGACATCACCGCGACTTGCCAGCCATGGTTTTCGGCGTAGCGGGAGTACATGCGAAATAAATCCGCCGCGAACAGAGCCGCCTCATCGCCGCCGGCGGCCGCTCTAATTTCTACAATAATATCACGCTTATTTAAAGGATCTTGCGGTCTTAGTAATTCCTCCAACTTTTGCTTGATACTTGATACTTGATACTTGATACTATCTATTTCTTCTTTCGCCAGATTTTTCATTTCCAACTCATCAGTCTGCTTTAACGTTTCTTCGGCCTGCTTCAGATCGTCTTCTAATTTTTCCAACTGGCTGATCAAATCGATTTTTTCTTTTATTTGATTATACTCTTGGCCATAGGCCTTAAGAAGCGCGGAATTGCTTAAAATCGCCGAATTTTGCAGTTCGGTTTCCAATTCCTGAAAGCGGTTTTTTATTTCTTGATAATCAGACATAAATACAGCTTATAATAAAATTAATCTCTTGACAACTTTTACAGGCATTGCTATATTAGCAGTTAAGGGGTGAGAGTGCTAATTTTAAAAATATGCTAACCGTCAGGCAAGACAATTTATTGCGGGCGATAATCAGCGAGTACGTTAAAACAGCCGAACCGGTCGGTTCGCAGGTCTTGGTGGAAAAATATAAGCTTGATGTCTCTTCGGCCACTGTGCGCAACGAAATGCTGGAATTAGACGAGTTGGGCTATTTGGAACAGCCGCACACCTCGGCCGGCCGGATACCGACCGAAGCCGGGTATCGATATTTTTTAGACAATCAATTTATTTCTAAAAAGCCGTCTTTTGCGCAGGAAAAGAAATTGAGTCAAACCATCCGCGAAGGCCAGGGTGATCGGCAAAGCGCCAAGGCGCTGGCGAAAATTTTAGCCGAACTCTCGCAAGAATTTATTTTAACCGCTTTTACTGACAATGATTTTTATTATACCGGTTTAACCAATTTATTTATTCAGCCGGAATTCAGCAATCAGCACATCGTCTATAACATCGCGGGCGTGATCGACCAGCTTGACCGCCATCTAGCAAAACTTTACCACCAAGTTAACGATGAAATCGTGATTTTGGTGGGCACGAATAATCCGATTGATCCGGCCTTGAGTTTGATCACCGTTAAAACAAGCGGCAATTTGCTGATCGCGATTCTGGGGCCTCTGCGAATGCCGTATCGGACTAATGTGGGACTTTTGGAGTATAGTCGGGAGTTGATGAAAAATTTAAGCTAAAACGCATAAGATAAAAGTAGTAAAAAATACTAATTCCAAAACCCAAAGCCCGAAATCCGAAAAAATGCTTTAAATGCAACCGAAAAAAAGTTACAGCCACATTAATATTTATTTGATACCTAATACTTGATACTTAATACCAAACTAACCATGTTTACAAAAACAACGCCTGATGAAACAAAATTAGAGGAGGAAATAAAACCTTCGGTTGTGTCAGCAACGGAATCAGAAGAACCTGTTGAATCAAACAGCAATTGCGTCAAGTGCGAAGAATATTTAAACCTCGCCAAGCGCGCCCGGGCGGATTACGAAAATTTAAAAAAAGAAAACGAAAAGTGGAAGCAGGACTTTATCAAATACGCGCACGAAGGGCTGGTTCTCGAACTGCTCCCGGTTTTAGATAATTTTCATGAAGCGATGAGCCACATACCGGAGGCGGAAAAAGTGAAAGATTGGGTGATAGGAATTACGTATATAAAGAAACAGCTTGAGGATTTTTTAAAGGCTCAGGGTGTAGAGATTTATGCGGTTAGCGGCGACAAATTTGATCCAAACTATCACGAAGCAATATCAGAAGTAAATGATTTGACTATCGGTAGCGGCAACATCGTCAAAGTTATCCGGCGCGGTTACAAGCAAGGCGCCAAAGTTGTCCGTGCGGCGCAGGTAGTGGTGGGGAAGTAGAGTAATGAAAAGATAAAAATGAAAAACGGCACAAAATAATTTTGATTGTAAATTGAAAATTGTAAATTGAAAATTATTTTTTATCTTGTGGCACGATATGAGCATGGAGTGAATAATTCACCCAAGTTTTATATTGCGCCATAATTATATATGTCTTTAATTAAATGGCAACCCATGATGAACGTTTTTGACGACGTTGATGATTTTTTCGGCAACGCGCCGAGGCGAATTCTCGCCAAATCATTTTCGCCGGCGGTTAACATCTTTCAAACCGAAACTGAGGTAATCGCGGAAGTGCCTTTGCCGGCCGTTGATCCGAGTAAGGTTGATATCACGATCGAAAATGACGTTTTAACCATTCAAGGCAAAGAAGAAAAACAAAGCGAGGTCGAAGAAATAAACTACACCCGGCGCGAGTGGATGTCACAGTCTTTTTACCGGAGCGTGGCTTTACCGGTTTCGGTGCAATCTGACGCCGCGGCCGCGGAGTATGATAATGGTGTTTTAAAGATCACTATTCCTAAGCGCGAATCAGCTAAAGCTAAAAAAGTGAGCGTGAAAGTTAAAAAATAAATTTCTACGCCGTTCTTGACGGCGGTCGGGCGCCTCGAAATTTATCAGGGTGTCCGATTAAATTGATTAAGCTATAGCAGCTTTACAGCTCCATAGCTATATAAATTTTATGTCTAAAATAATCGGTATTGATTTAGGTACAACTAATTCTTGTATGGCAATTATTGAAGGCGGCAAGCCCAGTATTTTGGAAAACGCTGAGGGCGCGCGAACTACGCCTTCGGTGGTGGCGATTTCCAAAAACGGCGAGCGCTTGGTCGGGATGCCGGCCAAACGGCAATCAGTCACCAACCCGGCCAACACTCTTTATTCCATCAAACGGCTAATCGGCCGCAAATTCGAAGATGACGAAGTCCAACGCGCTTTGTCCATGTTGCCGTATAAAATTGTAAAGGCTGGAGTCGGCGTCAAAGTAAAAATGGGCGATAAAGAATATACGCCGCAAGAAATATCAGCCATGATTTTGGGCAAGCTCAAAGCTGATGCCGAGGAGAAGTTGGGCGAAAAAATCGAAGAAGCGATTATTACGGTGCCGGCTTATTTTGATGATTCTCAGCGCAAAGCCACTAAAGAGGCCGGCGAAATCGCCGGATTTAAAGTGCGGCGCGTTATCAACGAACCAACGGCCGCGGCCTTGGCTTATGGTTTCGAAAAAAAGAAAGGCCAGCAAGTGGCGGTTTATGATTTGGGCGGCGGTACTTTTGACATCTCGATTCTTGAGGTTTCCGAGGATACGGTCGAAGTCAAATCCACCAACGGCGATACGCATTTAGGCGGCGATGATTTTGACCGACTGGTTTTTGATTGGATAGTCAATGAATATAAAAAGGATCAGGGCATTGATTTATCCAAAGATCCGCTGGCTTTACAGCGCATTAAAGAAGCGGCCGAAAAAGCCAAGATTGAACTTTCCACTCAAATGGAAACGGAAATTAATCAGCCATTTATCACCAGTGATGCCAATGGGCCGAAACATCTTTTATTAAAATTAACGCGTTCCAAACTGGAACAATTAGTCGAGGCTTTAGTGGAAAAAACATTCGTGCCGGTAAAAAAAGCTATGGCAGACGCTAAAGTCAAACCAGAAGATTTAGAAGAGGTGATTATGGTCGGCGGAATGACGCGGATGCCCTTGGTTTTAGAACGAGTCGAAAAATATTTCGGCAAGAAACCGCATATCGGCGTTAATCCGGACGAAGTGGTCGCGGCTGGTGCCGCTGTTCAGGCTGGCGTTCTGCAGGGCGATGTTAAGGATGTCCTGCTTTTAGACGTAACGCCTTTGACTGTCGGTCTGGAAACGCTGGGCGGGGTGCGCACCGCTTTAATCGAACGAAATACCACTATTCCGACTTCGAAATCTCAGGTTTTTTCGACAGCCGCGGATAATCAGACATCAGTCGAAATTCACGTTTTGCAGGGCGAACGCGAAATGGCTGGTGACAATAAAACATTGGGCAGATTTATTTTAGATGGAATTCCGCCAGCGCCGCGAGGCTTGCCGCAAGTCGAGGTAACTTTTGATATTGATGCCAACGGAATTTTAAACGTTAAAGCAAAAGATAAAGCGACCAGCCGTGAACAAAAGATTACCATCACCGGTTCGACCGGACTTTCTAAAGACGAAATCGAAAAAATGAAGCGCGATGCCGAAACGCATGCCGAAGAAGATCTCAAGAAAAAAGAATTGATCGAGAACCGCAATCTGGCGGAGAATTTAACTTACACTGCTGAGAAGGCTTTAAAAGAAGCTGGTGATAAAGTGCCGCCTGCGGATAAGAGCTTGATCGAAGATAAAATCAAACAAATCAAGGAAGTCAAAGATAAGGATGATCTCCCTGCGATTAAAAAAGCGATTGAGGAATTAAATCAAGTTGTTCAAAAAATCGGCGAGGCGATGTACAAAAATACCGGGAGCGCTCAAAATGCTACTGCTCCTGATGGCGCGCAAGCTGATACTGACGGATCAGACAATAAAAAATCTTCCAGTGATGCAAAAGACAGCGTGGTGGAAGGTGAGTTCGAAGAGGTGAAAGAGGATAAATAGTTCCTAAAAAAAGAAGTACGATGATAAGTTTTGGTTATCACCGTACAAGAGAGAACGATATTTGCCGATTTATCGTAGTATGACAAGAATTATCGTTGCTGCTAATGCGGCGAGAGAGAGCCAGCCGGTTATATGTTTGGCGACGGTTGTGAATGTGGGGTGCCGTTCTGGAAAGAACGGCAAGGCAAGTGCAGTTGATCTTTGCTGGTAATCAGCAATTTGTTCCTCGGTTTCAAGATAATCAGCGTTTTGTTCCAAATCGCATTGTTGGGATTCACGCCATTTGTTGGTTTTGTATAATACGAGTCCGGCTACAATTCGTGCCACCTGTAATACCACAAATATAACCAAGCTTAACCACGTTGCTGTTTGCATTTTACGTACCTCCTTGTAGTATTGTTATCGAAAAAATTAACTTTCGGTTAGACGTTATCACAAAACATCTTGTTTGTCAATGTTTTTTTGGAGGGATGGGTAACCCACCAAATTTTTCGCTGAAAACTTAGGCGGGTAAAAAAAAACGGAGAACGTGATAGTTCTCCGGGTGGGGGTGGGCAGTTAGAAGCAATTGTTCAAATCAATACCTAATGCTATTAGTGGTTTGGCTGCCGTAGGCAAAAAGTGCCAGTAGAAATAAGGGCACGCCGATGGCGAAAATTAAAATCAGAGCGACGCAGTAACGTTTTTTTGGATGGTAACCGTTCCGCTTCATTTCAAGTAACGAAAGGAACCACAAGATTAGGCCGACTTCCAAAGGTGCTAGGTATATGACTAATACCCAGCAAGTTTGGATTATATCTTTATCTGGCATTTTAGCCTCCTTTCTTAATAGTTTTGTCAAAGATCCGGATAGAAGCGAGTGCAGAAAATTCGGGATTTTTTCCGCGCGAGGGGCTAAGTTGTTAACCGTGTTGGTTACAATTTTATTACTTCAACTACAATAAATATCAGTGCGACGATACCTGAAATAATCAAGTATCGGCCGGAGCGTGGTTCATAATTATCCCACTTTTCATAACAGCCGCCGTTAATCATTAAAAATAACATCAACGGAATAATTATTATCTTTGGCCAGAAATGATGAGAGATAATAATTATTCCGACAGCGCAGGCGATTATAGCAATCAAAGAGGCTATGAGTGCTATCAGTGAATAAGTGGAGCGACTACGCCGTCTTTGATTGTGCATGCCAAACATAAACGCACAAATGACAGCAACCGCTAACAGTACGTAAGACAATATTTGCATCAAAATTTGCATCAGAATCTCCTTTCTCCCGAATTGATTATGAGATTAACACAAAATTGACTTTTAGTAAAGGATCGGTTATACTCAGTCAATATTATTATTTACAATGTCCAAAGACTACTACAAAACATTAGGCGTCGATAAAAGCGCGCCAGCCGAAGAAATCAAAAAAGCCTATCGCAAGATGGCGCACGAATATCATCCGGATAAAGCTACCGGCAACGAAGCCAAGTTTAAAGAAATCAACGAGGCATATCAAGTATTAAAGGATGCCGATAAGCGAACCAAGTACGACCAGTACGGCACCAGCTTTGAGCAGATGGGCGGCTGGGGCGGTTATAACTGGGAAGATATCATGCAGAATTTTCGGCAGGGGCAAGGTGCTGAGTCTAGCCAGTTTAGCGGCTTTAGTTTTGATTTGGGTGATATTTTCAGCGAATTTTTGGGCGGGCAAAGTTCTCGCGGCGCGCAAGGCCAAAGGCGCCGTTCATCGCGCGGCCGTGATTTAGAAACTACCATCAAAATTGATTTTAATGAGGCAGTTTTTGGCACCGAAAAAGTAATTCAATTGGACAAATTCGAAGCCTGTTCCCACTGCGGCGGCAATCGGGCTGAGCCGGGCACGCCGATCGTTAAGTGCGAAACCTGCGGCGGTAAAGGAGCGGTTACCCAGATGCGCAACAGTTTTTTGGGCGTAATCAGTTCTTCGGCAACTTGCACCGAGTGCCGCGGCGAAGGTAAAATCGCCAAACAAAAATGCCGTGTTTGCCATGGCGATGGTTTGGAACGACGGGCGAAAAAAATCAAAGTTAAAATCCCGGCAGGTATCGCAAGCGGCGAGACTATTCGCCTGCAGGGCGAAGGCGAAATATCCGACGACCTGACTCACAGCGGCGATCTTTTCGTGCGCGTGGTTGTTGGAGAACACTATAAATTCCAGCGCCGGGAAGACGATTTGTACTCCAGCGAGCCGATCAGTTTTACCCAGGCTGTTTTAGGCGATAAAATTTGGGTCGATACGATCGACGGCAAAGTCAACCTTAAAATTCCAGTTGGCACCGACTCTGGCACTGTTTTTAAATTAAAAAATAAAGGCGTGCCGCACTTGCGTTCCTACGGCCGGGGCGAGCATTTTATTACCGTTAATATTGTCGTGCCGGACAAGCCGAGCGGGAAGGCGAAGAAACTGCTACAACAGTTAAAAGAGGAAGGGCTGTAGGGAAATTTTTCAGCCAAAGGCTGATCACCCTATGGGTGACAATTTTCAATCAAATCTCAATGACTCAATGTAAAATTAAAATCACTGGTTAGGTTTGATTTATATTCATGCGGCTTTTTTTAGCGATCAATTTACCTGAAGCATTAAAGCAGACTTTGGCGGCCGAACTTTCGAGGTTTGATTATTTAAAATTTCGCGCCATTCCCGCCAGTAATTGGCATGTAACCATAAAATTTTTAGATGATTTGGATGAGGAAGTCTCGCTTTTGATTCGCGAGGCGGTTGAGCCGGTTGCGTCGCAGTTCAAGCCTTTTGAGCTCTCAGCAACGCATTTTGGTTTTTTAAATCGGCGCATCTTCGCGATATTTTTAGCACGATCCGCACCGCTTTACGCTTTATATCGGACAGTTGATAGTTTGTTGGCGGCCCGGGGAATCGCGCCGCTGGAAGACGCGCGCCAGTACACGCCGCATATTACGATCGGCCGAAAACATCCGCCGATAACTCAAGATCTGCACGCTGTTCGGCATTTCGACATCAAAACTCGCGCGCCGTTGTCTTTTAGTGCCAGTTCACTTGATTTGATGTGCAGTGAACTACAGCCGGCGGGTGCAGTGTATGGAATAATAGCGAGATATGAATTTAGCCAGGCAGCTAAAAAGGTTAACTAGGTTTA
>Ga0209212_1001216_pt1 | contig 43495 bp, 36 predicted proteins | sample RifGroC2_FD_183996 | JGI IMG/M metagenome (GOLD analysis project Ga0209212, IMG submission 183996) | Groundwater microbial communities from Rifle, Colorado, USA - Groundwater C2 (SPAdes) (version 2) | ecosystem: Environmental > Aquatic > Deep subsurface > Groundwater | place: Rifle, Colorado... | reverse complement strand
CATGGCTGCTGATGGCAACGGACTGATCTATATCGCCGATCCTTCCCTCGGCCTTGTGCACAAATACAATCTTGCTTCACAAGAGGTCAGCTATATTGTTCAGGCAGGGGCTACGTATCTCAGAAGCCCCGTAGGTGTGGTGCTTGACAGTGATGGCAACCTCTACGTGACTGACTCCCAGCTTGCAAAGGTTTTTAAATTCAGTCAGGAGGGGATTTTAGTCGGCGAATTGGATGGAACAGGAAAATTTATGCGCCCTGCTGGCATTGCCTTGACATCGAAAGGTGACAAGGTCGTTGCTGACATGCAGGCGAACAAGGTTTTTCTTTTCAATAAAAACGGTTCATTCAAGGGTGAGCTCCCCGGCTCCGACTTCCCCGGAACGTTCAATATGCCGACATACGTGGCGGTTGACAGCGCAGATACCATCTATGTGACCGATTCCATGAACTTCACCGTCAGGGTCTTTGATGCAGAAGGTAAATATGTCCGTAGTATTGGTCAGATCGGCGATGCACCCGGCTCTTTTGCCCGTCCCAAGGGGGTTGCCGTTGATAGCGACCGCAACCTTTATGTGCTGGATGCGATCTTCGGCAATTTCCAGATCTTCAACTCAAAAGGGCAGTTACTTCTCTACGTGGGGCAGGAAGGCCAATTGCCAAGCGAGATGATGCTTCCCAGCGGGATTTTTATAGACAGGGCCGACCGCATTTATGTGGCGGATACGTTCAATCACAGGATTCAGGTTTTTCAGTATTTAAAAGAGAGGGTGCAGAAATGATTGGTTCTCGCAAATCATTCGTTGTGCTTGCCGCGTCAGGAGCGCTGATGCTGATACTTGTTTATCAGGCGGGCGCGCTTGAGGGGCCAAAGGTGTCAGAAATTGGCAACAGGCATAACTTGTCATCTTTGGGCTGGAGTGGCGGTGCCCTTGCCGACAATACAAGTCTGTATCGCGCTACAGGTGGTCTGGCAAGTACCACAAACCTGGCAGGGAAGCAGATCTGCATCTTCTGCCATACCCCGCATAACGCCAATGTCGAGAACCAGGCGCCGCTCTGGAACCGCAAATTTTCTTTACAGACCTTTTCGCGCTACTCGACAGCAACGCTTCAGATTCGGGTCAATTCGACCATTAGCGCACCCGGGATGGCTAATTACGGTACTAACTGGGCGCCGGATGGCTCTTCTAAGCTTTGTCTGAGCTGCCATGATGGCTCATCTGCGGCAGGAAGGGGACTTGGAGACGTGCTGCGGGGCGGTCCCATCGAAATGATGTCAGGGAAGGAATATATCGCCTCAGACAGACTCGCATCGTTCAACCCCTCCACCAATAAGATGAAAACCGGGCATCACCCGGTATCGTTTGTCTATAACGGGACAGTACAGCAGGCGATCAGTTCCGCAAGGTTGAACAACGGATTTCAGCTTCCTACTGCGGTCCCTGAGGTAAAGCTCGACAAAAACCAAAAGATGCAATGCACCACCTGCCATAATCCGCATCAGAATCAGTCTGATGATGGTACATGTTATGAAACCGAAACTTCGAATGTGATCGTGCCCTGTGGTTCACCAGTGACGGCAACCAGAAAGGTGGTCCCGTTCTGGGTGTATGGGGTTTCCGGTAACGCGTCTACTGATCATGATGCGGTCTGCACCAGTTGCCATGACATGAAGCCCAAGCCGTTTTATCCATAATTGAAGAAAATCGGAAAGGTTAAGCCATGAGAGCAAAAAATGTCGTGGTCAGTGTTTGGCTGTTGGTGCTGCTGGTTACAATGACCGGGCTGTCATATGCAGCGGTGACCACGTATCATCTGGACAAAAAATATCTGCCCACCGGATGTGCCTCCTGTCATATGGGTTTCGATTTCAGTAACGGCGGCGGTGCCTACAAGTGCATCACCTGCCATGGGCCGGCCAGCGCCCGGCCGCGCAGCCTTCTCTTTCGGCAGACCCAGACCAAAGATGTCAGCAAGGACTTTACCAAAAACTACCGTCATCCGGTGTTCGACAAGCGCAACATCCACAGTGCGCGAGAGACGCTGCCCGAGACGAATCCGGCAATTCCGCGCCATGCCGATTGCGCCGATTGCCACAGCGCCCATTACGTTTCCAGCGACAACCCCTTCGCAGGGATAAGAGGCAAGAAGACCGGCAACTTAACGGCTCCGATCACCAAGGAGTACGAACTGTGTTACCTGTGTCATGCCGAGAGCGCCAATCTGCCGGTTAAGTCCACCAACAAGCGAATGGAATTTTCCATCAATAACCCTTCATTTCATCCGGTAGAGGGTGAAGGGAAAAATCTGGCGGTGATCAGCCTGCTACGCCCCTATCGCGAAAAAAAGGTGGATGCCAACGATATTTCGGTGATCAAATGCGGCGACTGTCATGGCAGTGAAGATCCCAACTCTCCTCGTGGTCCCCACGGATCCAAATACCAGGGGTTGCTGGTTGAAAATTTTGCCACTGGCGACAATGTTTTGGAGAGTAGTTATGCATATGCGCTCTGCTATCGCTGCCACAAACGTTCAAGTATCATGGGGAACGAGAGCTTTCCCGCTCATTCGCGTCATATCGCCGGCGAGCGCAATTTCAAAGGAGGCGGCACCTCCTGCCATACCTGCCACACCTCGCACGGCAGCGTCGAAAGTCGCTACCTCATCCGCTTCAACCGTGAGTACGTAACCGAAAGTTCCGCCGGCAAGCTCAAGTTTGTGGAAAAGGGTACCTACAGTTTCCACGGCGAATGCTGGCTGACTTGCCACGGAGTTGACCATAATCCCAAGACATATTAACCGGCTGGAGATACTATGAACATGAGCCCTGCCTTGACCATGATTCTCTTCCTGGGAACAATGACGCTCTCTGCTGCCAGTTCCAGTGGGGGTACTGATTCAGGCCCCCCGAGCCTGCATGGTAAAAATCCTCATGCTGTTACCGCTGATTGTTCTCTTTGCCATGTTGCTTCTATGGACAAACTAAGGGGTTGGTTCGTTTTTCCATCAACAAAACGGCTACTTGTTTCCGACCCAACAACCCTTTGCCGGAACTGCCATGGTGTCAGTTTTGGGCATGGCATTGGCAAGAAGCCACATATGAACCGTGCTAATCTGCCACTCAACGCTGATGGGACTGTCAATTGTGCGCTAACTTGTCACGACATGCATGTCAGTGATGTGGACGATGCCGCTCAGCAAAATTTTCATTTGCGACTTCCGCATTCAAAATTGTGTGTTTCATGCCACGATAAGTAAGCTTGATTACAGCCTGTAAACATGAGCCACAGAGCCTTTGACTGTGGTTTTATTGTTTTACTTTTAGGGGTTCTGTGGTAAAAAGTAAGTCATGGCGCTATATACCTGCAAGCTCGGTGCATCAGATGGAAAAATCCTTTACAGGGAACTTGAGGCAGCAGAGCCGCAATTGCTACGAAAGAGCCTGGAAGAACAGGGCTTTTTTGTTTTCGAGGTAAAAAAGAAACCTCTGCAATTTCTGTTTGACAAAGGATTCAAACGGCGCCGCATCGATAATCGTTCACTGCTTACCTTTAATCAGGAAATGCTTGTGCTTATCAAAGCCGGCATGCCGATTATGCAAATCCTCGACACAATCCTCGAACGCCACGACAGTGACAAGTTTTCTGAAATTCTGCGCCAGGTACGTGAAGATGTGAAGGGCGGGGCGGCATTATCCGTAGCCCTGGAAAAGCACGGCCGTATCTTTCCTCATCTATATGTTGCCTCCATCAGGGCGGGTGAACGCACTGGCGATATTGCCCACACCATTAGACGTTATATCCAGTTTCTCAAACGGGTCGACGCTATCCGCAAGAAGGTTGTTACAGCATTGTTTTATCCGTCTATTTTGATTGTTTTCGCCTTCATGTCGGTTACACTGCTTTTGTTGTATGTCGTTCCTACCTTTAGCCAGGTATATTCCGATGCCGGCTCGCAGTTGCCCGTGCCCACCCAGTTGCTGATAACCTTTACTTCGTTTTTGAAGCGGTATTTCGTGTTGGGGGTGTTGTTCCTGATAGCTGGTGCGGTTGCATTCCGTTCTTGGGTTGCTACGGAATCCGGCCGCTACAAGGTTGACAGCTTTAAATTGACCATCCCCTACGTCGGAGACGTATTTGTCAAATATTCTGTGGCCAGTTTCAGCCGCACACTAGCCACAGTGCTAGGAAGTGGTATACCAATTATAGAATCGTTACGTATGTCCATTGGTACCCTTAATAATTTGTACATGGAAAAGAAGGTCTTTGAGGCAGTCAAGTTCGTTGAGGAAGGCGGCAGGCTCTCCACTGCCTTCGAGAGGGCAGATATAATGCCTTCGCTTGCTTTGAGAATGCTGGGAGTAGGTGAGGCTACCGGTTCTCTCGAGGATATGCTGGTGGATATTGCCGATTATCTGGAGGATGAGCTGGAAGAGCGAATGCATCTTCTCACTACGGCCATTGAACCGGCCATCATGTTGATAATGGGAGTTGTAATCGGGGGCATCATCATTGCCATGTATCTGCCGGTATTTAAAATTGCCGGCACGGTCGGATAAAGGATTCGGATGCAGTCTTTCAGGCGAAGAAATATCGGAACGATTCTCATGGAACGGGGCAGCCTGAAGGCTGAACAGCTTCAGTACGTTGTAGAGAAACTGGTTGTCACCAAACAACGCTTCGGAGAGTTATGCATTCGTGAAGGTTTCACCAGCGAAGAGGAACTGGCTCAAGCCCTGTCTGAACAGTTCAATATTGCCTATGTAGACCTTGCCAACTTCAGGATGGACGAGGAACTTTTGAACTCCTTGCCAACGGATGCTATCTATCGCTTCCGTTTTGTTCCGCTGGAAATGACCCCCGATGCGCTGGTGATAGCTATTGCTGACCCGACTGATGTGGTCAAGCTGGACGAACTGGAACTTATGCTGGGCCAACCCTTGCGCATTCGTATCGCTACAGAGTCTGGCATAGCATCGGTGATCAAGGCTGGTGAAGGAACCCGCCGAGTACTGCGGGAGGTTTCAGAGGATTTCATGCTCCAACTGGTTAAGGAGACCGACCGGGGCGAGGAAGTTCTCTCGGTCGAGGCTATTTCGGATGACACCAGCCCGATCATCAAGCTGATCAATACCACAATCTTGGATGCCCTCAATCGACGTGCCAGCGATATACATATTGAAACCAGCCACGATGGTGTGGATATCAAATATCGTATCGATGGGGTGCTTTACCGGGCTAACGAGACTATAGACCTGCATTTTCAGGCTCCGATCATCTCTCGGCTCAAGGTCATGAGCGAACTGGATATCTCCGAACGGCGTGTACCTCAAGATGGTCGCTTCAAGGTGCGTTTTGGAGAAAAATCCATTGATTTCCGCGTCTCCATCATGCCCAGCTCCTTAGGCGAAGATGCGGTTATCCGTATCCTGGACAAGGAAAGCATCGCCAGCGACCTGAAAGGGCTGACGCTGGAAAATCTTGGGGTCAGCGAACGGGAGATAAAGCGGCTGCGCAAAAAAATCCGTGAGCCTTATGGCATGGTTTTGGTCACCGGTCCGACCGGATCGGGTAAAACCACTACCCTGTATGCCGCACTGACTGAGATTCACACAGGAGAAGACAAGATCATCACCATTGAGGATCCTGTGGAGTACATGCTGCGTGGCGTGTTGCAGATCCCTGTTAACGAGAAGAAGGGATTGACCTTTGCCAAGGGTCTGCGCTCCATTTTACGCCATGACCCGGACAAGATCATGGTGGGGGAGATCCGTGACCCGGAGACCGCCCAGATTGCTGTACAGTCTGCCCTGACCGGCCATCTGGTCTTCACCACCGTACATGCCAACAATGTTTTTGACGTCATCGGACGCTTTATCCACATGGGGATAGACCCCTATAATTTTGTTTCTTGCCTGAACTGTGTCCTGGCCCAACGTCTGATACGCAAGGTCTGTCGCAAATGCCGTCGTCCCGTGATTTACAGCGATGTCGAGTTGCGTGAGGCAGGGGTTGATCCGGAAGTGGTCCGTGGAGTGACCCTGTATGAGGCCAAGGGGTGTGAGGAATGCAACGGGACCGGTTACCGCGGACGGTCTGCCATTGTGGAGCTTTTGGAACTGAATGACGAAATACGCGATCTGATCATTGGCAAGGTACCCGCGACACGACTTAAACAGGCTGCACGTGAGGCCGGCGTTATTTTTCTTCGTGATTCGGCCGTGGAAAAGTTGATTGCCGGTGATACGACACTCAAGGAGATCAACCGCGTCACCTTTGTAGAATGACGGGAATGGACTGACCATGCTGTTTTCCAAAAAATCGCTCGGAGTTGAGATAAGTCCCTCTGGCGTGGCCTTTGCCTTGCTGAGCGGTTCTGTGGCAGCACCTCGCCTGGAGCGAGTATCCTTCCGCCCCTTTACACACGGTACGCTTCGTATTTCTCTGCGCGAACATAACATCCTTGATCCCCAGGCATTTATAAGCCAACTGAAGGATGCCCACAACACGCTGCTCTACAATGGGAATCGTCTCTCGGTAACCTTGCCGGATACTGTCGGACGTATCATGTTGCTGGATGTGGAGGGACGCTTCAAGAGCCGTTCAGAAGGGCTAGACATTGTTCGCTGGAAGCTGAAAAAAAGCATGCCATTTGATGTTGCGGATTCCCATCTGGATTATCAGCAACTTGTTGTTAGAGAAAACGGCAGTTTGGCGTTGCTGGTGGCGTTGATCTCACGCACAGTCATTGGCCAATATGAAGAACTGTTTACCTCTGCCGGTTTTCTTCCGGCGCGAATTGACTTCAATACATTCAACTTGTTCAGGACATTTGAACGCCGTTTGGCATTTCTGGAAGATGGTGCTTTGGTGACTTTCTATAACGGCATTCTTGGTATTATGATCTTTTCCGATTGTGTTCCGGATTTCATACGGATTAAGGATCTTTCTGACGTGGCAGCCCTTGACAGCCGAGTTTACATGGAGATCAACAGCTCGTTTCTGGTATATCGAGAGCGCTTTCCTGAACGGGTGCTGAAGCATGTAGCCTGCCTTGCTCCGCCCGAGATGATCTCGGACTTTTGTGGCATGGTGACCGAAGTTACTTTATGTGAATCAATTCTACTGGAAGTAAAATCTGTCGTGACACCCTCTGATGTGTCTCCGGCTGACCAGGAATCCCTTTTTCCGTTCACATCTGCCATCGGGGCAGCCTTGAGGAGCCTGTGATGCGGTTTACCATTAACATCGCTACCAGATCTTATCTTGACTATCGGCGTGTGAGCCAGGCCTGTGTTACTGCTATTGTGCTACTGCTGGCCCTGCTGGGTTGGAATGTTACTCGAGTGTCCTGGAATTTTGGAGAGTTACGCCGCCTAAAAGCAGAGAGCGCAGTCTTTGAAGGGCGTCTTGGCAGCCGTCCTGCCGGTGTCTCCGAAAAGGAATACACACGGATGCTGGCCAGCATTAATTTCTTCAATGATGTGATTGCACGCAAAAGTTATGCCTGGCTTGGGTTGCTTGAATTGCTGGAAAATGCCACTCCCGAGGGAATATCTCTGGTCTCTTTGGTGCCGGACAAGAAGGCCGGGGAACTTAAAATTGATGGTCGCGCCAAGAGCTTTAGTACAGTTCAAAGTTATCTTGAAAAACTGGAAGATTCCAAGACGTTTACCGATATCATGCTACTATCGCATAATGAGGTGGCTGCTGGAGATACTGTCAAGGGTGTCCTGTTCAAGATATCATGCCGGGTGGTGACGCCATGAAACAGGTTTTGCTGGAGTTGCTCCGCCTGAAAAAGCGCAGTCTGATCGCCATCGCTTTGTTGCTGATTAGTAATGTCGCGCTGTATGCGCTTGTCAGTGGTTATCAGGAATCTGCGCTACGCGTGGCCCACACTAAATGGAGTAATCTACGGAGCCGGGTTGCTGCTGCTGACCGTAGTGATGTGAATGTGGTCTATCGCCAAGGGAAAATTGACCTGGAAAAAATCAGGTCCATGATTCCGCTCAAGCGCCAGTTTCCGAGTGTCCTCGGAGACATTCTGGAAGCGGCAGCATCCAGCGGCGTGGCCACTGGTTCAATAACCTATAAACCCCAGGTTCTTAAGGATGAAAATCTGTTGGCATACGCTGTCACCATGTCTACTACGGGCAGCTATGCGGCCGTCAAAAGTTTATTGGCTGACCTGCAGAAGAATCAGAAACTGGTCGTTGTCGATGGTATCAGCCTTGTAAACAGCGATCCCTACGCAGAAAACGTCTCCATGGAACTTCGCCTGACGGTCTATCTTCGGGAGGGTGCATGAGCCGGCAGCGACTGATTCTTTTTGTTCTGCTGATTGTGCTATTTTTAGCCATGGCCTGGAGTTATTATTCCTATCCTCGCGTCAAGACGGTCAGCTCTCTAAAATATCCACCAGGCTCACATATTATCGCAGAAAAGAAACGTGTACCTGCGATAGCTCCACAGGTGTCACAGAATAATGGTAGTGTTCTCAGGCTTGACCTGCTCGAACGCGAGCAAACAGCCTTCAAGGGCTACCGTCGCAATATTTTTAAACCGATTTTTGTTGATGAGTTCATGGTTATGAAGCAAATGGCGTCTGCCCTTAAGCCGGTTCTGCCCCCTGTACAAACACAGAAAGTTGCACCAGTGCTGCCGACGACTGTTCCAGCAGTTGCCGTGCCGGAAACACCGCAGCGCGAACTGGCCCGGTTCACATTTTTGGGATTTCTCAAAAAGGATAACCGCAAGACAATTTTTCTGGCCAAGGACAAGGATATCATCCTGGTAAAAAAAGGTGATGTCTTTGCGGGGCGCTACGAGGCCTCCTCCTTGACTGATCAGGCCCTGACAATTTTGGTTACCGATACCGGTGAAGAGATTGTAATTCCATTGATCGAGAGCAAACCACTCAGTGCTGCACTGCAACCTAACGGAGTTTCACCCAGACCTGCTCATTGAAGGCTGGGATAAGGGTGATACAGTTGAGGAATACTGATGGAATTCATTCAACGCTTGAACATGCAACAAAGGAGACGCTAAGAATGCGCTACCTGAAACATTTGATCATATCCGGCCTCATACTTGGTCTTTTTAGCGGCTGTTCTTCCAGCCGCCGGGCTTTTTCCAAAGCGGAGAGGTTTGAGGCCGAAGGCAAGTACGAAGATGCCATGTATAGTTACGCCGACGCCTTTAGCAAAGACCCCAGTACGAGCGAATATCGGCTTCGTTTCCTTAAGGCCCGCGATGCAGCTGCTAATATGCGTTATAAGATGGGGAGTGAACTGTATGATCGGGGCGATTACGTTGCTGCTTTGGCGGAGTTCCAGACAGCTTACGGACTAGACCCGACCCAAGGTCGTTTTAAACATCAGGTTGAAGTGACCAACCGACTGAAAGATGCTCAATTGGCTTATCAGGAAGGGATTGATTTTGAGAAAGCCAACAAGCTGAAGGATGCCAACCACAGCTTTATCAAGGCTCTGGATTTGAGTCCTGACAACAAGGAATATCTGGATGCCCTGAATCGTGTTTCAGGCTTGCGCAAGAGCAAGCTTGAAGGATTTGAACTGAACCTCAAGTCGAATAAGCCGATTACCCTCAAATTCAAGGATGCCAAGATCAAGGATGTTTTCAATATCGTCAGTCAGCTCTCCGGAATTAACTTTATCTTCGACGAAGGGGTTAAGGATCAGCAAGTCTCAATCTATCTGGAAAATGCCTCTTTCCAGCAGGCGCTTGATCTCATGGCCAATATGTTTAAGCTGGGGCGTAAAATAGCCAATGAGAGCACTGTGATCATCTATCCCAGGACACCGGATAAGGTTAAGCAGTATGAGGATATGCAGTTGCGTACCTTTCATCTCAACTATATGGATGCCAAAAAAGCGGTCAACCTGATCCGCACCATGATTCAGGTACGCAAGGTATATGTTAATGAGGATTCTAACTCGGTTGTGGTTCGCGATACCAACGATATTGTCGATGTAGTCGAAAAGATTCTGGATGCCAATGACGTTCCTGAGCCCGAGGTTATTCTGGATGTTGAAGTGATCGAGGTCAGCGACACAAATACGCAGCGTCTGGGGTTGCTGTTGAGTAATTACAATGTCCAGTTGGGTGCCTATTCGCCGAGTGGAAGTTTGCTTGCTAATTCCCTGTCGTCAGCGACCACGACTGCAAGCACCACCGGAACTACAACCACCACAACTTCCGCAACGGTTGATAACCTCATCCGAGCCTTTGCCATGAAGGGCTATGGCGGTTTTGTGACGGTTCCCAATGCGACCTACAATTTTGGAAAGACTCTTTCCAAAGGAGAGGTGCTGTCCAATCCCAAGATCAGGGTCAAAAACAAGGAAAAATCCAAGTTCACCGTGGGCACCAGGGTGCCGATTACCACGGGAAATGTTTCGACAAGCGGTACTTTTAACCAAGTCAACGTCCAGTATGTGGATGTGGGGGTCAAGGTCAACGCAGAGCCTACTATCCAGCTCAACAACGAGATCGTCATCAAGCTGAGCCTGGAGGTGAGCCAGCAGGTCGGAGCGCCAAGAGACGTCGGCGGCGGCACAACGGTTATAACTATTGGCACTCGAAATCTAGAAACCGTGCTCAGCCTCAAGGATGGAGAAACCAGCATCATAGGCGGTTTGATCCAGAAGACGACCGGAAACGACAAAACAAAACTGATGTTTTTAAGCGATATTCCGATTATCGGAAATCTCTTTACAGACACTAATTTTAACGATAGCAAAAATGAACTGATACTGGCAATCACCCCCCGGTTGGTCCGTGGTGTGACCGTGCCTCTGGGCAACCTGATGTCCTTCTCCACCGGCAAGGAGGACGATCCTTCCCTTGTCAAGCCCTTGGCGGCATTTGATCAGGAGCCGGTTTTTGATACCGCACCCAAGGGGGAGGAAAAGCCGCAGGCCATACCTCCGGCTCAGCCTGCCCCTGCTGTGCAACGGGTTGTCCCACCGCAGTCATCGCCTGCTACGGCTGGTATGCCTGCGCTTACAACACCTGCGACGCCAGGCGCGACGCCGCCACAAGCTGCTGTTCCTGAGACCGTAATAAAGCCTGCCATTCCTGTAGTTGTTACTCCTCCTCAACGAGGGCTGTTGCAGATCACTGCACCTACATCTATCGCACTTGGCCAGCAGTTCAGTCTGGAGGTTAAGGTTAGCGATGTCAAAGAGCTTGCTTCGGCTCCCCTGGTACTGACCTACGATCCGATCTTTGTTGAATTTGTTTCTGCAGCAGAAGGTAGCTTTCTCAAGAAGGATGGCAAACTTGTGGCTTTTTCCAGTAAGGCTGATGCCGCTAGCGGGACCGTGACAATTACTTTGGCACGTGCAGCTGGAAGCGGAGGGGTGACAGGAGCTGGAACCCTTGTGTCTGCCATGTTCCGAGCGAAAAATCAGGGCCCGGCCAGTTTTGGTTTCCGCAATGTCAGCTTTTCATCGGCAGATGGTAAGCCTTTGACCATTCTTCCCTTTACCACGGCTGTGGATATCCGTTGAACGTGATACCGTTATGCTGAATATGATGACGAAACGTAGCGGGCTTTCCTTGGTGGAGCTGGTGGTGACGGTCGCCATTCTGACTATTCTGGCCTCGGCTGTGATTCCGTTATCCCAGATGACCGCACGGCGTACACGTGAGATCGAGTTGCGACGCAATCTTCGCACGATTCGCACGGCCATCGACGATTACAAGAAGAAATACGATAAAGCAGTGGATGATAAAAAAATCAATGTCTCCATCAATAAAAACTCGGGTTATCCGGAAACACTTCAGGTGCTTGTGGATGGATATGACTTTGGTGAAGTGACTCCGCCCAAGAGGAGATTTCTTCGCAAAATCCCCTCTGATCCCATGAATCCACAGCAGCCGAAGGAAGATCCCAAGTGGGGTTTGCGTTCCTATAACGACAAGCCCGATTCAACCAGTTGGGGCGGAGAAGATGTGTTTGATGTATACTCACTCAGTGAAGGAACCGCAATTGATGGAACAAAATATATGGATTGGTAAGGTACGCACAAATCCCTTCCAGTTTTCCTTTGGTAAAAGGGGAGGGATTTTTGCCAACCAGCGCGGGTTTACCCTCATTGAGTTGATGATCGTGGTCTCGATCATCGGCATTCTGGCTGCTATAGCTGCGCCCAATTACAACCGTGGCATTATTAAAGCGAAAGAGGCTGTGCTGAGTGAGGATCTTTACAACTTCCGTACCACGATTGACCAGTTTTATGCCGATCAAGGCAAATACCCCGACTCTTTGAGCGAACTGACTGAAAAAGGTTATATGCGAGGCATTCCCAAGGATCCTTTCACAAAGCAAAGCGACACGTGGGTTACTATCGCGCCACCAGCTGAAAGCTCATCTTCTCCAACGTCCCCCATGGGTTCATCTCCTCTGCTTGGTGGTGGGACCACTGTTATGGGGGGTGGAGGTCCGGGCAATGTCTATGACGTCAAAAGCGGCTCTGACCTGGTAGGGACCAACGGTATCCCTTACAACGAGTGGTAACGTTATGATCCAACTGCATAACGTATCGCTGGCCTACCAGAAGGATGCCACAGCCCTGAACAACATCACCTTGCGGATCGAGAAAGGGGAATTCGTTTTCCTTACCGGTCCTTCGGGCGCCGGTAAGACAACCCTTTTACGCCTGCTCTATGGAGCGCTGACGCCAACGCGCGGGCAGGTGCTGATAGACGGACAGAACGTTTCCCGCATGACATCCGCACAAATCCCACAGCTGCGGAGGATGGTTGGCGTTGTCTTCCAGGACTTCAAGCTGCTTCCCACCCGGACGGTTTTCGAGAATGTCGCCATCACCCTGGAGGTGCTCGGCTGGGGCAGGGCTGACATCGGCAAGAAGGTTATGCATATTCTAAAACAGATGGACATGGAATCGAAATTAAACCTCACCCCCCAACGTCTCTCCGGGGGCGAACAACAACGTGTTGCACTGGCCCGGGCCTTGGTGAACGATCCCAAGGTGCTGCTGGCGGACGAGCCGACCGGCAATCTGGACGATGCCAACAAGAATCAGATTCTTAACATTTTCAAGGAAGCCAATATTCGAGGTACTACGGTTGTGGTGGCAACCCACGACAGGCGCCTCATTGACAACAGCCACAAACGTCTGGTTACACTCAGCAAGGGAGATATCGTTGAACAGGTGGAAAAAGAAAACATCTCCAGTTATCCAGTCTAACAAACGCGCGCCCTTAGCTGGCGAAGGTTTTGGTGGACGACTGGGATATTTTGTCAGGCGTGCCCTGATTAATCTTCGCCAAAATATCTTCGTCAATGTTGTGACTATTGGAACCATAACGCTTGCTTTGCTTATTGTGGCGCTGTTCCTGCTGGTATTTGTCAACCTTGAAAATGCTGTGGGAAACTGGAGTGAGCGGGTGCAGGTAACGGTCTATTTTGATCGTGAGCTTGCTCCTCAGGAGCAGGCGGCACTACGCGCAAAAATCATCTCCATACCCGGCGCTAACCGTGTGAATTATGTGTCCCGCGATGAGGCGCTCAGACGCTTTAAAGGGCGTCTTCGTGGCCAGGAAACTCTCCTGGAGGGGGTTCGCCCCGAAGTTTTGCCGACATCCTTTGAGATCGCCTTGAAACGTTCCAGCAGGGATACGCAGGAGGTTGAGGCATTTGTGTCGGTTCTTAAGCGTATTCCCGGCATTAGCGAGGTCCAGTATGGCGAGGAATGGGTCAAGCGTTTCAACACCTTCCTGAATTTTATGCGTCTGGTGGGCGCACTGTTAGGTTCCTTCCTGCTGATTGCCGTTGTATTTATCGTTTCCAACACTATCAAGCTGACCATATACGCACGTCGCGATGAGTTGGAAGTCATGGCGCTGGTTGGGGCCACGCGTTTCTTTATCAAAGCTCCTTTCCTGATAGAGGGAATTATACAAGGTTGTGTCGGATCACTGATTGCCATAGGGCTGCTGTTAGGGTTGTATGAAGTTTTTCTTCAGAACGCCGGCAGCTTTCTGACCTTCAATCCAGCCACCTCCGGACTGTCGTTTCTACCGCTGGAGTATGTAGGCGGCATCGTTATAACCGGTGTTGCCCTCGGTTTTATTGGAAGCCTGACTTCACTCAAACGATTCGTTAACGTCTGAATGATTAAGTTTACATTGTCCATAGTACTGTTTCTGCTCGTTGCTTCGACGGTCCGGGGCGAAAATCCCAAGGATGAATTGAAAGGGGTCAAACAGGAGATCAAGGCCAAGAAGCAGCTTATCTCCAAGACCCGCAAGGTAGAGGCGGTTGTCTCCACGGAATTGCTGGAGATCAATCGTAATCTTGTGCAGAAGGAAACGGATCTTGGAAAGCTCGACAGGGACCTGCGCGGTGTTGAGTCCAGCCTGGACCGGACCGGACATGAAATTGGACGGGTCACTGATGAGGCCAACCGAAAAAAGCAGGAGATCGAGCGCCGTCTGGCATCCCTCTACAAGGCCGGGGAACTTGGAGCTGTACGGATGTTCTTTTCGGCCGAATCATTTCCACAGATGGCAGAAAATATCCGTTACATGCGATCAATTCTAGGCAATGACAAAAAAATCTTCGCAGAGTATAATGATAAAATTGCTGAGTTGAGTCGGCTCAAGCTGGACTTGGAACGGGACGCAGTTAAGAAGGAGCATATCAAGGATGGCATTGCGCTTAAAAAACGTGAGATAGAACAGGAAAAGACAAAAAAAGCTGCTTACTTGGTCAAGGTGCGTCAGGACCGCAAGAGTTATGAGGCGTCACTCAAGGAACTCCAGGCTAATGCCGCTCGTCTCCAGGCAATGATGAATCGGCTTGAGGCGCTCAGCCGACGCAAGCTTTCATCTAGACACGAAAAACCGGGCAGCAGGCTTAAGCCGCTGCCGGAATTGCCGCCGGTGCCTGATCGTGGATTTGCCTCGCAGAAGGGGCGCATGTCTTTGCCGGTGCGGGGTGAGGTTGTAGAAACGTACGGCAAACACAAACATCCTGAGTTCAACTCATATACCTTCAGCAAGGGGTTATCCATCTCAGCGGGTTCCGGTTCGGATATTAGGTCAATTTACGAGGGCAGTGTTATATTTGCCGATTATTTCAAAGGATTTGGTAATATGGTTATCGTTGATCATGGCGGTGGCTACTTTAGCCTTTATGCCCATGCCGCCAAAATCCTGAAAAAGGTGGGGGCCGAGGTGGCGCGTAATGAAGCGGTAGCCACGGTTGGTGATATGGACTCCGTCAGGGGGCCGATGCTGTACTTTGAAATCAGGCATCAAGGGAAGCCGGTGGACCCGGCGGGCTGGGTGCGCTAGCGTTTAGCCGTTTTTAAACAAATAAAAAGCAATCATATAAACCGGAGGAAGAAGATGTTTTCAACAGGCAATAAAAAAAAGCGGGTAGTGCTGGGATTCACACTTGTTGTGGCCGCGCTGGTGGTTTTCATCAGCATTAGTTCACAGCGGCGATGTTCGGCAGAAGGGAAGGGTAGTGATTATGAGTCCATCGAGCTCTTTACCGATGTCATGGCGATTGTCAAGAAGAGCTATGTGGAGGAGGTCGATACCAAGAAACTGATCTATGGTGCTATTAATGGCATGCTGGCGTCACTTGACCCGCACAGTTCTTTTATGCCCCCTGAAACCTACAAGGAAATGAAAATCGATACCAAGGGCGCCTTCGGTGGTTTGGGGATCGAAATTACTATCAAGGACGGCATCCTTACCGTTATTTCACCAATTGAAGACACCCCAGCATTCAAGGCCGGCATCAAGTCCGGAGATCAGATTCTCAAAATCGATGACAAATTCACCAAAGACCTCAATATCAACGATGCGGTCAAGCGCATGCGCGGTCAAAAGGGGACCACGGTTGTTTTGACAATCATGCGGGACGGCCTGGACAAGCCCAAAGACTATTCCCTGGTTCGTGATATTATCCAGATCAAAAGTGTTCGCTCGAGAATGTTGGACAATGGCTATGGCTATGTGCGCGTGGCCCAGTTCCAGGAGAAGACCGATGAGGATCTGAACAAGGCCCTCAAAGCGCTTCATGATGAAAACAAGAGCACGCTTTCCGGATTGGTCCTCGACCTGCGCAACGACCCAGGCGGGTTATTGGATCAAGCGGTCAGGGTGGCTGATCATTTCATTGAAGAAGGTTTGATCGTCTATACCGAGGGGCGTGAAAAAGATTCCAAAATGCAATTTTCGGCAAAGAAGGGCGGCAAAGAGCCCAACTACCCAATTGTAGTTTTGATTAACAGCGGCAGTGCCAGCGCTTCGGAGATCGTTGCCGGTGCACTCCAGGATCACAAACGTGCGATTGTCATGGGCACCCAAAGCTTTGGCAAGGGTTCGGTACAGACCATCATCCCGCTTTCGGATGATTCCGGCCTGCGTTTGACAACGGCCCGTTACTTCACTCCCAAAGGGCGTTCGATCCAAGCCAAGGGGATCACCCCCGACATCATTGTCGAGCGGCTTGAACTGCCCAAGGAAGTTGAAAAGAAGGATATGCTGCATCTGCGGGAAAAGGACCTTGAAAATCATTTTGAGGGTGAAGACAAGAATGCTCCCAAGGATGTCAAGAAAGAGGATAAGAAGGAAGATAAGAAAGAGGAAAAGAAAGACAAACCCGCTTCAACCAAACTTGAGGATAATCTGAAAAACGACTATCAGGTTATGCGAGCGCTGGACCTGCTCAAAGGGTGGGAGATCCTCAAAAAAATGGGGGACAGCAAATAGTATTGTTCGTATGCTGCTGGAGGTGGAATCTCATGGAGTTTATACGCAGTATCTGCATGGCCATATTATTCGTTGTGCTGGGATGGGGCGCGAATGCATACGCTGTATCCAGCGTCACGATATCTCCTGCGGCAGTCGAAGGTGTTTATGTCGTTTCTGTTGCCGATGTCGTTGATGCAGCTGGAATTGATTTTTCTGTATATTACGATGCTTCAACCCTGATTAACCCGAAGGTGACCTCCGGTCCTTTTGCTTCAGGGGCGATGATGGAGGCCAATACCTCAACAGCGGGGCTTGTTCGGGTGGTATTCATAACGGGCGACGCTTTCAAAGGCACAGCTGGGCAGTTGGCAACTATCACCTTTACCAAGGTTGGCAAGCTTGCCGGCCGTTTAACGGACTTTAAATCGTCGGTTTACTCTACTTCCAGTGCGCAGGTAGCTGCCCAACCGATTATTAGTACTCACCCGTTGTCTACCGACCAGGCGACTGCAGATCAGGCAGCAGTGGATGCAAAGGCAGCAGCGGATGCAAAGGCTGCGGCGGATGCAAAGGCACGGACAACTGGTAGTGATATGTCCAACATATCTGATGCGGCATCGAAGCAGCAACAACAACAGCAACAGCAACAACAGCAACAACAATCTGGATCGTATATGGGGAGTGTTACTTTTTCGGGAGATTCGCAGGTGCAGCAGGGCATTCGGAGAGAGGAACCAGTACGTGATGAATCTCGCCGGGTAGAGAGTAAAGACGAGCCCTCGCAGGAAATAGCCACGTCCACAGCAGTATCATCGCCTTCCGTACAGCCTGATAACGTCAAAAGCCAAAAAGCAAAGGGCGCCAAAGAGGCACTTGCCTTGCTTGCGACCGTTGAAATGCCGGTGCAGCGCTTTCGGACATTCAAGGGGGCGCGGACCGTAAAGGGATTTATGCCCTTATTCGATACCGAAGCTGTTCGCAAGGCGGGAGTCGTCCAAACACCGGAAATTGCAGTTTCAGATGGTAAGAAAAAGGTTTCCGTAAAGATAGAGTTGGCAGCATCCGGGTTGGTCCCTAATTTTTCGCTTAGAGGCGCCAATCTGAAGACTATCAGGACAATTACGGATAAGGTCTGGGAATTGGATGCATTGCCTAAGAAGGATAAATTCGATGTGCGTTTTTCTGTACTGATGGGCAGTGAGCATGCGGATATTCCGCTTACGGTGATACCGACTCTGGCTGCCTCGGTTAATAAGGAGACACTTGGGCTTTCAGAGGCAGGGGTTAATGCGCTGCTTGCCAAAGGAGAAACAAAAGGAAAACTGGTTTATGACCTGAATGCTGATGGACGCCAAGACTTTATTGATGACTATATCCTTGTTGCGCATTACCTGCTGAAGATGCAAAAACAACAAAAACCAGCCCAAAAAAGCAAATAGCGCCCTTGCGAATGCCAAACCGTGAGTAAATCCAGACATAATCGTTATAAACAGAAAAAACATGGCGGCCGCTATGCTACTATGGCGATTCTGGTCGTCATAATAATCCTGGCCGTTGCCGGTTACCTTGCATTCAAGCCCCGCACAGAGGTCATGAAGCAAGCATTGCCGACTCCTTCTGTAGCGCAAAAATTCCCATTGCCTGAAAAAAAAGCATCTCCCGAGATGACGCCATTTTCCAGCGCCAGAATACAGGTTGAACAACCGTCTGGCACAGGACAGCTGGCTGTCATCATCGACGATATGGGTGCCAGTATGCAGGAGGCCCGCTCGCTGGTCGCTATTGGTGTGCCGGTGACGTTTTCCATAATACCCGGCCTGCACAGTTATCGGGATGTGGCTGCATTCGCCGCTTCCAAGGGTATCGAAACCATGATTCACATTCCGATGCAATCTAAAGAATGGCCCCAACGCCGACTGGAGTCCAACGGATTACTTATTTCCATGGAAGACACCGCAATAGCGGCGCATCTGGAACAATACATAAGGGATATTCCCAAAGCGGTCGGTGCCAACAATCACATGGGGTCGGAGTTCACCGAACACGAGATGCAGATGCGGGTGGTGTTGCAGGCGCTCAAGGATAAGGGAATGTTTTTTGTCGATAGCGTCACCTCACCACAAACTGTGGGGCAGCGTGTGGCTATGGACATGGGGGTGAAGTTCGGACGTAGGAATGTATTTCTGGATAACGAGCAGGACAGGACATACATTCAGGGGCAACTCAGTCAGGCCGTGCGTCTGGCAAAAAAAACCGGTGCAAGTATTGTTATCTGTCATCCACACCCGGCCACCATCAAATCACTTGCCGCTTTACTGCCCGGTTTGAAGAAACAGGGCATTACCCTGGTATCTGCTTCACGCCTTGTAAAATAGGTGTACTCGTGGAGGCTGAGCGATAAAAAGCCAGCGGTATACTGAGCGGGTTTTTCAGTGTTCATTCAAAATAAGAAGGTGATTGTAAATACATGAAAATTCCCAAGAGCTTTGAAATATTAGTATATAACGGTCTTGTTGACGAGGTTGTCTGTCAGTTGATGAGCGGTAAAGAAGCCGATGTCTATGTAGTTCAATCCAAGGGAGAGATCCGCTGCGCCAAGGTGTACAAGGACGCCGGCAAACGGAGCTTCAGTCAGCAAGCTCAGTATCAGGAAGGCCGCAAGGGTAGAAACAGCCGCCAGGCACGCGCCATGGAAAAGAAGTCCAAGTATGGGCGCAAAGAGCAGGAAGGCGCCTGGCAGAATGCCGAGGTGGATGCCCTGGTCCGCCTGGCTGAAGCAGGGGTGCGTGTGCCGCAGATTTTCAGTTACTTCGGAGGAATACTGCTGATGGAGTTGGTGGTCGACGCTAATGGCGATCCGGCTCCGCGGCTAAACGATCTGAAATTGACACCAGTGCAGGCACGGGAGTATCACCGGGCAATGATCGCACAGATTGTACTCATGCTCTGCTCCGGAATTGTCCATGGTGATCTTTCCGAATATAACGTGCTGGCAGGTCGTGACGGTTTGGTCATCATTGACCTGCCCCAGGCTGTTGACGCAGCCGGAAACAATAACGCCGGCAAGTTGCTTGAACGGGATGTGGAAAATATGACCGCCTACTTCGGTCGTTTCGCCCCCGAGCTTTTGTCCAGCGACTTTGGCAGGGAAATCTGGAAGCTCTATGCCAGCGGCAAGCTCAGCCCTACGACGGAATTGACCGGTTACTTTAAACAGAGTGACAATCCGGCTGATGTGGGCGGGGTTATGCGGGAAATAGATTCGGCGCGGCTTTGTCACGAGCGCCGGCTATCAAAATAAGTTTGGTCAGGATGCCTGCAGCGTCTCACTAATCCTGGCCTGTCTTTGATGGATCGCCCGATAGCGTTCCTCATTGAGTACGGCCTCCGGGTATTGGGAATCCACGGGATGTACAGCCAGCCAGCTTCCTTCGCGCAAGCGTCCCTCATACCCAGCCAAAGCCTCGTTCAACAGCAGGTAGAGCCGGTCATTGATGCCATCAAATTCACCCTCTGCAAAGCCTGGCATGTCTACATCCTTCTGATAAAGCTGTTCTCCGGTGTTGTCGAATTGTCTGAAATCCATCTGGTAGCTGCTGTTGACCATCCTCGGGAAGAGCAGGGATACTGATTTGCCCGCTTTTTCAGCAATAACCAGACGAGCAGCGCCGTACGCCTGGGAGTCCTTTCTCATGCTGTATAGCGTAGTGCAGAGCATATCGGCGAAACAGTCAGAATGCAGGAATCCGCGAACTGCCCGGTCTGACGTTTCATAGTAGAAGCCACGATCTTCCGGATGTTCAGCCAGTACCGCCCCGCAGATCAGACAGCGCTCGGCCAATCCCTCCAGCCGTGCCAGGTAGGATTCTTTCTTTTTTCCTTCCTTCTCAGCCAGCCAGCGGGCGTACAGACAAGAGCGGGTCTCCGGGGTGTCATCGACATTGCGCAGCACATCCCGCGTTATACTGGTGAACTGGTTATGCACTTCGGTTCCACGGGCATGGGTCAGGATCGGATAGATCTTGCCGTCCGGGTTGGTGTTGAGGCTTTCCACCTTGGGGCTTTTGGATATGAAGGTATCCATGCAGCGGTAGCCGCGGTTGGTTGCATATGCGCGCAGCAGGGTCTTCTGATCCCTGAAGATACCTTCGAATTTGATGCGCGAATCGATCAGGCAGGGGATCAACACTAGGGATTTTTTGTCGATGCCGCGCTGATCAAAGAGGGCGAAGATATTCCGGCAGTTTTCAAGGCTGGGCATGTCCTTGATCGGGATCAGTACCCGGTCGGCGGCATAAAGGGCATTTTGGGTCAGGATGTTGAGTTCAGGGCGGGTGTCGATGATCACGATGCCGGACAGTCCTGATTCAGCCAGCATGCGGGCCAGAGTCATGGGACCCTTGAAACGTTCATGGATGTCCCCCAGTTCATTGGAGGAGGGAATGTAGCCGACACCGTACTGGCCAGTCTGCACGAGATCGGATGCTTTTTCTCCCATCAACAACTCATGGACGGTGCCGCTTAGTTTCTGGCCCTTGTGTTCAAACATGCGATCGATGGTAAAGTGGTTGTCGAAAGAGAGGATCGTGACCGGGGTATCCTCCCGCATGGCCTTCAGGTAGATGGCAAGGTTGGTGGCCAAGGTGGTCTTGCCGACCCCTCCCTTTTCCGATGAGATGGTAATTATGTAAGGATAATTCTGCATGTAGTTTGTCCGCCGTATATAGATGATTGTGAATTGCGGCTTGTCGCCGTTAGGGAAAAGAGATAGTAGTCAATTTGAGCCTGGCGGTCAACCGGTTTGACACCATTTCTACGGGTGTGCTAGGGTGGGAGCGTTATGGATATTTTTGCTGAAAAGACAATCCTCACGGTCAGCCGTCTGACCGCCCTGTTGCGCGGGGTGCTGGAGGAAAATTTCGAGCAGGTCTGGGTAGAAGGAGAGCTGTCCAATCTGTCGCTTCCCTCCTCGGGACATCTCTATTTTACCCTTAAGGATTCCGGGGCTCAGTTACGCTCTGTGATGTTCAAGGGGGCTGCCAAAAACCTGAAATTCCGCCTGACTGACGGCATGGCGCTGATCGCCCGCGGTCGCATTTCGGTCTATGATCAACGCGGCGAATACCAACTGATCTGCGAATACCTGGAACCGGCAGGAGTAGGTGCGCTGCAGATGGCCTTTGTCCAGCTCAAGGAGCGACTGGCCAAAGAGGGACTGTTCGAAGAGGTTCACAAGCGGCCGATGCCTCAGTTCCCCCGCCGTGTAGGGGTGATTACCTCTGCAACCGGCGCGGCCATCCACGATATCCTCAATGTCCTCAAGCGCCGCTTTGCTTCCCTTGAAATCCTGCTCTATCCGGTGCGGGTACAAGGTGAAGGGGCCGCCATCGAGATCGCCCGTGCCGTGGATGATATGAACCGTCTGAAACTTGCGGACGTTTTGATTGTCGGCCGGGGTGGCGGCTCCCTGGAAGACCTGTGGTCATTTAACGAGGAAGTGGTTGCCCGCTCGATACATCGCTCGCACATTCCGGTCATCTCTGCCGTGGGGCATGAGACCGACTGGACTATCTGTGATTTTGTAGCCGACCTGCGTGCTCCAACACCATCAGCGGCGGCGGAACTGGTCATTGCCAGCTCGGAAGAGTTGCGCGCTCGGCTGGAGTCGCTTACCCATCGCCTGCGCTTGGCGATGGAAAGGCAGCTGGCCGGGATGCAGGCCCGTCTGCAGGCTCAACGCCGGTCGCTCCATGATCCGACCGCGCTGCAGGGACATCTGGCCCAGCGGTTGGACGACCTCACGGAACGGCTTTATCTGGCCCTTGGGAATAATGTGATGCGGCGCCGGGAGCAGTTTGAGCGATTGCAGGCTACGCTGCTGAACAACAATCCGGTCCGCCAGGCTGATAATCTGCAGCAACGGATCAGATTGCTTTGCGCCCAGGCGGAGCGCCTGATGATGCTCAGGTTGGAGGGGCTCAAGCAGGAATTCGGCAGCAATGCAGCACGGCTGGAAGTGCTTTCACCGCTTAATACGCTTTCACGCGGATATGCCATTGCCACAAAGAAGATGGATGGCCAGGTGGTTGTGGATGCTGCCCAGCTGACGGCTGGAAACCGGCTGTGGATTCGTTTCCACAGGGGCAGCGCAGAGTGTTGTGTCGAGACGGTAGAGGCGGCGAAAACTTGACGGGTTCCGGCAGATCAGTATAATATCACTCTTTACCAAAGGATCTACTATGGCGACTGAAAAATTCGAGACATCCCTGAAAAAGCTGGAGGATGTTGTTCGGCGTTTGGAGGGTGGGGCACTACCCCTGGAGGATTCTCTCAAGGCCTTTGAGGAAGGGGTCAAGCATGCCTCCTTCTGTGCCAAGAAGCTGGATGAGGCCGAACGCAGGGTCGAGGTGCTGTTGAAGCGCAAGGATGGCAGCTTCAACCGCGAACCGTTTGAACCGGAAGAGTAATACCCTAATCCACCACCGAGGCACTGAGATACGGAGTAAGAAAATCATTTTTGCTGCCAAATTTTATTAATGTAGTGATTCCCTCCGTGTCTCTGTGTCTCCGTGGTAATAAAGGACCTACAAATATGGACTTGAAAGAATACCTTAAAGAGCAGTGCGCACGTGTCGATGCGGCACTGGACAAATATCTGCCAAAAGAAACGGACCTGCCCCACAGCCTGCACAAGGCAATGCGTTATTCGGTCTTTGCCGGCGGAAAACGGGTGCGCCCCATTTTGATGCTGGCAGCCTGCCAAGCCGTGGGAGGCGATACTGAACGCGCCATCCCGGCCGCCTGCGCCATGGAAATGATCCATACCTATTCCCTGATTCACGATGACCTGCCGGCCATGGATGACGATGACTTCCGCCGTGGCAACCCGACCAACCATAAGGTGTTCGGTGAAGCCATTGCCATACTGGCAGGCGATGCACTGCTGACCGAGGCCTTCAAGCTGACCAGTGATCCTCGTGCAGCTCACGGCTCCGATCCGGCAGCACAACTGGCGGTCATCCACGAAATAGCCACCTGCGCAGGTTCTTATGGCATGGTAGGAGGGCAGGTGGTGGATATGGAGAGCGAGGGTAGCCGGGATATCGATCTGCCGACGGTCCAGTACATCCATACCCACAAAACCGGCGCCCTGATCAAGGCCTCCGTCAAAGCCGGGGCCATCCTGGGCGGCGCCGACGAGAAAAAACTGGCTGCTATAACCCGTTATGGCGAGGCAGCCGGCCTGGCTTTTCAGATTGCCGACGACATACTGGATATTGAAGGTACGACCGAGGAGATCGGCAAGGATGCAGGCTCTGATGAGGCGCGCGGCAAGGCTACCTATCCGGCGGTGATGGGACTGTCCGCTGCCAAGGAAGAGGCCCAGGCCATGATGGACGAGGCCTTGAGCGCGCTGGATATTTTTGGCGTTGAGGCCGACCCTTTGAGAGAGATTGCCAAGTATATCGTCAAGCGAAAGAACTGATATGTCAATCCTGGAAAAAATAGATTCCCCAGCAGACCTGAAAAAACTCAAAGCGTCCCAACTCCCGGCTGTAGCTGCAGAGTTGCGTCAGGTGATCATCGAAACCTGCGCGAAGAATGGTGGACATGTTGCCCCTTCACTGGGTGTGGTGGAGTTGACGATTGCCCTGCATCGCGTCTTCAACACGCCTGCCGACAAGATTGTCTGGGATGTGGGGCATCAGGCTTATGCCCACAAGATCCTGACCGGCCGGCGCGACCGTTTCGAGACCCTGCGGACCTTGAATGGCATCAGCGGGTTTCCCAAGCGTGCCGAGTCGCCCCACGATGCCTTTGATGTGGGACATTCCTCCACCTCCATCTCGGCCGCTACCGGTTTTGCTGTGGGGCGTGATCTGGATGGACGCAAGAACAAGGTGCTGGCGGTGATCGGTGATGGTTCCATGACTGGCGGCAGTGCCTTTGAAGGCATGAACCATGCCGGGCATCTGGACAAGGACATGATCGTCATCCTCAATGACAACGAGATGTCCATTGCCGAGAACGTCGGGGCACTTTCCAGCTTCCTCAGCCGCACAGCGACCAGCGAATTTGTGCATCGCTTCAAGAAGAACGTACAATCTTTCCTTGGTCGTCTTGACGGAGTCGGCAAGGATGTTCTTCATGTGGCGCGCAAACTGGAGGATTCCTTCAAGGGCCTCTTTACACCGGCTATGATGTTCGAGGCCTTTGGCTTTGAGTATATCGGTCCTATCGATGGGCACGATCTGCCGATGTTGATTGAAACTCTGGAGAGCGTCAAAAAGTTTGATGACGCAGTTTTGATCCATGTTCTGACAAAAAAGGGCAAAGGATATAAACCGGCCGAGAACAACCCCGCTCTGTTTCACGGGGTGGGACCCTTTGACATCAAGACCGGCAAAGTGCTGAAAGGGAAGGGCGGAGCTGCTTCTTATACGGCCATTTTTGGCTCCACACTATGCAAGCTTGCCTCCGAAGACGATCGTATTGTTGCCATTACCGCTGCCATGCCCGATGGAACAGGACTGAGTAATTTTGCCAAGGAATATCCTGAGCGTTTTTTCGATGTGGGGATTGCTGAGCAGCACGGTGTTGCCTTTGCCGCCGGTTTGGCTGCTGATGGTTTGCGTCCGGTGTTTGCCGTGTATTCATCGTTTCTGCAGCGCGCCTATGATCAGGTCTTCCACGATGTCTGCCTGCAGGATCTAGCGGTAACCTTTGCCCTGGATCGTGCCGGGGTGGTGGGCAATGACGGTCCCACCCACCATGGCGCCTTTGATCTCTCCTATCTGCGGCATCTGCCGAATATGACCATCATGGCCCCCCGGGACGAGAACGAACTGCAACACATGCTGGCAACCGCCATTGACCTGGGGCGGCCGGTGACGGTACGTTATCCGCGCGGCAACGGCTATGGCGTTGCTCTGGACCAGAGCTTCAAGATACTGCCGGTCGGCCGCGCTGAGGTGCTTTGCGAGGGGGGCGACTGTGCCGTGCTGGCCGTCGGCACCATGGTTTGTCCGGCTCTGGAGGCGGCCCGACTGCTTGAGGAACAGGAAGGTATCCGCCTGACGGTCATCAATGCCCGCTTCATCAAGCCGCTGGATGAAGTGCTGATTCTGGAACAGGCCCGCAAGTACGGCCGCCTGGTCACCCTGGAGGAAAATGCCCTGCAGGGCGGGTTCGGCACTGCCGTGCTGGAACTGCTGGAAGCACATGCTCTTTCCGGAGTGCGGGTGTTAAGATTGGGATATCCGGACAGCCCGATTCCCCAGGGTGAACAGCACGAACTGCGGGCCATGCTGGGTCTTGATACTGTCGGCATTGCCGCTTCGGTACAAAAGTTCCTTGGCTCATGACCTACTCTGACCTGAAGGCATCTCTCGCCATCTTCGGTTTCAACGAACGCGACCAGCTTACCTTGGCGCAGATCAAGCGCCGTCACCGCGAACTTGTCAAGGCGAGCCATCCCGATGTGGCCCCCGATGCTATCGCCCAGAATATGCAACGGATCAATGCCGCCTCATCAGTTCTTTTTGCCTACCTGCAGTCCTATCGATTCATCTTTTCCGAAGAAGAATTTTACCGGCAGAACCCAGATGAAGGTCTGCGGATGCAGTTTGCCAACGATCCGGTCTGGGGTGGCTCCTAATGGCTATGCCGCGAGTATGCACAATACTATTGACTGTTGCTGTTTTCTGCCTGTTCAGCACCGCTGTGCGGGCTGAGCCGACCGACTCAGACCCCGCCATACATAGCAGTTATGGCCGTGAATTGATGCTGCGCGGTGAATATGAAAAGGGCTTGGTGCAGCTGCGCCGGGCCTATCTGTTGTTTCCGCTCAACGAGACGCTCAAGCGAAATCTGGCAGAGGGTTACGCGGCCTACGGTCACCAGTTTTTTAAGCAAAAGCGCTATGAACAGGCTGACGAAAACCTCGTCAAGGCAATGGAACTATATCCCGAAGAGACGACCTACGTCCTGTTGCGTGGCATCTGCAACTACCACCTTAAGAAATACGATATTGCCCGTTATGAGTTGGAACGTGCCCGGCTGAAAAAGACGGACTCGGTCGAGATCTTATATTACCTGGGGCTGGTGCTTTACGAAACCGAGAACCGTCAGCAGGCTATTGAAATGTGGGAGCAGGGCCTGAAGCTCGCGCCTGGCCGCAAGGAGATTGCTGATATCCTGAGCAAGGCGCGGAAGGAAATTGCAGTCGAGGGGCGTATGGATCAGGGGCATAGTTCGCGCTTTGATCTGACCTATGACCCTGGCGTTGATACAGCATTTGCCTTAGCTATTCTGGATGTCCTGGAAAGTGCCGCCAATCAGGTGGGTGCTGAATTGGGGCATTTCCCTGAGCCGCGCGTGCCGGTTGCCATCTATAAGCGCGACGATTTCAAGGCGCTGACTGATTCCCCCGACTGGTCGGGTGGCGTCTATGACGGCAAAATAAGACTCCCCTTTGGTGCACTGAAAGAACTCACCCCGGCAATGCGAGGCGTGCTGTATCACGAATACACTCATGTTGTTGTTTTTGACCTGACCCGCGGCAATTGCCCGCTCTGGCTGAACGAAGGAATTGCCGAGATGTTTGGTCGGATGCAGCACAACCGACCTATGGCAGAACTTGGGCGCGCTGCCCGCAAGGAAGCCTTTGTTGATTTCAGAAAATTGGAGGCGAGCTTTAGCGGCCTACCTGTGGCGGAAGCATCTCTGGCTTATCAGCAAAGTTATGCCATGGTCAATTTTCTCGTAACGACCTATGGCTGGCACCGGGTGAGTCAAATGCTTGTCGGGCTGGGAAATGGAATGAATGCGGACGAAGCCATTGCCTCGGCGCTGAAGGATTACAGCCTTACCTATGATGGGTTGATGCAGGACTGGAAGAGATACATGGCACAGGGTGTTGCGGCTAAACGTGATTCCGCAATCGAACGCTGATACCAATACCAAATCAGCTGCTGTCAGAGCCGCATTACGAAACATCCGCTGTTTGACATGTTGTCGTAATTAATGGTTGCCCTGTAGGATCGTTTGTGATATAAAATCTTCTTTTCGTCGGGGAGTAGCGCAGTCTGGCAGCGCACCTGCCTTGGGAGCAGGGGGTCGCTGGTTCGAATCCAGTCTCCCCGACCATTACAAATCAAAGGGTTACGGCTTTCGCTGTAACCCTTTTTTGTTGAGATAGCCTCTGGGAATTGAGGTTTTTTACATGCTGATAAAGCAGTTTTGTGTTACTCTGCATTAATTGTTACACAAATTTGGCATTAAGGTATGTGGGGTGTTGTCATGAGCAGTAACTTCATCTCGAATATATCCGGTGAGTGGATTGAATCCCTTTATGATGCCTGGCGTCAGGATGCCGGATCTGTGCCGCAGGAATGGCAAACATTTTTCAGCGGTTACGAGTTGGGAAGCAGCGACTCTGGGCGTGCTGGCTTTGGTCTGGACGAGGCGCATGCTCTGAAGCACTCCGCTGTGCAGTCTCTGATTTACCGTTATCGCAGTGTCGGCCATCTGCTGGCCTGTACCGATCCGCTTTCCCCCTGTCATCTCGATCATCCCCTGCTGACGCTTTCCGCTTTCGACCTGGATGAAGCTGACCTTGATACAACCTTTGCCTGTCGTCGATTCATGCAACAGCGCGCTACACTGCGTGAGATTGTTGCTATATTGCGTGATACATACTGCCGCGAGATCGGTGTCGAGTTCATGCACATCCAGGATCCGGGTGAACGGCAGTGGTTGATTGACCGGATGGAACCATGCCGTAATCATCCAACACTGAGCAGCGCCGAACGTCTGCATGTGTTGGAAAAACTCCACGAGGCGTCCCTGTTTGAATCATTTCTGCAGCGCAATTTTATCGGGCAAAAACGTTTCTCACTGGAGGGGGGTGAGATGCTCATTCCAATGCTGGATGCTGTGGTGCAGGGCGCCATGTCCGCCGGCATGACTGACATGGTCCTGGGGATGCCTCACCGGGGGCGGTTGAACGTTCTGACCCATATCTTCGGAAAACCGTATGAGCAGATCCTTGTGGAATTTCGTGATAGCCAGGTTTTACATTTTGTGGGTGACGGTGATGTCAAATATCATAAGGGCCACTCGGCAGATCTTGATCTCCCTGACGGCAGGTTTCATCTGACCATTGCCGCTAATCCCAGTCATCTGGAGGCGGTAAATCCGGTGGTGGAGGGGAAATGCCGCGCCAGACAGGATCGTTATGGCGCTGATGGCGCCAAGCGGGTTCTGCCTGTTTTGATTCACGGAGATGCTGCATTTGCGGGGCAGGGCAGTATCATGGAAACGCTCAACATGTCCCAATTAGAGGGATATCGAACCGGCGGCACTATTCATGTAGTGCTTAACAACCAGATCGGCTTCACAACGTTACCCAAGGATGCCCGTTCTACCTGCTATGCCACGGATGTGGCCAAAATGCTGGCTTGCCCAGTGTTTCACTTACAGGGGGAGGCGCCAGAGGCAGCTCTGCATGTCGTCAGACTGGCGCTGGAGTACCGCCAGACCTATGGACGTGACGTGGTCGTGGAGCTTATCTGTTATCGTCGTCATGGCCATAATGAGGGTGACGAACCCGCCTTCACCCAACCGCTCATGTACCGCCAGATCTCTTCCCGGCCAGCGGTGAATCGCATCTATTGCGATGCCCTTGCAGAACAGGGGGTTGACCCTGCCATCCTTGCCGAAATCGAGCAGCGTGTGCTTGATCGCCTGGATTCATCCCTGAAGCTGGAGCCGCAGACAGATGAAATCGGTTTTCGGGATGAATGGAGCGGCATAAGCAGTGAGTTTAGTTTTGACCGGGTGGATACCGCTGTGTCCGACGAAAAACTGTTGACCCTGGCACGGCGACTAGCGGAGCTACCCCCGGGTTTCAGTCCCCATGCCAAAATCCATACCCTGATTCAGAAGCGTTTTGAGGCGGTGCTCAAGGGTAACGGCATTGATTGGGGCAATGCCGAGACGCTGGCCTACGCCACATTGCTGGATGAGGGGGTGCCGGTCCGTCTTTCAGGACAGGATTCACGACGGGGTACCTTCAGCCATCGCCATAGCGTGCTGCATGATATCAATGATGACAACATCTATGTGCCGCTTGCCAGTGTCGCTCGCGGTGGTGCTGTTTTTCAGAGTTGGGATAGTCTTTTGTCCGAATTCGGTGTGTTGGGTTTTGAGTACGGTTATTCCTTGGAAACACCCCAAGGGTTGACCATCTGGGAGGCACAGTTTGGCGATTTTGCCAATGGCGCCCAAGTGATCATTGATCAGTTTATATCAAGTGGAGAGACCAAATGGAACCGCGCCAGCGGTCTCGTGCTGATGCTGCCCCATGGTTATGAAGGACAGGGGGCCGAACACTCCAGCGCCCGTATCGAACGTTTTCTGCAACTCTGCTCACGGGAGAATATGCTCGTGGCCAATCCTTCCACACCCGCCCAGTTGTTCCATCTGCTGCGCCGACAGCTGAAACAGCCTTTCCGCAAGCCGCTGATCGTCTTCACCCCCAAAAGCCTGCTGCGTCATCCGCTCTGTGTGTCTTCCTTCGGTGAGTTAGCCTCGGGTTTCTTCCACGAATTACTCACTGATATTACCGAACCGGCAGGTGTCAAGCGTGTGCTGCTCTGTAGCGGCAAGATCTATTACGACCTCCTAGAAGAGCGAGACAGGCGGGGAGGAAACGCTACGGCCATTATACGGGTTGAACAGCTCTATCCATTTCGAAACGATATTCTCGCTGAAACATTACAGCCGTTGCCCCGGAATACAAGTTTGATTTGGGTTCAAGAGGAACCTGAAAACATGGGGGCCTGGAGCTATTTGCGCCAGAAACTGGCAGAGCAGTTTGGGAATATCCGTTATGTTGGTCGTCCCGAGGATAGTTGCCCTGCTGTTGCTTCTCACCATCAGCACGCCGAAGAACAGGGGGCGATTATCAGAGCAGCTTTTGATGCTTGAGCATATGGGCAACGGCAGGCAAATGCGGGGCTATTACAAATTGACAATTTGTTCCAAGCTGTGTAAATAATGTAAAAATTTCCTTAAAGGAACTCCATGCTCAACCTTCTGTTCATCTCCAACAGCTCCAAAATGGACTTCATCAAAAAACGCTTACAGCCAATGCTGAAGGTAAAGATTGATGTCGTAACCGATTTTGATCACGGGCTGAAGGATGTTTTTGAAAAACGACCGGCCACGATCATCATTCAGGATCTAATTTCCGGAGTTACCGGAGAGAGCGTTGCTCGCCACATTCAAATGTTGTTGGGTAGCGGAGCTCCGGTTTTTGTGCTGATGCATGAAGGAAACACTCGTATTAAGCCGATCAAGGGTTTGTTCGAGCATATAATTGATCTGACACAACCTGATGAGAAACTGGTTGAAGATGTCCAGACAATCCTGAAATCAATCCTCGGCCCGGAATGGGAAAAAATATATATAACACCCAAGCCGGATGCTGCTGCACTAGCGGCTTCCTTTGCGATGCCAGTCGAAAGTCGTGAGGATGCCGACCAATTGGTAGACGATTTTCTCTCTGATCTGGGAATCGCCGATAATTCTAGACAGGAGGGAACTCAAAAGCCAGCTTTTGGACAGATTGATCATCTGGAGGAAGAGCCGTTTGTGGTTGATGCTGTAGCCGACGAGCTGGTTAGGCTTTTAGTTGAGTCGTCCTACCAGACCAATGTTCAGGATATGTCGAGTGCTGACTCACTTTCAATTCAGTCGATAGAAGCGGAAACTCCGGCAGCACCGATTCCATCCAAGAAGAAGGATAAAACACCCAGGACGGCGAAACCCTCGACACGCAAAGTGCCTGTTCAGGCGGTCTTGCCTGAAACTCCTCCAATGCCCGAGGTGCCGGTTGCCACCCTGGAGGCTGTGCAGGCTGCGCCCGAGGTCATAAATGTCGAACGGGCTGTGCCGGTAGAGCCAAAGGCTACTATTCCTGATACTCCGAATCCTGTTTTTGCCGAAGTTACGCCGCAAACTGATGCTGGGGGGCTGTGTCCTGTTCCGCCTTCACCTGCTGATTTCCGAATAGCACCTCCTTCGGAGCAGATTCCTGAAGATCTTCTGTTGGCTTTTGAAGAAAATTACCACTCCCAGGCAAGCAACTGGAAACGGTTGCTTATCGTAGTTGTCGTGGTTATTGGGTTAGGTGCGGGGGTATGGGCTCTGATTAAGCAGAAACCCATTCTGTTGTCATTTATGACCAAAATAAAGACAACTCCGGAGGCCCCAGTCCCCGAAGCAGTCAAGCAGGCTAACGCCCCTGCCGGTAAGCTTCCAGTTCCTGCTCAAAAGTCAATTTCCACTGCACGCAAGCCTGGTGCTGTCATGGCTTCACCGTTGCCTTCATTCATGTCAACAGCCCGTCGTGACGGCGCTTTTGCAGCACAGAACCCAGGTTGGGAACGTTATGTTGGCAAAGTGTACGAATACCGTATCATCAGGACAGGTGAGAACATTAAGGCGGTCCAGGTTCTGGCCGGTATTGGTACGCGCACGGTGGATGAAAACTTCATTACAACAGTGTTAAAAGAACTTGTAGGGAAATCTGATTTTTCGGTTGATTCCAGTGAACAGAAACAGGGTTACCTTGTTCAGCATGGAAGTGTCGCTCAAAAAGCTGATCTTCTGATTTATCGTTCGAAAAAAACGGGCGGAGTCCGTGCGTTCGTAGTTTCCGTAAACTAGGAAAAAAGCCAGGGAATGTTGGACTTTTATTATTAAACGGAGTAATTAATAGCTTTCTAGCTTGTTAGTGCGTGGAGATGCAATGTATTTTTCAATCGGTTTTCGTCGAACTCTGGTTATATGTAGTGCGATCGTGACTGCGTTCTATGCCGTTGTCGTGCATGCAGCCATGGATCCACGCTTTGAACTTGATGTTCATACACTGGATGGTCCCAAGCCATCATTGAAATCGTCCCCTAAAAATGAAAAACGAGCAGTCCGAACTCGCACGAACAAACCAAAAGAGGGTAGCGGCAGTCGGGGTGATATCTATGTCGTCAAGCAGGGTGACCACCTTTTCAGGATACTTATGCGTGATTACGGCCTTACAAATGACGAGGCCGAGGCTTTAGTCGAGGAAATCCGGCGCGAAAACAACATCTACGATATCAGACGCCTCAAGATCGGGCAGAAGATTGTTATTCCGTCAGTACCCCGCAAGGCCGCTGGAGTATCCAGGTTTGCCAAACCGGTAAAAGATACTGCTGATTCGGCAGACAATGCTGATAATTACCCGGTTGCCGCTGCTGGTCAGGCTTTACGGCTCGAATCGCCGGTCGTTACAACCAAGTCTTATCAAGAGCCTGCTACATCGGTCAAGGAAGTTTGGGGAAAGCTGATCCCGTCCAAGGGAGAGTTGCAAAAGCCGCTTACACTTAAATCCCCGTCGTTTTCGCTGACCCTAGATCCCCAGCGTTATCCTGTTTTTTCAACCATGGATGGCGGCACGATTTTGCTCGATCAGGATGCTACCATACCGCCACTGGTTAAATCCCTGATTGAAGAAAAAGACCCTGCGATACGCATTGTCTCGGAATCCCCTGCTAATGGCAGGCGTTTTCTGTCAGCCATGCTCGGGGCGGCAGGTTTCTATTCTGTTGAGGAAAATTTCAGCATGGAGTTCGGTACGGACCCTAAGTTGGTGGTGCGTTCGGATTTCAAAGTTGAGAAAGCTCCTGATAGTCTCATCAAGCAGGATGTTGTCCTGATGAATAGCGGTAAAACTTCGCTTCCACAGTCCCTTGGTGATTTTCTGAAAAAAGAAGGTTTTACCGTCTACGAGCCTTTTGCATCCTTGAAGCCTTTTATCATCCAGACCCCTTCTAGGCAGATACATCAGATTACCGCCAAGGGGCAGCCCGAAATTCTGGATGCTATCCTCAAGGCTTTGGCAGTATCGTATCAAGCTGACCGTAATGTTGACGTCTTTGCCGCTGACAACAATGGTATCTCCCTGTCAGTCAAGGCGGAACGTTTCTTTGAAAGGGACGGACAACGTTTTGTCGTTTCCCGTTTCGATGGGGACCCGGTTACCTATACCCTGTTCAGGATTCTGGAAACCAAGGGGTATCGGGTAGTCATTCTTGAAGCCAAGGATGATTTCCGCAAGATCTCCGAGAAGATTCTTTCACGATTACGAATTCAAGGTAGTTATGCGCAGCAAAAGCTTTGGCCGGATGATACATCAAACTACTCACTGCAGATGTCCGGATTCAATCTTGAGAATGCAGGTATCCCCGGCGGCGCATTGTTTTTGACAAATCTACCGCTTGACCGGATTGTTCGTGATCTGCTCAATGAAAATGGATACAATATTAACGTAAGGTGAAAGAAGTTGTAACTGTTTGACTTTTTCTGCTATAAGCGCTCGTATCAGTATATATGGGCGTTTTTTTTTGTAATATTTACCCTCCGAGCGTAGCGAGATACATATGGCTGTCAAAAGAGTTGGTGAACTTCTCGTTGAACAAAATCTGATCACCCAGGAACAATTGGGTGAAGCGCTAGAATTGCAGAAGGTCTTTCCTGATCAAGCGATTGGCCAGCTTCTCTGTAAGCTGGGGTTTATCAAGGAAAGCGATCTCAGTCTTATGCTGGATCAAAAGAACAAACGCCGCAAGCTTTCCGATATACTTTTAAAAAGTGGGATTGTTGACCCGCAGAAGATCGCTCATGCCCGGGAAATCAGCAAGCAGAGCGACATCACCTTTGACAAGGCCCTGCTCAAGTTGCGTTATGTTGAGGAAGAAGAGCTTGCCAAGGCCGTTGCCTGTCAGTATGACCTGCCCTATGTCAAGATCAACGCCCTTGACCTGGACGTCTCTTTGTCTCGATATATCAGTGCCGTGTATGCTCAGAAGCAGCGCATCGCACCGATCTCCAAAATAGGCAATACCCTTACACTGGCAGTGGCACACCCACTGAAACATCACGACATCAGGGAGTTGGAAGACAGCATCCGCCTCAAAATCATATCGGCGATCGCCACGGAATCCGATGTCTACAAGGTGCTCAAGCGCCTCTATAATGTTGATGTGGCCAGTGCAACCAGCGCTCACGACGAAGTTAATCTGGATATAGTCCCTGACAGCATCGTTGATCTGCTCAGCAAAACCTCAGGGTCGGATGAACCCGAGGTCGAGGAGGAGACTAAAAAGGTTACCGAGAAGGATAGTGTAATCGTCAAGCTGGTCAACAAGATCATATACGATGCCTATCTTGGAAAAGCCTCAGATATTCATATCGAGCCTTACCCTGGTAAGAGAGATGTAGTCGTCCGCACAAGGATTGATGGCCAATGTTCCATCTATCAAAAAATTCCATACAAGTATAAATTCGCGATACCTTCGCGCATAAAAATCATGGCGGATCTCGACATTGCCGAGAGGCGCAAGCCCCAGGATGGCAAGATCGATTTCAAAAAGTTTGGTCCGTTGGATACGGAACTACGCGTTGCTACCATGCCCACGGTTGGAGGCCTGGAGGACGTAGTCATCCGGGTGCTGGCAGGAGGTGAGCCGCTGTCCTTCAAGGATCTTGGACTGACTGAACGGAATATGCGTGTTTTTCAAGAGGCTGTCAGCAGCCCTCACGGCCTTGTTCTTGTCGTAGGGCCAACCGGCTCAGGAAAAACAACAACTCTTCATTCCGGTCTTGCCATGATCAATACCCCTAACAGGAAAATATGGACGGCTGAGGATCCAGTCGAGATCACCCAGCCGGGTCTGCGGCAGGTACAAGTTAATCCTCGCATAGGTTTTACTTTTGCTGCTGCGTTGCGCTCTTTCCTTCGGCTTGATCCGGACGTGATCATGGTAGGTGAGATGCGCGACGAGGAAACCGCCAGCACCGCCGTGGAGGCTTCCCTTACCGGCCATTTGGTGTTTTCCACCCTGCACACCAACTCGGCCCCTGAGACGGTTACAAGGCTTTTGGAAATGGGGCTTGATCCCTACAGCTTTTCCGATTCACTCCTTTGTATCCTGGCTCAGCGTCTGGCACGACGCTTATGCAAGGAGTGCAAGGAAAGCTATCATCCGAGTGAAACTGAAATCGATGAGATTATCGATGAATATGGCCGAGAAGACTTTGCATTTACCGGACTTGGCAGGTCGGATTTGACAATGTCCAGGGCTGTGGGGTGTGATCGTTGTGGAGGCAGCGGCTACCGAGGACGGTTGGGCATTCATGAAGTACTGGAATGCACCCCAAGGCTGAAAGGACTCATCAAGCGCCGCTCGGATACGGATGCTGTCCGTGAACATGCCGCGCTGGACGGTATGACCACCCTCAAACAAGATGGCATTCTTAAGGTGTTCCAGGGGTTGACTGATATCCATGAAGTACGGCGGGTCTGCATCAAGTAGGATCGTAGGTGTGAAAAAATGCTTGCATTTACAAGTCTGGCATGGTAAAAATTGTAAAATTTATGTTCACCTAAAAGTGAGCTCGCAAAGCTCACTTTTTTTGTTTCTAAAGAGTCTATGGCAATTCTCAAAGACGACATATGCGGACGAGTAGCAGCTCTTGCCCAGCCGATTCTCGAAGCGTTTCATATTGAATTGGTGGACATCGAGTTCAGGCGTAGCGGTAGGGAACTGATCCTATGCCTCTTTATTGACAAAGAGGGGGGCGTAAATGTTGATGATTGCGCAGATGTAAGTCGCGAGTTGTCGGTAATAATCGATATAGAGGACTTTATTCCCGGCAACTATAGTCTTGAGGTTTCATCGCCCGGTCTTGACCGCCCTCTGAAAAAAGTTTCTGATTATGAGCGTTTTACAGGTCGTTTGGTTAAGATTAAAACCTATGAGCCGTTTGCGGATGATTCGGGTAATCGGCGCAAAACCTTCTTGGGTCATTTGATTGGTCTGAAAGATGGTCTTGTTGTTGTGACACTTAACGAAGGCCAGACCGCTTCAATACCCCTGGAACTTATTGCCAAGGCAAATCTGGAGTTCGAATTTTAACGGATTCGTAAAAGGCTGCTGGCAGCCCACTATGAATTTGCCGAGAATGTGTTGATCTGATTTCATATAATCAGCAAGGAGAAGCAATTGTGGAAACGAACATAAGCATCAAACATGCCATTGACCAGATCGTCAAGGAGAAGGGGATCGAGCGGCAGGTGGTTCTGGAGGCCATGGAGCAGGCGGTTTTGACTGCGGCCAATAAGAAGTACCGCAATACTCGCGATCTTGAGGCCCGTTATAACCCGGATTCGGGCGAGGTGGAGCTATTCGAGTTTGTAACCGTTGTGGACGAGGTGCTGGACTCATACAAGGAGATCGACCTGGAAGAAGCTCGCGAGATCGATCCTGACGTGGAGATCGGCGATTCGCTGGGCGAAAAACTGGACGCCAGCGGTTTCAGCCGGATTGCCGCCCAGACTGCCAAGCAGGTTATTATTCAGAAGGTGCGCGAGGCTGAGCGGGAGACGATCTTTAATGAGTACAGTGATCGTCAGTGGGAAATCATCACCGGCATGGTGCGCCGCTTTGAAAAGGGTGATCTGTTGGTGGATCTGGGCCGGGCCGAAGCAGTGCTGCCTTCCAAGGAGCAGATGCCTCGTGAAGTGTACCGCCCAGGGGACCGTGTCAGGGCCATCATCACAGATATACGCATGACTACCAAAGGTCCTCAGATCATCCTTTCCCGAACCCATCCCAGTATGCTGGCTAAGTTGTTTGAGGCCGAGGTTCCCGAGATTGCCGAAGGCATCGTGGAAATCAACGCTATTGTGCGTGATCCAGGCAGCCGTGCCAAACTTGCGGTTTCATCCAACGATTCCGATGTTGATCCGGTGGGAGCCTGCGTCGGCATGCGTGGCGCCCGCGTCCAGAATGTGGTTTCCGAGCTGCGCGGCGAGAAGATCGATATCATTCCATGGTCAGAAGATATTGCCCGCTTTGCCTGCAACTCTCTGTCTCCGGCTCAGGTTTCCAAAGTGTTTGTGGATGAGGATAACCGTACCTTGGAGGTTGTCGTTGCCGATGACCAGCTTTCCCTGGCTATTGGCAAGCGCGGACAGAATGTCAGCCTGGCAGCACGCCTGACTGGCTGCCGCATCGACATCAAGAGCGAATCCAAGGCTGCTGAGGCTGAACTGCAGGAGTACGCCTCCTTTGACGGTACTCAGGGGGAAGAGGACGAAGCAACCGAGGCAGAAGCCGGCATTGAGTCCGCTGTTGAAACGGTTGCAGATGTTGAGGCCGTTACTGAGGTTGTTGCTGAAAAGACAGAGGAGTAGACGGATAAATGACGCGGCAGGCTCAACATGAAACGCCGCAACGGAGTTGCCTTGGTTGTCATGAGTCACGGGACAAGGGGCAGCTGCTCCGGTTTGTTCTTTCTCCGCAGAATGAGGTGGTTCTGGATCTTGAAGCAAAACTGCCCGGGAGGGGTGCTTACACCTGCCTCAGCTCTGCATGTTTGGCCGCCGCATTCCGCCAGCGCCAGTTCAGTCGTGCTTTCAAGCGTGAGGTGTTGCTACCTGTGCCTGAAGAGTTTGTTGCACAGACAGCGCATCTGTTGCAAGAACGGATTCTCGGCTATCTTGGATTGGCCAATAAAGCTGGAAAGATCATTTCTGGCGGCTCGCTTGTCAGTGATGCAATTCGCAGTGGAAATAAGCCGGGTTTGGTATTGGTGGCAGCAGATGTCTCCGAGGCTATTGGTAAGCGTATTGAAACGCTTGCCGTCGTACATCGCATACCGTGCGTGTGCATCATGACAAAAGATGATTTTGGCGCCATACTTGGCAAAGCGCCCCGCAGCGCGATTGCGGTGAGGTCTGGCGGTTTTGTTAAGCAGCTTGCCAGTGTAATTGAACGATACAGAAACTTCCTGGGGGAGGTGTAGGTCCTATGAGTAAAATACGTGTGAGTAACCTGGCTGAACGGCTGGGGCTAGAGACCCGCGAGATCCTGTCCCGCCTTAGGGATATCGGTGTTGACGCCAAAACAGCCACCTCTTTGGTTGAGGAAGATGTCATTAATAAATTGACGCCACCCCAACCTAAGGAAGGCAGTCCCGATGAGGTCAGGGTCACCACCACGATCATCCGGCGACGTGCCAAGGTCGCAGCCCCTGTTGAAGAAGAGGTACCGGTGGTTCTGGAAATTCCGCGTAGCGAACAACCGGCAGAGACGATCACGGCTGTTTCTGTCGCGCCTGAAAAAACGCCGGTTGAAAAAGTCGGTAAGCCGGAAATATTGGCGGAAACCGCCCCTGTTGAAAAGCCGTTGGTACCTGTAGAGCAGGTAAAATTGGGCCCCAATCAGGCTCGTATCCTTGGCCGCATGGAGATTCCCGGTGTGACTACCAGGCCGAACCGCGTGGTACCGAAAGATGCCCCCGCTGCTCCGCCGCGTTCTGCTGCACCGCGCCCAGCTGCAGCACCACGTTCGGCTGAACCTGGCCAGAAAAGACCTGCTCCTGCGGCTGGTGCTCCGGAGCCGGATCGCTCCCGCATGAAACAGGTTCAGATTGCACCCGCCTCACCTCCCGGTGGAGATGATCGCCGTAAGCCTGGTGGCAAGGGTCCAGGCGGATATACTGATGCTGCCGGTAAGGGCGGTAAAAAAGGTGCGCCACCTGCCAAGAAAAAAGAACAGCCACGAAAAAACGATGTAATTGAAAAACGAGAAAGAATTTTTGATCCGGTTTATAAAGGTTCCAAGAAAAAGGGCGGCCGGGAGCGTTCGGTTGAAACACGCAAGACCGAGATAACGATTCCCAAGGCGATCAAGCGTATCATCAGGATTTCCGAGAGTATTAGTGTTGGCGAACTTGCCAAGCGCATGGGCATCAAGGCCAATGACCTGATCAAATCACTGATGAAGATGGGGATGATGGTCACCATCAATCACCCGCTTGATTTTGATACTGCTGTTATCCTTTCGTCCGAATATGGCTACGAGGTTGAAAACGTGGCGGTTGATCTGGACGAGATTCTCGAATCTACTCCTGATTTGCCGGAAACCCTGCAAAAACGTTCACCTGTGGTTACCATCATGGGTCACGTTGACCATGGTAAAACCTCACTGCTGGACGCGATTCGCGAAGCCAATGTCATTGCGGGTGAAGCCGGCGGCATAACCCAGCATATCGGTGCGTATGATGTGGAGCTGAATGGACGCAAGATAACCTTCCTCGATACGCCTGGCCACGAAGCATTTACCGCCATGCGTGCCCGTGGAGCCAAGGTTACCGATATTGTTATTCTGGTTGTTGCTGCTGATGATGGGGTTATGCCCCAGACGCGCGAGGCCATCAATCATTCCAAGGCGGCTGGCGTTCCAATAATCGTGGCCGTCAACAAGATTGATAAACCTGATTCCAGGCCTGATCAGGTCAAGCGGGAACTTATGGAACAAGGGCTCGTTTCCTCGGAATGGGGCGGAGACACTACCATGGTCGAGGTTTCGGCCAAAAAGCGCCTCAACCTGGAAGAACTGCTCGAAATGGTGCTCCTGCAGGCCGACATGATGGAGCTTACGGCTAATCCCGACAAGCAGGCCAAGGGAACCGTCGTTGAAGCCAGGCTGGACAAAGGCCGCGGCCCTGTTGCTACGGTACTGGTTCAGGAAGGAACACTGAAAAATGGTGACTACTGCGTGGTTGGTATTCACTCCGGTCGTGTCAGGGCCATGCAGAACGACCGCGGCGAGAAGGTCCTTGAGGCGGGTCCCTCCATGCCGGTAGAGTTGGTAGGTTTGTCTGGCGTGCCGGATGCCGGGGATGTTTTTGTGGCCATGAAGGATGAAAAACAAGCCAAGGAAATCGCCACCCTGCGCCAGATCAAACAGCGTGAGGTTGAACTGTCCAAACACACCAAATTGTCTCTTGAGGACCTTTACAAGCGTATCCAGAGCGGTGAGGTCAAAGACCTTAATGTCATCGTCAAGGGTGATGTGCAGGGTTCGGTTGAAGCGGTGGGTGAGTCGCTGCGCAAGCTCTCTACCGATGCAGTACGGCTAAATGTCCTCCATTTGGCTGTTGGTGCGATTACTGAGACCGATGTAAACTTGGCGGCAGCATCCAATGCCATCATCATCGGCTTTAACGTTAGACCCGAGGTTAAGGCTCAGGGTCTTGCGGAGAAAGAGGGTGTTGACATTCGTCTTTACAGCATTATCTATGATGCCGTTGAGGACGTAAGGAAGGCTATGGAAGGTCTGCTGGAACCGACCTTGAAAGAGAAATACCTGGGTCGTGCCGAAATACGTGAGGTGTTCTCGGTTCCCAAGGTTGGTAATGTGGCCGGCAGCTATATTCAGGATGGCAAGATGTTGCGTAACGCCCAAGTGCGATTGCTGCGTGACAATGTTGTGGTCTACGAAGGCAAGCTATCCTCATTGCGCCGTATCAAGGACGATGTCAAAGAGGTAGCCAGCGGCTATGAATGCGGTATTGGTCTGGAAAACTATAATGATCTCAAGATCGGCGATATCATCGAAGCATTCGAGATTGAGAAGATAGCCACAAAACTTTAAACAACAGAACAGTGTCAATGGGCAAAGTTAGAATCAAGAATTGTCCCTTGCACCTTGAAATCAGGTAATTATGAGCAAACGTTCCGAAAAAATTGCCGAGACTATTCACGAGACAGTTTCATCGATTCTCTGCAGGGGGCTTAATGACCCTCGTATTGGTTTTGTCACCATTATAGCCGTTGAGGTTACCGACGACCTTAGTCTGGCGCGTATTTTTTTTACGGCTATCGGTGACGATGAATCCAAAAAGAATAGTGAGATCGGTTTGAACAGCGCCAAGGGATTTATTCGTAAGGAACTTGGGCGCGTCCTGACCATCCGCCATCTTCCCGAAATAGTTTTTAAATACGACCATTCTCAGGATTACGGTAACCGGATTGACTCTATTCTCAAGGAGATCAGTACAGGGCATGTTGGAGATGATTCAGAACATAGTCAGTGAGATCCGCACCAGTAACTCCTTTCTGCTGACCTCCCATGAGAGCCCGGACGGCGATGCAATTGGGTCAACATTGGCTTTGGCATCTTTTCTGCGGAAAATAGGTAAGGATGTGTACGTACATTTTTGCGATCCTGTTCCGGAGTTGTATGCCTTTCTGCCGGGTACCGAGAATGTTCATTCCCGGATACCAGACCGCGACTTCGACGTTGCCTTTGTGCTGGATATCGGTGAATTACGTCGGGCCGGGGACGTCTTCTGCCGATTCACACGTAGTAAAAAACTCATTAATCTAGACCATCATCTTGGCTGTGAGCCGTTTGGGGCCTATAATCTTATCGATCCTGATGCAGCTGCAACAGGCGTCCTGGTGCATCGTATCGTCAGCGAGTTCGGTTATAGTTTCGACAAAGAGACTGCTATTTGTCTATATGTCTCCATAATTACCGATACAGGCTCGTTTCGCTACTCAAACTCAAACCGCGAGGCGTTCAGTATTGCTGGCGAGATGATTGGGTGCGGCATCAATGCCTGGGACGTAGCCGAACAGATCTACGAAAACCAACCGTTGAAGCGTCTTGAACTATTGGCCCTGGCCATTAATACCCTTGAGGTGATCAAGGAAGGGCTGGCCGCTTCGCTGACAGTTACACTGGATATGTATGTTAAAACTGGTGCAGATGCAGAATTGACAGATGGATTTGTTAATTATCCACGCTCCATCAGGGGGGTGGAGGTAGCTATCTTCTTTCGTCAGACGGATGAAAGAAGATATAAGGTTGGCTTCCGCTCCAAAGGTAAGGTTAATGTGGCCGAATTTGCGGCTATCCTCGGTGGAGGCGGACATCATAACGCCGCCGGTTGTACAGTTGATGGAACATTGGATGAAGTTAAATCAAAGGTTTATAGCATTATGGAATCTTTTCATTGATCATAAGATTTATTAAAATCAACCTGTGGAAGCCTAGTTGTCAACTTTTGCCTGTTATGTTTTCAGCCTGCCCCCGGTCCTATCTGCATATTAAGCCCTCTACGACAAGATCATCCTGAATGTCACCCATTATGAATGGTTTTATTGTCATTGACAAACCAGCCGGAATCACTTCCCATGATGTGGTTAACCGTGTGCGCCGAATACTCGGAACCAAAAAGGTTGGTCACACCGGGACACTGGATCCATTTGCCACAGGAGTCTTGCCTGTAGCTGTCAATGATGGGACCAAGGCTATTCCTTTCCTGGATGAAGGATGCAAGTGCTACGAGGCGGTAATGCGTCTCGGTGTTGTTACCGACACACTCGACTTGACCGGAAAAGTGCTGCGTGAAGCGGATTATTCGACTGTTGACAGGCAATCGCTGGAGGTGGCGATGACACGCTTCACTGGTGCCATCAGTCAGGTGCCCCCCATGTTTTCAGCAATAAAGCGCGATGGTCAGCCGCTCTATAAGTTGGCCCGGCAAGGCCAAGATGTTGAAAGGGTAGCGCGCCAGATTGAAATCAAGTCACTGGAGCTGTTGTCTTTTGAGCCGCCATTTGTTGGCTTGCGGGTAAACTGTTCGCGTGGTACCTACGTACGTTCCCTGGCGGACGACATTGGAGCTGCTCTTGGATGTGGTGCTGTTCTTCAGGAATTGCGCAGAACGGCCAGCGGTCCTTTTGGGATATCTGCGGCCTTGTCCATCGAAGCTCTTGAGTTGGCCGTCGGCAGTGTGGCTGTAAGGGCGGACCTGTTCGTATCG